>Ga0214919_10009608_pt1 | contig 12446 bp, 6 predicted proteins | sample LL1503_MetaG_FD_177994 | JGI IMG/M metagenome (GOLD analysis project Ga0214919, IMG submission 177994) | Freshwater microbial communities from Lake Lanier, Atlanta, Georgia, United States - LL-1503 | ecosystem: Environmental > Aquatic > Freshwater > Lake | place: USA: Georgia | collected 2015-03-15
AAAATTTAAAAATCAATAAAATTACTAAAAATAAAAAACAAATTTTAAATTTTAATTGATAATTTTATAAAATAATATTTTAACTTATTCAATGATTTATTGTAATATGATTTATGCAACAGCTCCAATGTGTATTATATAATGGAGATGTAGAATATATGTTTCTTACCATAATTTGGATAAAATAAATAAAAATATATTTAAGATATTTTTATTCATTTGTATTTTTTATAATAATCATTAACATCGTATATGAATTATATTTTAATATTTTTGTTACCAATAATTTATAAAATAGATTAACTTTTTTTCATATAAGAATTCTAATAAATATGTTAATTTTTTATAAAAATTTCAATATTTTATAAAAAATTTAATAAATATAAATAAACATTTTTCGTAAAACTATTTATTCTACAGCTCCAATATATATATTTTATTTTCTTTTGCAAAATTTTTAAATTTCTTAGTATATTGTATTGATGCATTATCTAAAAAAAATATGTATTTTATTATAAAGATTTTTTTCTTTTTATTCATTTATTTATATCAATATAGTCATGATATTTTAGTAGAATTATAAAATGTGATAACTATAAAAATTTAACAATATTTAAACTATTTTTAAGTCTAAAAACATAATCTATGTGTTTATTATTTAATACTTTAATCATTTTTGTAGAATAATATCCTCTATTAAAAATTAAAGTATCAAATTTTCTAATATATTTTAATTGTTCAATAAAAGAATTTCTTTCATTCTTATTAATAGAATGATTATAATTGATAATAATTTTTTATCAACATCATAAATTCTGCTAATAATACTATTTTTATAATTATTATATTTTTCACTTGGATATTTTAAACCATCTTTATCAAGTTTTTAAATATAAACTATCAATATCTATAACTCTTCTTTCATTTTATCATTATAAATATTTTTTAATAGTTGATTATTTATATAAGTTATATCTTCATTCTGTAATATATTACATTTTTTTTAAAAGCAGAAACAGAAAAATCTTTTAATAATTTATAATTTATATCAAAAACTACTTTATCATATGTATAATGATTTATAGTTTTTAAAGACAATCCATAAATAACATCTTCAAATGTAATTTTTCTATTTCTTTTAATATATTTATTATTTAATTTATTAATAGAATTATTTAATATTTTTTTTAATTCTGTAATTTTATCCATTATTGATTTTATTAAATTTTATTTAAATATGAATTAAATATGATTTAAATATGAATTAAATATGAATTAAATATGAATTAAATATGAATTAAATATGAATTAAATATGAATTAAATATGAATTAAATATAAATTAAATTAAAAATTATATTTAATTCAAAATTAAATATAATTTTGGTATAAATTATATACAATAAAATATTTTATAACCAATAAAAATATTTCATTAATTTTTATTTTTCAATAACATTGATTAAATCCTTAAGTGTCTGGCATTGGCTGTAGAATATATGTTTTTTACCATAATTTGAATAAAATAAATAAAAATATATTTAAGATATTTTATTTACTTATATTTTTTATAATAATCATTAACATTGTATATGAATTATATTTTAATATTTTCAGTATCAATAATTTATAAAATAGATTAATTCTTTTTCAGATAAAATCTAATAAATATGTTCATTTTTTATAAAATCTTAATATTTTATAAAAAAATTTAATAAATAAAAATAAACATTTTTTGTAAAACTATTTATTCTACAGGTCCATTATAAACTGAACCTAAATATATTTTTAATAATTTTTAATAATTTTTATAAATTATTAAAAATAAAAAGTATAATATTCAATACAAATATTTTTATATAAATAATTAATAACAATAATATTGTATAAAACCTTAAGTTACTGGAGTTGGTCCAAAAATCCTAGATCTGATTGTATATAAAAATAAATTTTTATATTTTTATATTTTTATATTTTTATATTTTTATATATTATATAATGGTAAACAATAACATAATGATAAACAATAAAAGTAGAAGAGCAATTTATATATCTAAACAGAATAGTTTACATAATAGTTTACATAATCAGACTAATTTAATTCAAAATATATCAGACGCAATAAAAATTAAAAAGCAAGAAAATAATGCTAAAGCAGAAAATAGGTTAGCAGCAGCCAAGAAGGCTGAAGAAAATAGGTTAGCAGCAGCCAAGAAGGCTGAAGAAAATAAGTTTAAAGCAGAAGCTAAGAAGGCTGAAGAAATAAAAAAAAAACAAGAAATAATAAACAAAGAAAAAGAAGCACAACAAGCATTTGACCAAAAAATATTAGAAGAAGCCACAAAAAAGAGGTTAGCCATAGAAAAAAATTCTGAAGAAAAGAAGGCTAAAAAAAAAAAAAAAAAACAAGAAATAATAAACAAAGAAAAAGAAGCACAACAAGCATTTGACCAAAAAATATTAGAAGAAGCCACAAAAAAGAGGTTAGCCATAGAAAAAAATTCTGAAGAAAAGAAGGCTAAAGAAAATAGGTTAGTCATAGAAAAGAAGGCTGAAGAAAAAAATGCTGAAGAAAAGAAGGCTAAAGAAAATAGGTTAGCCATAGAAAAGAAGGCTGAAGAAGGAAAAGAAGTAAAAATAAATAAAAACACAACATCAGCAACAGAAGAAGAAGAAGAAAAAAGCATTGGTATTACACTTAACCAAATACATGAAGTAATTACAGGAAAAAAAAAAAATAATGCACAACAACACAACATAACAACACCACCACCACCACAACCACAACAAACTACAATAACAACAACACAACATAACAACACCACCACCACCACAACCACACCCTTCAACAACAAAAAACAAACAACAACACCCAACAACAACATAACAACACCCCTCAACAATACAACAACAAACAACAACATAACAACAAACAACAAACAACAACAACAACAAACAACAACACCCATCAACAACCAAAAACAAACAACAAACAACAACATAACAACAAACAACAAACAACAACAACAACAACAACAACAAACAACAACAACAAAAACAACAAACAACAACATAACAACAAACAACAAACAACAACAACAACAAACAACAACAACAAAAACAACAAACAACAACATAACAATAACACCCCTCAACAACACCCATCAACAACAACAAACAACAATAACAACAACACAACAACAACCACAACTACAACCACAACTACAACCACAACCACAACTACAACCACAACTACAACCACAACTACAACCACAACTACAACCACAACCACAACAACAACAAAACAACAACACCACCACAACCACAACAACGCCCCTCAACAACATAACAACAATAACAACAAACAACAATAACAACAACACCCCTCAACAAAATAACAACATAACAATAATATCATCAGATAGAAAAGCAGAGAAAAAAGCATCGAGAAAAAATAAATCTCAATTTATGACTAACGAAAAAGAGTTAAGTATAATTAAAAAAATAGAAAATAGGGTAATTATTCCTGACGATAAGAATTATAATGATAATTTAAAATATTTTATTAAATCTAAATCTTGGTATAATAAATATCCAAATAATATAATATGGTTAAAGGATAAATTTAATGTAAAAATATATTATATATTAGATAAATTATTTAATAATAATATAATTGCTGGTGATATACCGATTGAAAATATAAAAAAAAATGAAATAGATATTTTAAATACTTTCGATGAAAAGAAAAAATTTATAAAAACGATAGATGAAGAAATTATTAAAATAGGTAAGATCAATAATGATATTAGAGAAATATTAATATATTCTTATACTTCATTAATTGAATATTATTATGTAGATATATTTTCTATGTTTGAAAGGAATATTGTTTGGGCAGTTGATTTAACAAATTATAAAGAACAACTACAAAATATTACAAAATCAAGTAATACATTAGATAATAGTAGATTAAGTAATACATTAGATAATAGTAGATTAAGTAATACATTAGATAATAGTAGATTAAGTAATACATTAGATAATAGTAGATTAAGTAATAAAGTAGGTAATAAAGAATCAAATAATACAAAAGATTTAGTTAATATACGAGATTCATTTAATATGATATCTAACCGAGTATCAACTAGTATAATGAATAATCATCACCATTTAAAAATAAATAGTATTTGTATATATATAAAAGATACTATAGATAGTAATTTAGAATTATATAATAAATATATAAAAAAAAATAATAATATAAAAACTAAATTTTATTATTATAAAAACTATAAATATAATAAAGTTATTGCTGATATGAAAAAAATAATTATATATTCAAAAAATTTTATTAATGAAATAAATAATATCAGTAATAATTTTTTAATATATATACATGATTTGAGACAACATTCTATAAATATATATAAAGAAAAAATTAAAAGAATACTTTTATATTATACGATAAAAGAAGATATTCCTTATATAGATAAAAAAGAAAAAAAAGTTTTTAAATCTTATCTATCTAAATCTAAATTAAAAGAAAAAATACTATATAGATTAAATATTTTAAAAAAAATTTGTTACGTACAAAAATTTATTTCAGATGAAAATGATATCTCAAATTATTATAATCTTAAGCTAAATGAATTTAAAAATTTAAAAGAAAAAACTTTTTCAAATTTTTTTCGGTCTAGTAGTTTTTCGCGTACTAATAGTTATAATTTTATTGAAAGCTTACAAAAAATAAATACAGAATTAAAAAATAAAATATTAACTGAACGCGGATATGTATATATTATAGAGGAATTTATTGAGGATATTAAAAAAAATAAAAAAAATAAAAAAATAGATATTTTAAATATTTTATTAAATGATACTGGTATCAATGATAAATTAATTGTGAAATTAAATAATGATAATATTTTGGTAAATGAATTTTCTTTACTTAAAGAAAATAAAAAAAAAATAAATAATTATGTCATAGAATTATTAAATAATTTAATTAAAAATAATATAATTATAAATATTAATGAAATAAATCACATAATAGATTCTATAAAAAATTTTTATTTAAAAAAAGAAATACAAGAACAAAAAGTAAATTTATTAAATAATTTAGTTAACTGTCAAAATAATGAAAAAGATTATATTGATAAAATTATAGAAAAAGAAGATAATAAATTAGTCAGATCTGTAATGCATGGAGGAGATTTTGGATTAGTATCAATACCCGTTTTTGTAATTGGATTTATAAAATTTATGCATAGAATGTACAAAAAATATATAAAAATTATGAATTTTATAATAAATAAAATGAATGTGGATTTTGCTAATCAATCATTCAATAAAGTAAATGAGTATTTTGTTTATAATAATAGTATAGAAATTTTAAAATTAATAATATATGAAAAAACTAATGAATATTGTGAAATTATACATAGTTATTTTAATCAGACTAAAAGAGAAGATAAAAATAATATTTATTATTATAAAATATTAAAATATTATGAATATATTATTTCATCTTTTAAAAATAATGTTAATTTGCCTATTAATTCACCTATTAATCCACCTATTGATCCACATATTAATCCATCTATTGATCCACATATTAATCCACATATTAATCCATCTATTGATCCATCTATTAATCCATCTATTGATCAATCAATTAATTCACCAATTAATCCGACTATGAATATAAATAAAATAGATAATAATATTTTATATAATATTATTACAGAATTGATTAATAATTTAAAAGAATCTGGTGATAATATACTTATAAAAAAAAGTAGAAATTCGAAAATTAAAGATATGTCAAAAATAGAAGATAAAAAAAATATAATTATAAATAGACTAAAGTATAATTTATATTATAATAATATTAAAAAATTGATTGAAAATAATGATATTAATACAGATATTAAAAATGTATCGAATAGGTTTAAAAATTTTGACATAAATAATGATTTAAAAGAATTATGTAATATTATGAATGGAATAGTAAATAAAAAAAATATTGATAATCTATTAATACAATCTAGTAATTATCCAAAATATATAAATAGTAAAAAAAAATTTATAGATTTTTATAAAACAAAAATTTATTATAATATAGTAAGCAATTCTACTACTAGAACATATTTTGTGTCGTTATTTAAAAAAAATAAAGAATTATTTAATTTAATAGATAATAAAAATATTAATTTAGATGATAAAAATATTGATTTATATAATAATTCTTTTATTTATGGTTATATTTTTAATCAAAATTTATATTATTATAGATTTGTTGATTATAAAAAGAAGGAAGATGGTTCTTGTTGGTATTGTTTAAATATTTATACATATGACAATTGTATAATAGAAAAAGAAAATAATACTAATTTATCAATTATAATAAAAGAGAGTAATAGTTATATAGAATTTATAAAACAAAATAAAATAATAGAAACCAAACTTACTCCAAGTATTGGTATAGAAAACTTTAGAACAAAAAAAAAAGTTAGAACAGAATCTAATATGAATAATATTACTACAACATTAGAAATGATAAAAAATAAAGCTACACAAAAAAATAATCCTACACAAAATACTAATATATATAATCATTATAATAATAGACAAGAACTTGCCATTGAATTATCTAGTATATCTCCAATTACAACAAATAGTTTAAATGATATATTTCAAATAAATGATGAGAATTATGAGAATGATATGAATGATATAAATAAATTATATTTAATATTAATTAAATATTATATCAAGACTAGAAAAAGTGGTGAAATTTAGGACCAGATAATATCCAGAGTTGTCTATTTTATATTTAAAATATATTTATTTAATAAATAATTTATTGGTTTTATAAAATATATATTATATTTTATAAATCTCAAATATTACCTGGTGGTAATGAAATTATATAATTTTTATTTAACTTATATGTGATGGTGTTACATAATTCATTTATTAATAATTTATTAATAAATGAATTATTATTTCTATAAAATATCAATCAAAAAACAAATATTATTTATTATTTTTACACCTTTGTACGCAACGCCAGTAACTTAAGGTTTTATACAATAACACAATATAATTAAATTAATTTTTAATTATATTGATATATTTTAAATTTAATGTATATTATATGTTTTTAAATTTAATGTATATTATATATTTTTAAATTAAATTATATTTATATAATAATTTTTATACAATAAATATTATTTATACAATAATGTTAAATAATAATTTTAATATTATTGTATTATTGCATAAAACCCTAAATTACTGGTATTGACTTAAAAAGTATTAAAAATTAATTTTTTTAAATAAGTATTCAATAAAATATTTTATCAATTCCAAAAACTTAATATTTTATACAATATTAAGTTTTTGGAATTGATAAAATATTTTCAATATATTAAAATTATTTTTATTTAATTATTAAATAAAAAATATATTAATAATATATATGTCTTCTAATAATACACCCATAAATGTTAAAAATTCAAATAAAGGAAATAGTAATAGTAATATATTTTCAATGGTAATGATTGGTATTGCAATTTTTATAATAATAATGTTTCTTTATACAACATATAAAGGATATAAGAATTATCAAAAATATTCTCCCTATTTAATTGACGGAATAACTGACGCAACAGTTGCTCAACAATTTTCTGCATTTCAAATTCCACCACCTTCCGATTCAAATTATGGAACAGAATTTACATATAGTTTTTGGATATTTATAAAAGATACTAATTTTACTTCAACTAGTACAGGACAATGTTCTCAATCAACTAAAACAATGCTTCATGTATTTCATAAAGGAAGTTATGATTATATTCCAGATAATTCTGAAAGTAGTAGTACATCAGCTGTTTATTATCCATTATTAGAAATGCCAGGTGTTTGGATATATCCAAATACAAATAAATTAAATATTAGATTTAATACTTATGAAAATATTGTTGAAACCGCTGATATAGGAAATATTCCATTAAATATGTGGGTAAATATTATTATAGTATTAATAGGAAGTAGTGTTGATGTATATGTTAATGGAAATCTTAAGAAAAGATCTAAATTATCAGGTGTCCCTAAAATAAATTATGGAAATTTTTATACAACAAATTGGGGTGGTTTTCAAGGATATTTAAGTAAATTAAGATATTTTAATTATGCTATTCAACCATTTTTAATTGATCAAATATTTAACCAAGGTCCATCAAAAATGTTTGCAACAGACATTACACAATCTGTAACAAGTCCTTCTGCACAATTATCTCAAAATTATTGGATGACAACCGGTTATCCAAATTCAGAAGGATATCCTGGATATAATCAAAGTACTTAAATTATAATTTTATTTAAAAAATAAAGAATCTTTTAGATGAATTGTCAACTATTGAATCTTCACTCGTCCATATTTCATTGCGTTTTTTAAAATATTTTGTGACATATATAACATAAACTCTGCCATTTTGTTTAATCCTTTTTGCACTTCTCTCAATTACCCGAAAATTCTTAAATTTTTCATTAATAATTTGTTCTGTCGTGAGATTTTTTGCAGAAAACATTTTTTCTTAGTGTAACGATATTTTGTTATTATTAAATTTTATAAAATTTAATAATAAAAACTATCATTTTTTATAAGTATTAATTTTGAAGAAAATAGTCTAATTCAAATGTATAGTTTTTTCTAATAATTTACCTAATATAAATGATATAACATTTGTAATTAAAAAAAAATTTGTTGTTATACTATCATTATTTAAATCTACTTTATCATAATATTTTTTCTCAAATATATAAGTGTCGTTATCAAAATAAATATATAATCTACCCAATAAATTATTAATTTTCCATATAACTGTATATTTTTTATTCATTGATGAATTATATCTTAAACTGAAATATGGAAATTCAAATACACCGATCGATTTAATATATTTTTCTGTTTTTTTAACAATTAAACAACATCTTTCTCCATCATTAATCTGAAAATTACAATTATCTATATTATTAATGATATTACAATCATGATCTTTCAAAATACAATTAATTATTTTAGTAAATGTTAAAATATTATTATTTTCACAATGTTTAATAATAACATTAATACTATCTATATCATTATTTATAGGAATTATTTTTAGAGATAATCTATTATCTCTAGAATATTTACCATTTGTATATAATAGTCTCCAATTTCCAATTATCGGTTCAAATAAATTTATTTTAAATCCATATAATAAGGAAAATGTTAATAATAAATTTAGTAAGATAAACTTCATTTTTATGAAAACTTTATTTTTATGAAAACTTCATTAAAGTAAATTTTTAAAATAAAATAAATCAATTTTTATGTAAACATAAATGATTCATTTGCATCATTTGCATCATTTGCATCATTTGCATCATTTGCATCATTTGCATCATTTGCATCATTTGCATCATTTGCATCATTTGCATCATTTGCATCATTTGCATCAGAAACATCCTCACTATTACTAGAAAAAGATTTATGAAAAGTATACTTTTTAATATTTGTTACAGTAGATGTATTTAAATTATATGAAATATCTTGTATTTCATATTTCTTTTTTTTATAAACAACAAATCTTTTTTTAGATTGATTTTCAAATATAGAAAATCTATCAACTACATCAATAATTATAGGTTGTATATTATTATGTTTTATTCTACATATTCTACCAATAGATTGAATAATATCACTTTTAGGAGTAGATAAAACAAGTCCATTTAAGGATGGTATATCGAGACCCTCATTAGCCATTGGATATGTACCTAATAAAATTTTACAACTTTCATTTTCTTTTAATTTTTCTTTTTTCATACCACCAATATAATAACCAATAGAATTTATACGACTAATTCCTATATTATACATATCTTCTAAATGTTGCTTTCTATCAGATAGTATTAAAAATTGACGTGTATCATCTAATTCTATTTCATTTATAACTTTATCCATTATTAACGCTGTTCTTAATTTACAGTTTGCAATGTTATTTATCATAGTTGGCATTTGAACCTGTCCTTTAAAATTTGTTAATTCTTTATTATAATTTTCATCATTACTTTCTAACAAATATCTATCAACTCTTACAATATTTTTTTCATTAGACTTAACAGAATATATAATATCACCTATATAATATTTTAATACTTTTGTTAAACCATCCTTTCTATTCGGTGTAGCTGATAATCCTAACATATAATTACTATTAATTTTTAATAATGCTTTTGAAAATACTCTAGATGGTATTCTATGACATTCGTCTATTATTACATGTCCTATATCATCAAATGCTGTTGGTGAAAATTCTTTCATTGATAATGTTTGTAACATTCCAATTATAATATCAGATTGTTCGATTTCACATTTATCACCTTGAATTATACCAATTTTAGCAGAAGGTAATGCAAATTTTATTCTTTCTATCCATTGATTCATTAAGAATTCTTTATGAACTATTACAATTGTTTTTTTTTTCAATACTGATATAAAATATAATGCTAATATAGTTTTTCCAAAACCACAAGGTAATGACAATATTCCACCTCCTTTTTCTTTATAAGCTTTAATAGTACATTGTGCTGGTATTTTTTGTTCTTCTTTAAGTTCAAGAGAAAAAGATATATCTATATCTTTTCCAGGTGGAAGAATATTTTTTTCAGGTTTCCCAAAATTATCTATTCCATAAAATTTTGGAAGATATAATTTATTTTCATTTTCTAAATATATTTTAAAAGATTCTTCTGGTGCTCCATAATCACCAAAACTATTTGGTTTAATATTTAAATCAGATTTAATTTTATTTATTTCATTTTCTGATAATTTCTTTTTACGAATAATATAACCTCGTTTAGTTAAATAAGTATTTGCATTTTTTATTAAATCATTGCTTGCCATATTGCTTGTCATATTGCTTGTTATATTGCTTGTCATATTGCTTGTCATAATGTATGTAAATATATATATATATTATATTTAAATCATATTTTTTTATTTATAAATAAAATTATACTATACCACTAATATCAATTTTTTTGTTTTTACATACATCTTTTGCTTTCATTAATGACCGAAGGTTTGGATCTGAAATATTATCAAAATCACTGCTAAATGAAAAAATATTATTCCAATAATCTTTTGTAAATACTGGTATATTAGATATATTAGATATAATATCATTTTGTGGCGGAGGAATGTCTGGTTTCTGATAGGTATTATTTCCAATATTCCCAATATTAATATTTGATAAATCAATATTTGATAAATTTGATGTACTTGTATAGGATATATTGTTTGATAAATTTATGTTTGGTGTATCAATATTTAACGAATTATTTAAAGAATTATTTAATAAATTAACATTTGATGATTTTATTGATGGTATTATAACATTATTTATTTTATATTCTGGTATATTTAATGTTCCTTGACCACTTTGATTATTATTAATATAATAATTTGTAGTATTTATTGTTGTACTCCCTATAAAGTTAATAGTAGTATCACTCAAAATATTTTGAATAGAACCATTTGGTAATTTAATACTATTATTACCATTAATATCAATACTTGTTCCATTTAAAATATTTATATTTTGAGAATTTGGTTGATTAATATTTGTTATATTTTTAAAAATAATATTTGAATTTGGAACAAGATTTATTACAGATCCATTTGGAATATTAATATTTTGCCCATCTGGTGTTATATAATTTCCCCCGTTAGGTATATTTAATGTACCATTATTTGTAAAATTTATAATAGAACCTATTGGAAGATTAATATTATTATTAATATTAGAATTATTAATATTAGAATTATCAGAATTAATTGATAAATTTTCACTAGAATTAATAGAACTACCATTTATAATAGTAATTGTTGATCCACTTTGAATAACTTGACCAGTACCATTTAATGTTAAATTAGTACCAGAGAGACTAATAGTTGTCCCATTTAAAATATTCATATTTTGAGAATTTGGTTGATTAATATCTGTTAAAGTTTTAAAAATAATATTTGAATTAGGTACAATATTTATAACAGATCCAGTTGGAATATTAATATTTTGCCCATCTGGTGTTATATAATTTCCACCATTAGGTATATTTAATGTACCATTATTTGTAAAATTTATACTAGAACCTACTGGAATAATATTAGAATTATTATAATTAATTAATAAATTTTCACTAGAATTAATAGAACTACCATTTATAATAGTAATTGTTGATCCACTCTGAATAACTTGATTTGAACCATTTAATGTTAAATTAGTACCAGAGAGACTAATAGTTGTCCCATTTAAAATATTCATATTTTGAGAATTTGGTTGATTAATATCTGTTAAAGTTTTAAAAATAATATTTGAATTAGGTACAATA
>Ga0214919_10009609_pt1 | contig 12446 bp, 9 predicted proteins | sample LL1503_MetaG_FD_177994 | JGI IMG/M metagenome (GOLD analysis project Ga0214919, IMG submission 177994) | Freshwater microbial communities from Lake Lanier, Atlanta, Georgia, United States - LL-1503 | ecosystem: Environmental > Aquatic > Freshwater > Lake | place: USA: Georgia | collected 2015-03-15
TGTGCGGTCTTCATCTGCAACTAAGAAAGTATCTCCTGCACTTGGAACCGATGTGAAACCGAGAACCTGCACAGGACGTGATGGTCCAGCCGTTTCTACATTTTCACCATCTTCATTGAGCATCGCACGAACGCGACCGAATGAACCACCGGCAACGATTGCATCACCGATCTTAAGCGTTCCGCGTTGCACGAGAACTGTGGCAACTGGTCCGCGACCTCGATCAAGGTGAGCTTCGATTGCAACACCACGAGCTTCATCATCAGCAACTGCGCGAAGATCGATTGCCGCATCAGCAGTCAAAAGAATTGCATCGATAAGATCGTTTACTCCATTTCCAGATTTAGCAGATACGTTTACGAAGAGCGTTTCTCCGCCGTATTCTTCTGCGATCAAGTTATATTCGGTCAATTGCTGACGGACCTTATCTGGGTTCGCTCCTTCTTTATCGACCTTGTTAACTGCAACAACGATCGGAACATCGGCAGCCTGAGCGTGGTTTAACGCTTCAATTGTCTGCGGCATGATTCCGTCATCAGCTGCAACAACGAGAACAGCGATATCTGTGACCTTGGCACCACGGGCGCGCATTGCGGTAAACGCCTCGTGACCCGGTGTATCGATAAAGGTAATTGCACGGTTTAGGCCATCGTGATCGTGGTGAATTTGGTAGGCGCCGATGTGCTGCGTGATTCCACCGGCCTCAGTCTTTAGAACTTCAGATTTACGGATGGCATCGAGCAAACTGGTCTTACCGTGATCAACGTGTCCCATGACAGTTACGACTGGTGGACGGACAACAAGTAGATCAGAATCGAGATCGGCAAGCTCTTGCGCGAGGTCGATGTCGAAATCTTGCAAGAGTTCGCGGTCTTCATCTTCAGGGCTAACAATTTGGATTACATATCCAAGTTGCGCACCCAGAATTTCAAAGGTATCTGCATCAACTGATTGAGTTGCCGTGACCATTTCGCCTAAGTGGAATAGCGCTGCAACTAACGCTGCTGCATCTGCACCAATCTTTTCTGCAAAGTCTGCAAGTGTTGCACCGCGGCGCATACGGATCTGTGTATTTCCATCGCCGTGCGGAATAACTGCGCCGCCCAATTGCGGCGCTTGCATATTGTCGAATTCATCGCGCAACGCTTTTCTTGATTTTGGTTTGCGCTTGCTGCTCCTACTTGCATTCTTTCCAAATGCACCTGCAGCGCCACCGCGACCTGAACCGCGATTAGGGCCGCCTCCAGGACGTTGCGGACCACCAGATGTTGGTACACCAGTTGAAGAACCCGTTGAAGGACCAGTTGAACGATATGGACCAGAAGATTCACCTGCACCACCTGGACGTGATTGATAATTTCCGGGACTACCTGCACCCGCGGGGCGTGGTGTATTTGGTCGCGCAGCAAAACCAGGACGTACAGAACCCGGACGTGGTCCTGACATTCCGGGGCGTGCACCTGGTGCGCCCGTAGGACGTTGTGGTGGACGCGGAACTCCGCCACCGGTTGAAAATGGATTATTTCCAGGGCGAGGTGGACGTGGAACATTCGGAGTTTTTCCACCTGTTGTTGAAAATGGATTATTTCCAGGACGCGGAGCGGCAGGTTTATTTTCTGCAGCTGGCGCTTGGATATTTGAATTTAGAGACGGAGTTGGAGTTGATGTTGGAGTAGATGGCGCAGCGCTTTCTGTGCGCGATGCCTTAAGCGCTTCCAAATCAACGCCGAGTTCTGCAGCGAGCTCTGCAGCGAGTTCAGGGTTAACTTCAGCAGTTTTCTTGGCAGCGGTCTTCTTCGCAGCTGCTTTCTTAACTGGCTTCTTCTCTTCAACTGGCTTGGCATCGGGATACATCTCGATGAGCTTGCGCACAACTGGCGCTTCTACAGTTGACGATGCTGAACGGACGAATTCGCCCATTTCTTGGAGCTTTGCAAGGACAACCTTGCTCTCCATACCGAGTTGTTTTGCCAACTCATGTACGCGGACCTTTGACACATTTCTCCTGTCTTGGCCCGCAATCTTTATTCTAGATATTTATCTAGGGATGCGAGCCTTAGTTGTACGACCTCATAATCTGTACGAGCTCATTTGAGTTTCATATCTTTCGCATCCATATCTGTGAAACGCTCCATGAGGAACGTTATTAATTGTGTTACATCCGGCGCTTGCTCCAGCTTGAAGGCTGACCTAAACGCTTTCCGATCTATTGCAAGATATCCGCACTGTAAGTGGAGCCAGGCTCCCCTACCTTGAGATTTTCTACCGATCGTTGGAGTTACTACTCCGTCAATACAGTTGACTCGCAATAGCTGTGATGGCTCTTGAGATTTACGACAGACGATGCAAGTTCGTATCGGTTTGATACTTTTCTGCATTTCAGCCATTTCTCTAACCATCAGCTAGTGCTAAGGATAGCCAATCCCAGCGGATTCACCTAAATCCTTGCGTAATGAGTGCTTTTAATTAGGGGTTATAGGCGTATCGGGATGGATATCAATACGCCAACCGGTAAGACGTGCCGCAAGTCGTGCGTTCTGTCCATCTTTACCAATTGCAAGCGAGAGTTGGTAATCCGGAACAGTTACCTTGGCAGAGCGCGTCGCAAGATCAACTAGCTCTACCTTGGTGACTTTCGCTGGTGATAGTGCGTGAGCCACGAATTGCGCAGGATCTTCTGACCAATCGACGATATCAATCTTTTCACCATTAAGTTCTTCCATTACAGCGTTGGCGCGTGAACCCATTGGGCCGATTAGCGAACCCTTTGGTGAAACTCCAGCGCGATGAGAGCGAACTGCAAGTTTGGTGCGATGACCAGCTTCGCGTGCAACTTCCATGATTTCTACGATTCGATCATTGATCTCCGGAACTTCAAGTGCAAATAACTGTTTTACAAAGGCAGGGTGGCTACGCGAGAGCATAATTTCGGGGCCTTTCATTCCCTGTTTTACTTCGACAACAAAGCATTTAATGCGATCACCGTGGTTGAAAACCTCACCAGGAACTTGTTCTTGCGGTGGAATACGACCTTCAACTTTCCCAAGATTTACATTGATCATCTTGGGATCGCGACCTTGTTGCACGATTCCGGAGATAACGTCGCCGACAGATGCGCTAAATTCCCCAACAATTTCAGCATCACTTGTGGCCCGCATTTTCATTTTAATTACTTGGCGCACCGTAGATGTGGCAGTGCGGGCAAATCCTTCGGGCTCATCGCGCTCTTCTGAGATGCGCTCACCTAATTCGTTGAAATTTGGAACCCAGATAACGATCTCGCCAGTTTCACGATCGATGCTGGCGCGCGCTTGGCGCTTTGGCGCAACGGTTTCGTAATAAGCGGTTAAGACGCCAGCTTCGATCTCTTTAATGAGATCTTCTAGCGGCATCTGCTTATGTGTCGCTAGCGCAATGAGCGCATCGACATCAACTTGCCCTTTATTCATCTGAGGCTGCTTCTTCTTTTCGATTAAATTCAATTTCAACAACTGCGCGCTTAATTTCGGCAAAGTTAACTTGGTGGGTCTTTATACGTCCCTTAATGTTTTCAACAAGAGTTGCAGTAACTTCATTAAATTCGGTTAACCGACCTGTTATAACGGTTCGATCTTGCAGAGTGACCTTTATGAGGCGTGTTAAATTCTTGGTCCAGTGGCGCGGCAAAGTTAGCGGACGATCTACACCGGGTGAAGTCACCTCAAGGGTAAAAGGTTTTTCATCCATAAAACTGGCGTTATCAAGTAACTCTGAGATTAAACGCGATACTACGGTTACCTGGTCTAAGTTAAGTGGATTTTGACCATCGACTATGCAGGTAATTACTCGGTGATTGCCCGCGGAAGTGTTTTGGACTTCTTCAAGATAGAAACCAGCTTCAGTAACAGCGGGTTCGATTAGCTCTGAAATAGATTGTGTCAGGGACACTTTGGCTCCTTATTAACTTGTTATTTAGTTTTTTTGCTACGCCGTAGTTTATCACCGATTTCTGGCTCTATCGAAGCGATACATATGTATCGAAGGCAACTTTAAGAATTAGCACCGCGGTAATTCCCATAAAGACTTTTCGCACCAAAGTTGAGCCCCCACGGATCGCAATTCGAGCTCCGATCAACCCACCAGTCACATTTGCGATCGCCAGAGTCAGACCAACTTTCCAGATAATTTCACCGTTGAAGCCAAAGACTAGGATCGCTCCCGCATTCGTTGCCACATTTACGACTTTGGCGATCGCCGAAGCCGAAAGAAAGGCAAAGCCCATCACAGCAACTAAGATCAAAATAAGAAATGAACCTGTGCCGGGTCCGATAATTCCGTCATAGAAACCGATAACAAGTGCTGCGAACGCCGCAATCTTTAAACGTTTACCTTCGTCATAACGCATTGATTCAATCTGTCCCAGTTGCGGCCGTTTCCAGGTGTAAATAAGCACCGCCACTAAAAGAACTACAACTAGCGGTTTAAAAATTTCTGTTGGAATAAACGAAGCAAGTGATGCTCCGCCCATTGAACCGAAGAAAGCAGGTAGCGCCATCGCAATTAGTAATTTAAAACTTACCTTGATATTTCTGCGATAAGTCAACGCGGATGCAGTTGTACCAAAGATTGAAGGAACTTTATTTGTTCCCAGCACAACAACTGTTTCTGCTTTTTCAAGCCCAATCAATAAAGCGGGAAGTTGGATCAGCCCTCCCCCACCTGCGATGGCATCAATTAAACCCGCACAGAAAGCGGCAAGAGCCAAGAAGGCAAAGGTATAGAGCGTAAGATCTGCGAACACTTTAGGAAAGTGTTGCGATTAGAGATTTAACTGCGGATAACGCATCGCCGACGGCAACTTCAGATTTTTCGCCTGATTTACGGTTGCGTAGTTCGATCTTGCCATCGGCCAGTGATTTACCAACGACCAAAATTACCGGTACGCCGATTAACTCGGCATCTTTGAATTTCACTCCAGCGCTAGGGTCGCGACGGTCATCAAGTATCACCGTGATACCTACCGCCTCTAGCTTGGTTGCAATATCGAGTGCGGTATCGAATGGGAGATCTTCTTTACCGGTTGCAACGATATGAACCATTGCTGGCGCAACTTCTAGCGGCCAAACCAAACCAATTTCGTCGTAGCTTTGTTCTGCAATTGCTGCGACTGCTCGTGAAACACCGATTCCATAGGAACCCATGGTGACAACCTGTGACTTACCGTTTTGATCAAGCACTGTTAAACCAAGTGAATCTGCATATTTGCGACCTAATTGGAAAATATGGCCGATTTCAATTGCGCGATCGATTACAACTGCCGTTGCACATTCTGGGCATGAATCGCCTTCGCGAATTTCAGCAGCTTCTACATATGCATCAGGTGTGAAGTCACGGCCATTAACCACATTGCGCGCATGGCGATCTTTCTTATTGGCGCCAGTAACCCAAGATGTTCCAGGCGCAACTCGTGAATCGGCGTAGACGGTGATGCCAAATTTTCCAGCATCTTGCGGGCCGATATATCCCTTAACTAAACCTGGATGCTTAGCAAAATCTGCTTCTTCAAATACGCGGAGTTCTTCAACACCAGGAAGCCCTGCTTGTAAACGCTTTAAATCTACTTCGCGATCTCCTGGAACTAGAACAGAGATCGCCTTGTTGTCGGCCATCAAGAGAACATTCTTTAACGTGGATGCACCAGTAAATCCACCACCGAATTTTTCGTTCAGAATATCAACTAGTGAATCGATGGTTGGAGTATTTGGAGTATCTAGCTCTTCTATTGCCGGAACTGCAGATGAATCAACCGGTGCCACCTTGGTAACCATCGCCTCAACGTTTGCGGCATAGCCACACTTAGGACATAGAACATACGTATCTTCTCCGGTTGGGCAAGGAGCCAAAAACTCTTCGGATTTAGAGCCACCCATTGCGCCAGAAACTGCTTTAACGATGTTGTACTTCAGATGAAGGCGTTCAAAGGTTGCGATATAAGCATCTCGGTGTTTTTGATAGGAAAGCTCTAGACCTTCATCGGTTAAATCAAATGAGTAAGAATCTTTCATTACAAACTCACGCCCACGGATGATGCCGCTACGTGGGCGCGCTTCGTCGCGGAATTTATTTTGAATCTGATAAATAGTTAGCGGCAAATCTTTATAAGATGAGTATTCGCCCTTAACCATTAAGGTGAACATCTCTTCATGTGTAGGGCCTAGAAGGTAATCTCCCCCTTTACGATCTTGCAATCTAAAGAGAGATGGGCCGTACTCTTCCCAACGATTGGTGGCTTCATAAGCTTCGCGTGGAAGCAGCGCTGGAAAATGAACCTCCTGGAAACCTGATTTATCCATCTCCTCGCGGATGATCTTTTCAACATTGCGCAACGTAATTACGCCAAGCGGCAACCATGAGTAAATTCCGGCGGCTATGCGGCGGATATAACCGGCGCGTACCAATAACTTGTGGCTTGGAACTTCGGCATCGGCAGGATCATCACGCAAGGTGCGAAGAAAGAGGCTGGACATGCGCAACATGAGCGCAACCTTATCGCTTAATTACTTGACTGTGACGGAAGGTTCGCCTGAACCAACGCCAGCGGCTTCCATATCTTGCGCCAATCGCATCGCTTCTTCGATAAGAGTTTCAACGATCATCGCTTCTGGAACAGTCTTGATGACTTCACCTTTTACAAAGATCTGACCCTTTCCATTTCCGGATGCCACGCCAAGATCTGCTTCGCGAGCTTCACCTGGGCCATTAACAACGCAGCCCATAACTGCAACGCGTAGTGGCACGGTCATTCCCTCAAGGCCCGCTTGGACTTTTTCGGCCAGGGTATAAACATCGACTTGCGCGCGACCGCAAGACGGGCAAGAAACAATTTCTAATTTACGTTGACGTAAGTTAAGCGACTCAAGAATTGAAATACCGACTTTGACTTCCTCAACTGGTGGAGCGGACATCGATACGCGAATAGTGTCGCCGATACCTTCGGCGAGCAGAATTCCGAAAGCAGTTGCAGACTTAATCGTTGCTTGGAAAGCAGGTCCTGCTTCAGTAACACCTAGGTGCAATGGGTAATCACACTTTGCCGCCAAGATTCGATATGCGTTAACCATCGTTACTGGGTCGTGATGCTTAACTGAAATTTTTATATTTGAGAACCCGTGCTCTTCAAAGAGCGATGCCTCCCAAAGTGCAGATTCAGCGAGTGCCTCAGGTGTTGCCTTTCCGTACTTGGCAAGCAAGCGCGGATCGAGCGATCCTGCATTTACACCGATTCGAATTGGAATGCCGGCATCTCCTGCAGCTTTAGCAACTTCTTTTACCTTGTCATCAAATTGTTTGATATTTCCAGGGTTTACGCGAACCGCTGCACAACCAGCATCAATTGCGGCAAAGATATATTTTGGTTGGAAGTGAATATCTGCGATAACTGGAATCTGGGACTTCTTAGCGATCTGTGCCAGTGCATCTGCATCATCTTGGCTAGGAACAGCGACGCGAACAATTTGGCATCCAGATGCGGTTAGCTCTGCGATTTGTTGCAACGTTGAATTTACATCTGCAGTAAGAGTGGTGCACATAGATTGCACGCTTACCGGCGAATCGCTTCCGACCCCAACGCTTCCAACCTTTAATTGCTTGGTCTTGCGACGCGGGTGAAGAGGTGCAGGAGGGGCGCTAGGAATTCCAAGATCAACCATGGGGCTATTCTGCCTCAAAACTAAGCAATCGGCGATTTAACCACCGCGCCAAGATTAGATATTGAGCGAAATTGGATTGAAAATATCTGCAATCAGCAACAGAACACTGAGCGCTGCCAAGATCACAAAGACGACCGCAGTAATCGGTGTGAGCACTTGCACATCAATTGCAGCCGGACGTGGTTTACGTCGCAGGCGCGCAAAGAGCGCACGAATTTCATCAACAATTGCAACAGCCATATGTCCACCATCTAGCGGCAATATTGGTAGAAGGTTAAATAATCCGACAAAGATATTTAAACTGGCAACGATCAAGATAAATGTTCCAAGTCGTTCGGAGTTGGTTAGTTCACCGCTTGCTGCGGCTTGCCCAGAGACACGGGCGACGCCAACAACTCCGACTAAACCATTTTCATCACGTTTTTCGCCACCAAAAGTCTGTCCCCACAGCGCCGGAATCTTGGTTGGCAGTTGTACTAAAGATTTCGCGGACGCAGTTGTAAATCGCCAAGTTAGCGAGGCCGCAGATGATACAGACTTTAAAGGGTCGATTCGTTTGGTGCCGAATTCATTGATGATGCCAAGAACATAGCGCGAAGTCCCATCATCCATTTTTGTCATGCGTGGTGAAGCGGTGATTGTCTGTTCGCCACCGCCACGTTTAATTGTGAAGGTGAGCGGTTTTCCTTGGGAATTACGAATCTTTAAAAGTTGATCTTGCCAATCAGTGGAAGTATCGCCATCGATTGCAACTATTTCGTCGCCCTTTTGAAAACCAGCTTCGGCGGCTGCGCTATTTGCCGCAACTGATCCAATGACAGGTAGAACCTGGTTAACTCCAACACCAGCCAGAAGTACGAAGAGAAAAAGGTAACCGAGTACGAAGTGGAGAAATGATCCGGCTCCCAAAACAATTAACTTGCGCGCAGAAGATGCGCGATAGAAAGCACGATCAGCTTCGCCCTCGGGCATCTCATCGCGTGGAGTCATGCCTTCGATACGACAATAACCTCCGGCTGGGATCGCTTTGATTCCGAACTCAGTTTCACCACGCTGGCGTGACCAGATACGTGTACCAAAGCCTAAGAAGAATTCCGAGACGCGCATTCCGTAACGGCGCGCGGTTAAGTAATGGCCGAATTCGTGAACCATTACTGAGAAGAGGAGCGCGAAAACGAAGGCGAGAATTCCGATGATCTGCATTAACGGACTGCTTTCTGAAGAAGTTGGGTGGCGATACTTCGCGCATCTTCCTCGATTGCACTGACATCGGCGAGATCGCGCAAGGCGCCAGCAGATTTGGCGCCAAATTTCTGGACCACTTCTTCGACGGTTTCAACAATTGAGGTGAAGCCAATCTTTCCATCAACAAAGGCAGCTACACAAACTTCATTTGCCGCGTTAAAGATTGCAGGTAATCCGCCACCTAAAGTTCCACAACGACGAGCTAAATCAATTGCAGGAAAACGTTCGTTATCTATAGGTGCAAAAGTCCAAGTATGTGACTGTGTCCAATCGATCGGGGTTGTTGCTGCTTTGACCCGATCGGGATAGTTAATTGCGAAAGAGATTGGACCCTTCATATTTGGCGGCGATGCTTGGGCAAGCGTAGAACCATCTACGTACTGCACCATCGAGTGAATAACAGATTGCGGATGAATTACCGCATCAATCTGTGAATACGGCATATCAAATAAGTAATGCGCTTCAATTATTTCCAGACCTTTATTTACCAGCGTTGCCGAGTTAATTGTTACGACCGGACCCATCGACCAAGTTGGATGGTCGAGCGCCTCTGCCACAGTTATCCCTGATAAATCGCTGCGATCGCGGAACGGTCCTCCACTTGCAGTTAAAACCAACTTTGAGACTTCAGATTTCTTTCCGCCCATAAGCGCTTGCCAGAGCGCAGAATGCTCTGAATCCACCGGCAATAGCTGATCTGGTTTAGCTAGCGACGTAACTAACTCTCCGCCAGCAACCAGTGATTCTTTATTTGCAAGAGCTACGCGATTTCCTACTCGTAGAGCTGCCAGTGTTGGACCAAGACCAATAGAGCCAGTTATTCCATTTAGCACAACGTCGCAAGTAATAGCTGCAATCTCCGTTGAGGCCAGTGGTCCATCAATAACTGTGGCATCAGGCAGTGCACTTTTTATGAGTTCTGCATTTTTTGCAACTCCGATTACGGCAACGTTAAATTTCTTTGCTTGAGCAATGATCACATTAGGATTGGAACCAGCAGCGGTGATTGCAACTACACGAAACAAAGATGGGTTGGCTTCAACTATTTCAAGTGCTTGAACACCGATTGATCCTGTCGAACCAAGGATTACTAGATCTTTCATCGCCGAAGCTGCTTCGCTATCTATCAAAGAGATTTTGAGTTGGTGAATACGGCGTACCGTTGCGACGTTTGGCGATCGCAGATAACGCTTCGAGCACCACGCGATTGGCGAGAATTGCTGTGATGTCGGCGCTATCAAAAGGTGGTGCAACTTCCACCACATCGATTCCGACAACTGGCAGCTCAAGACAAATGCGACGAACAGCTTCGAGAAGTTCTCGCGAAGTCATACCGCCGGGTTCAGGGGTTCCGGTTCCTGGCGCCATACCTGGGTCAACGACATCTATATCCACCGAGAGAAAGACTCCGTCACAACCATCGGTAAGAGTTGCAAAAGATTCCTCGAGAACTTTACTTAAACCACGGTGATGGATCTCAGTCATTTCATATGAGCGCATTCCTTGATCGCGCATCCAATTTAAAGTTTTGTCATCCGGCCAATAGCCGCGAAGCCCAAGTTGTAAGAAGCGATCTCCGCGCACAAATCCAGATTCAATCAAGCGGCGCATAGGTGTTCCATGCCCAATAAGTGCACCAAATTGATCTTCGCCGGTATCGGCATGTGCATCAAAGTGAATCATGGAAATCTTTCCAAGCCCGCGATGCTTTGCAATTCCGGCGACATCGGCTGATGCAATCGAGTGATCTCCGCCAAGAATTACCGGAATCTTTCCGGCCCGAGAAATCTTTTCAGTTGCCGCTTCTAGAACTTTTAGAGATGAAACTAAATCTCCTGGCGGCATCATTAAATCGCCGGCGTCGTAAACCTTTAGCGCTTTTAACGCATCTACTCGAAGGGCTAAGTGGGGACGTTCCGCATCGTGCGGTAGATAATCACCGCCACGAATTGCCTGTGGACCAAACTTCGCACCCGAACGATGAGAGGTTCCAGAATCAATTGGAGCGCCCACGATAATTACATCGGCATCGGCATAGCTCTTGGGGTCGTCAAGGTCGCATTGCGGGATACCTAGAAATGTAAAACTAGGTCCGTACATATTGCCGTGGTTAGCCATTGTTTAAGGATAGTTGTAAATCTTTAAGAATCGAAACCTAAGCCCAGTGAATCTAAGAATTTGAGCCAGAGATTTCGTTTACCACCGTTCACATCAGCCTTGTTAATAGACCATTGTGTAAGGCGGATCAGGATGAATCTAAATGGCTCCGGAGGGAACGGAATTGGCTTCTTTCGGACCATTCGAAGTTTGGTTCGCTCATTATCCAAACCATCGAGAAGATCAAGCATTACCTGAGCGCCAAAACGTGTGGATGCAACTCCTAGTCCGGTGTAACCGAGTACATATGCAACTCTGCCACGATATGCGGTGCCCCAGAATGGTGAGAAGCGCGAGCAAGTATCAATTGCCCCACCCCAACCATGAGTAAATTTAATTCCCTTTAATTGTGGGAAAGTTTCCAGAAATGCGCCAGCTAAGTGTGCATAGGTTTCGGCATCGGATTCGTACTCGTGGCGAACTTTGCCGCGGAAGTTATATATCGCGTCATATCCGCCCCAGAGAATTTCATTATCTTTGGTCATGCGGTAGTAATGGAATTGATTTCCAGCATCTGACATTCCTTCGCGATCTCTCCAACCGATAGATTCGAGTTGCTCAGCAGTCAGTGGCTCGGTAACTAGTTGGAAATCGTAAACAGGCACAACATAGTTATGGGCACGCTTTATTAAGGATTTGAAGACGTTTGTTGCCAGAGCTACCTTAGCGGCGTAAACACTTCCGTACGACGAGTGGACAATTATTCCGTTCTTTGTTTGCTCTAAGCGATCAACATGTGAATTTTCAAAAATCTTTACTCCAAGTTTGATACAGGCACGTTCTAGCCCCCAAACCAATCGGGCAGGATCAACTAAGGCAGTTCCATCTGGATCCCAAAGCGCTGCTTTATAAGTTGGCGATTTAATGCGGGCTTGTACTTGATCTTGATTCAATAATTCGACATTATCACCGAATGAATTTCGCAATTCCGCTTCTTCGCGCAGTTCTTTGATTTGCCAATCTTCGACGGCGACTCGCAATTCGCCATTCCATTCGAAATCGCATTCGATTCCGTACTTTCTTATTGTTGCTTCTATGGCATCAAGATTTTCGCGACCGAGTCTTTCGATAACTGCCATCTCATCTTTAAATCTGCGGTAACCGTTGAGAAATCCATGAGTAAGTGAGTAGTTACAGAACCCGCCGTTACGACCAGATGCTCCGGCACCAGTCCAACTCTGCTCGACGAGAACGACTTCGCGTTCTGGATTTGCCTCTTTGGCAAGAAGCGCCGTCCAGAGACCGGTGTAACCCGCGCCAACGATGCATAGATCAGCAGTTACATCCCCAACTAACGTTGGATGTGGGAGCGGTTCGAGTGGATCTTCATCGAGCCAATAAAGCTCAGGCTGCATA
>Ga0214919_10009610_pt1 | contig 12446 bp, 11 predicted proteins | sample LL1503_MetaG_FD_177994 | JGI IMG/M metagenome (GOLD analysis project Ga0214919, IMG submission 177994) | Freshwater microbial communities from Lake Lanier, Atlanta, Georgia, United States - LL-1503 | ecosystem: Environmental > Aquatic > Freshwater > Lake | place: USA: Georgia | collected...
CCAGATTTGGTTCTGGGTTTAAGTGACCATACCCCAGGGCTAGCGACGGTTCTAGGCGCTGTTTCACTAGGGGCACGTATGATTGAAAAGCACTTTACCGATGATATAGGCCGCAAAGGACCTGATCATAAGTTTTCAATGCATTATGCATCATGGCGCGATATGGTTGATCGAACTCGCGAACTAGAGAATGCTTTAGGCTCTGGCATTAAACGGGTTGAAGACAATGAAAAGGATACCGTCGTCATACAACGTCGTGCGATTCGTGCAGCAACTAATCTTACAGCAGGAACAATACTAAAGCCTGAACATATGGAAGTTCTGCGCCCTTGTCCTGATGATGGATTGCCTCCTTATTATATGAATGAGCTTATTGGCAAAAGAGTTAGGTATTTAATCAATGCAGGAGAACACCTGAGATGGCTAAATATCGAGTAGTAATTGTTATACCAGCACTCAATGAGGCATCAACTATCGCGGGTGTAGTTGATGCGGTCAGAAAGTATGGGGCTCCAATTTTAGTCGATGATGGATCTACTGATAATACAGCAGAGTTAGCACAAAAATTTGGCGCCCACATAATAGTGCATGAGAAAAATATAGGATACGATGCTGCTCTAAATTCTGGCTTTAAAAAAGCTGTCGAGATGGGCGCGCAAATTATTATTACGGTTGATGCTGATGGTCAGCATGAACCTTCACTTATTCAAAAGTTCATTAATGCTATAGATTTAGGTGCAGATGTTGTTGTTGGCATTCGAAGTTATAGACAACGGTTTGCAGAACATTTATTTGCTTGGTACACGCGTTTGCGCTTTGGGCTAACCGACCCATTATGTGGTATGAAGGCTTATCGTGCAGACATTTATAAAGCACAGGGGTATTTTGATTCGTACGGATCAATTGGAACTGAATTGACAATCTTCGCTGCAAAGAAGGGTTATCGAATAGATCAAATAAAATTTGACTTGAGGGAGCGGAGAGGCGTTTCAAGATTTGGAAAAGCCTTTAATGCTAATTGTAAAATTATTCGCGCAATACTTTTGTCAATTTTTAAATTAAGATAACCAATGTTGTTTAAAAATACATACATTTCAAGCTTAGTAAAAAAGCGCCCTTAGAATTCCGAATGCCAAATATTCATCGCCATTTAATTACTACCTCTGACGAACTCACATGGAAGTTTGATCGACCTGTTATTTTTTTAGGAGAATGGTGTCGAACTTATGATCGAAAGCATATTTGGCAAAATATGGACGCTATTGTTGCTAAGCCTTATGGTTTAGGTCAGCTAAAGAAGGATGCGGATCATCTTGAAGCTAGACAATTAGAAGATAAGCTTTTCCCTTTATTATGCGAAGTATTAAATAAACACCATAAGACTGAACATAACGAACGTTTTTGGAAAATTATAATTGGCCACTGGTTTCGACGGTACATTCATTTGATGTTAAATCGTTATAAAACACTCGAAAAATGTTTGAAATCATACAATATATCAGGCGTAACTTTTCATAAGAATGATCAGTATGCCTTGGCTCCATTAGATTCTAACTCTGCAATTTTTGCTGCAAATGATAGCCGTTGGAATGATGCTTTAAATTGCAATTTGTTAAATCTTATAAATTACAAAAATTTCCCAATAGAGTATATTCATGTGGATGATCAGATTGGATTTCGTTTTAATTCCTCACGCAAATCGAAAACAATAAAAAAAACTCTTCAATTATGTTTTGTAATACTTGAAAAGGCAACTAGATTATTTACGGGTAGTCATGATGCGCTTATTATGCATAGCTATTTACTTCTCAAGGAGGAAATTAAACTTAATCTTTCACTTGGACAATTTCCTCGATTAAATTACCCAATTAATTTTGAAGTTTTAGAGAAACCAGATAAGATTTTGAGATTAGCCTTGACTGAGAAACTTTATCAGTCTGCAGAAAATAATATATGGGGTATATTGAATAAAATGCTATTTCAAATGATTCCTGTATGTTATTTGGAAGGCTTTTCTAGATTAAGTAAAATTTCAAATGATCAGCCATGGCCCAAAGCACCTAAATTTATTTTTACCAGCAATGATTTTGATACGAATGAAGTTTTTAAATTTTGGGTTGCGAATAAAGTAAAAAAAGGTTCCAAATATTTCATAGGCCAACATGGAAATAATTACGGTACCTATCGTTATATGAATCCATCGATAGAAGAAATAATTTCAGATAAATTTTTGACTTGGGGCTGGAGAGATAACTTATCACAACATACACCAGCCTTTATTTTTAAAATAGCTTCCAATAGAAAATCCATATCATATAACCCAAAAGGCTCTTTATTATTAATTGAAGATATGCGCTATCATAGACTTGATACTTGGGACAGGTGTGCCGAATATTCTATATATTCTGAAGATCAAATTAAATTTATTAGAAAATTGCTAAAGTGCCCTCTAAATAAATTAATTCTAAGATTGCATTCATCTTTTAAATATAATAATCCTTCTGAGCAAGAATTTTGGAAAGAAAATATTCAATCAATTAAAATTGATATCGACAGCCCAATTGTTAAATTAATTTCCCAAAGTAGACTCGTTGTTTACAGTTACGACTCAACCGGCATTCTTGAAACAATGGCACAGAATATCCCTACGATTGCTTTCTGGCAAAATGGACTTGATCATTTAAGAGAATCAGCTAAGCCTTATTACAGATCATTAATTGATGCAGGGGTTATTCATACAACAGCAGAGTCAGCTGCATCGAAAATCAACAAAATCTGGAATGATATTGATGGTTGGTGGTTTAGTAGTGAGGTTCAAAGTGCAAGAGAGTCATTTTGTGCAAAATATGCGCGTGTTTCGCCTACGCCGATTAATGACTTGAAGTCTTTGTTGTGCTAAAAAAATTTATCTTGCAACGCTGCTTAATATGAGAATGAGATGAAATTAACAGAAGTTAAATTTTGGGATGATTATTGGAGAGGGTATAAATTACCTAATGAAGTTGATTTTTCATTTTCCTTTGAAAGATGTCTTGCAAATGAGTTAAAAAAAAGACTGCCTAGAATAAAAGGCAAAGTTTTTGAAATAGGTTGTGCGCCAGGCAAATGGCTAGCTTTTTTTTATAAAAATTATTCAATTAAGGTTGCTGGCATTGAATACTCTGATATCGGTCAATCGGCGACACTTAAAAACTTTAAATTACTTAGCATAAAAGATCCTCGCATTATTACGGGAGATTTTTTTAAACTACAGCCTAAAAAAAAATATGATGTTGTTATGAGTTATGGTTTCATCGAGCATTTTGATGATCCTAAAAAAGTTATTGATCTTCATCTTAAATGGTTAAAGCCTGGTGGGATATTAATTTTAGGGGTGCCAAATTTCCTAGGAATATACAAGCCTATTCAGAAAATTTTAGACCCTGTTATTTTAGATAAGCATAATCTAAATATTATGAACTTATCCTTCTTTCGGGGCTTAGAGGAAGATTTTAATCTTCAGACTAAATACATTAGTTATATTGGTTCGTTTGAGCCATCATTGCCAATTGCAAAATACAAATACGGCAATCCTTTGCAATTTTTTGTAAGAGTGATGCTATATATTCTAAGACAAATCAGAAAATTTAAATTTTTTGATAAATTAAATCATAAGTTTTTTAGCTCTTATATATTAGCAATATATATTAAGCGGTAAAAATTAAATGTCCCCTTATATTATTTTTACAGAAAATTACGAAAAAGGTGGCGGCAATAAGTACCTGATCGATATTGTTAATTCAATAAAAAACAAGCCGATTATTATTGTGAGTAATAAAAAAGCAATATTTGCTGAAGACTTATTACGCTTAAAAAAGAAGGTAGGTTTTTATAATCCAGAGTTTATCACCAGGTCACTTCTGGTCAATAAATTAAAGAATTTTAAATCATCCCCTAAAATATTTTTTTCAGCATTGCTTGTAGCATTCGAACCCATTTTCCTTACTTACAATATCTTTCTTTTCTTTTTTTTTCTTAAAAAGTTAAAGCCGCAAAAGGTTATCGCCTGTAATGGAGGATATCCTGCAGCTCAAGCGGTTTTAGCATTTTCACTTGCTGCCCGCATGCATGATATTCCTGTTTTAATGTCCGTGGTCAGTATGCCAAAAAAACGGAGATCGCCAGTTTACCTTTATGATCTTTTTTTAGATAAAATTTTATGGAAATCTTTAAATATAATTATTGTGAATGCGCATGCCATAGGTCTAGCATTAATTAATTTAAGAGGTGCACCTAAGTCTAAAATTACTATCATTCATAACGGTATTAAAAATATAAAAATCCAAAAACATAAAATTATAAAGCGTCCGTTTACAATTGGTTTTGTTGGCAGGCTTGAGTATGCGAAAGGTATTACTTATTTGTTGGATGCTTTTTTAGAACTTGCTCACTCAGATAATGATATTAATTTAACTATTGTTGGCTCTGGAGATTTGCTTGAGTATGTTTCAGAGAAGATTAATCAGTCAAACGCATCAAATAGAGTTAAAATTTTAGGGCATTACGAAGGTGAGATCTCTAAAGTTTTTAATTTATTCGATCTTTTTGTATTTCCTTCGTTATGGGAAGGCTTGCCATATAGTATTATTGAGGCGATGCGAGCGCAATGCCCAATTGTGTCCACAAATGTAGGAGGTATATCAGAAGCCCTCATTAACAACAAAAGTGCGATACTTATTTCCCCGCGTTCAATTTCAGATATTGTAGCCGCTGTAAAAACACTTAAAAATAATAATAAGAAAAGAAATGCTATGGCTCGTGAAGCACGTCTCAGATTTGAAACTTTTTTTAATTTATCACTTATGCAAACCAAGGTTAGATCCTTGGTGAATTCTGTTTGATTGACATCTTATGATGATTAAAGGCGCAATTTTTGGAGCGGGTTTTATAGGTTTAAATTTCATTCGCTATGGACTTGATCATAATTATCAGTTTTCTGTTTTAGACATCAAAGATAAACCCAAAAATCTCTCTGATAAGGTTATTTGGATAAAAGGTGACATCATAAATAGAGAGCATACTAAAGCTGTTCTCAAAAATGCAGACATAGCCTATTACTTTATTTCTCAAACTGTTCCAGGCGATATCTTAGATGATTTTTATGAGCTAAATCTTAATCTTTCAAGTACTATTCATTTTTTAAATGCCTGTCTTGAAATGAAGGTTAAGCGAGTTGTATTTATTTCTTCTGCTTCTGTCTATGGCAATCAAAAAGAATTCCCGATTCGCGAAAGCTTTTCAACTGACCCTATAAGTACCCATGGTATTTATAAATTAATGTCTGAGAAATTTTTTCATTTGTATAAGGTGGCTCATGGTTTAGATTGTAAAATTATGCGTCTATCAAATCCCTATGGCCCAGGACAAGATATCTATGGCAAGCAAGGTATTGTAGCTATAACTATTGGCAAGTGTATGATGAATGAAACCCTTCAAGTAAGGGGTGATGGGTCTTCCTTAAGAGATTTTATTTATATCGGAGATGTGATGGAAGCTTTGAATTTGATCTCAACTAAACAAAGTAGTGAGATAATATTTAATATTGGAAGTGGAATTGCAAATTCCATCAATGACCTGATACAGTTGGTTGAGAAAAAAACTGGAAAGACCTTAAAAATTAATCATACAATCTCTCGTGCAGTAGATATTAAATCAAGCCATTTAGATATCTCTAAAGCTGAGAAAGAGTTAAATTTCAAACCTGGGACTTCTTTAGAGGGTGGCGTGTCAAAAACGGTGGAATACTATTTAAAATGAGCTTTCAAAACGCCTTTAACGGAAAAACTGTTTTAATTACCGGTCATACTGGATTTAAAGGGTCCTGGCTTGCTGCTTGGTTAAAATTATTAGGAGCAGAAGTTATTGGAATTGCTTTAGATCCATCTACGGAACCTTCACATTTTTCCACCTCTAAAATTTCAATAGATATTGTCGATTATCGGGTTGATATTCGCTCTTATTCTGAAATTGAACCTATCATTCTAAAGCACCAACCTGATTTTATATTCCATTTGGCTGCTCAGGCCTTGGTTGGCGTTTCGTATGAAGAGCCTAATCAAACGTGGACAACTAATGTGATTGGAACATTAAATATTCTTGAGTCACTTAGGCGATTAAAAAATAAATGTGTTGCTGTGTTTATTACGAGTGACAAATGTTATGACAACGTAGAATGGTTTTGGGGATACCGTGAAAATGATAAATTGGGTGGTCCTGACCCCTATAGCGCATCAAAAGCGTCTGCAGAAATACTTATACGTTCACATTACAAATCTTTTTTTTCTCAGAAAGAAAATAATGTGCTTATTGGTTCCGCTCGGGCTGGAAATGTTATTGGCGGCGGCGACTGGTCAAATGGAAGGCTGATTCCTGACTGCATAAAAGCTTGGTCCAAAAAAAGTAACGTTGAATTGCGATATCCTAATTCAACGAGACCATGGCAGCATGTATTGGAGCCATTAAGTGGCTATCTATTACAAGCCTCTGCTATGGCAAATTCACTTGATCAAAAATTACACGGAGAATCATTTAACTTTGGACCGGCTAACGAAAATAATCACAACGTTGTTGATTTAGTAGAAAAAATGGCTAGCCATTGGGATCAGGTTAAATGGACAATTAAAATAGATGCTGATGCTAAGTATGAGTCTAGTTTATTAAAACTTAATTGCGATAAAGCACTGCATATGCTTCATTGGCAACCAGTGATGAGTTTTGATGAAACTGTTGAAATGACGGTAAACTGGTATCAAGCATATTATAAAGATTCAAATTCAGCAGCCTTGAAGACTATAGAACAAATTCATCAATATTCAAATCTAGCTTTAGATAGAAATATTATTTGGACAAAATAATTACAAATAAAATCAATGAATCCAATTCATGACTTATTAATTACACCTCAAAAAATCATCAAAGTTGATGAGGGTGATGTTTTTCATGGCCTCAAATCGAATGATTTATCTTATAGGGGTTTTGGTGAGGCTTATTTTTCTTCTATAAATCCAAATTCAATTAAATCATGGAAAAGACATAACGTAATGACACTTAATTTAATTGTTATTATTGGAAAAATTCGATTTGTTATCTTTGATGATAGGAATGGATCCACATCAAAAGACTCAGTAAACGAAATCATTTTAGGGCCAGATATTAATTATTCCAGGTTAACTATACCCCCAGGACTTTGGGTTGCTTTTCAATGCCTTTCTGATTCCAAAAGCTTGTTATTAAACGTAGCTGACATAGAGCACGATCCGAATGAAATTGATCGACTTCCCCTTGAAGCATTCGCATTTAACTGGAGAAATATATGAAAGTAGTTATTTTGGCTGGTGGTTTTGGTACAAGGCTAGCGGAGGTCACTACAACAATTCCAAAACCTATGGTCACAATAGGCGGTAAACCAATAATTTTTCATATTATGCAAAGATATGCTGCTTATGGTCTTAATGATTTTGCTTTAGCTCTTGGGTATAAATCTGAATTGATTAAAGAATATTTTATGAATTTTAGAGTCAAACACAATGATTTTACGATTAACCTAAATAGTGGTTCTATTGATTATCATGCAATCAAACCTTTAGATTGGAATGTCACTCTGATAGACACGGGAGAATCGACAATGACCGGGGGTAGATTAAAAAGATTAAGACCATATTTAAATGAAACTTTTCTTTTGACTTACGGCGACGGTTTAGCAAATATAGATATTAGCGCGCTACTGCAATTTCATAAAAAGCATGGAAAAATGGTGACAGTGACAGCTGTTCATCCTGGAGCTCGATTTGGTGAGCTTTCTATTGATGGTGATTTAGTTAAGTCATTTAAAGAAAAGCCACAATTAACACAAGGCTGGGTCAATGGAGGATTTTTTGTGATTGAGCCAGAGTTCTTAGATCTAATAGACAGTGATGAGACACTACTTGAGCATGAGCCATTAGAAAGGACTGCAGCTATGAACCAATTAATGGCTTATAAGCACGAAGGTTTTTGGCAATGTATGGACACCAAAAGAGACCATGATTATTTGGAGTCTTTGTGGTTAAGTAATAATGCTCCCTGGGTTTTATAAAATTTTTTTTTAGAAAATGGTTAAGGTATTCAAAAAAGAGGAAATAACAGTCTCTATATTAACAACAGCTTTTAATGCTGGCCTTTACCTTCAGGAGTGTATCAAAAGCGTATTAAATCAAAAATTTAAAAAATGGGAATTGATTTTAATAAACAATGCTTCAACTGACGATACAAAAAATATTATTGATGCATTTCAAGATGAAAGAATTAAGAAAACTCATTTAAAAAAAAATATTGGAAGAATTAAGGCATTGCGCCTTGCTTTTACTAAAAGCAGAGGTGAATTTATATGTATTCTAGATGCTGATGATATTGCTCACTCGGATAGGTTATTGGATCAAGTAAATTATTTAAATCAGCATCAAGATGTTGCCCTAGTAGGCTCTTACGTTGAGCTTATAAACGAAGCTGGAGTGACATTTAAAAAATTTACACCCCCCACCCAAAATAAACATTTAAAAAAAATTATAGGCTGGGTAAATCCTTTTGTACATTCTTCAATTATGTATAGAAAAAAAGAAGCTGAAAAGCTAGGAGGGTACCCAAAAAATTTTATTTGGGGACATGACTTTGCTCTTTTATTAAGAATGGCTTCGATTCATAAGATTTCAATTATTGGAAAATTTCTATGCAGAGCGAGGGTGTATTCCGCTAGTATGTCAAAAAACACTCAATACCAAAAAAGAATAGCTCTTGAAAATTTAATCCTATATAAAAGAGTTCCAAAACTTATAAAGTTAGATAAAAAAGGTAAGCAAATGAATAATAGGGCTGTAGCTATTGCTAAAATGAAATTAGCCCTTTATTTTTTAAGAAATGAATCTTTCCTTAAAGGCGTAAGTATAATTTTTATTGAGCTTATAAAAAATCCTTCTTGTATTTGGGCAAATGGTCCGGTTCGTCGTTTTCTAGGCGCTAAATATTAAAAACAAAAGTAAAAATAGATTGAAAATTTGCTTCTTAGCAACTGTGCCATTTGCTGTACATGCTTTTCTTAGGCCCCATATTAATTTTCTTAGCCATCAATATGATGTTACGGTGATATGTAATAAAGAAAATAAAAATATTTTAAAAGGGGTAAATGCTAAATTTATTCACCTAAATATCGAGCGAAAGCCATCATTAATAAAAGACTTCGCACTTTTGATTCAGTTAATCATTTTATTCCGTAAAAATAAATTTAATCTTGTTCATACTATTATGCCTAAAACCGGCTTAGTTGGTATGTTCGCTGCTTCACTATCTTGTATTAAGACTAGGATTCATACATTTACTGGACAAGTTTGGGTAACCAAAAAAGGTTTGATGAAAACTTTTTTAAAATTTACAGATTTCTTAACGGCTGTTTTTGCTACACACTTATTAGCTGACTCTCATGGCCAAAGAAAATTTCTTATTACCAATAAAATTGTGCGACCAAAAAAAATTGATGTTTTGGGTTACGGTTCAATCGCTGGTGTAGATTTGAAAAGCTTCTCCATAGATATTTTACAAAGAAGCTTAATAAGAAAAAAATTAAAAATTAAGACTGATGATGTGGTATTTACTTTTGTTGGCAGATTGAATATTGATAAAGGTATATTGGATTTGCTAGACGCCTTTAAAAGACTGTCCTATGAATATTCAAATGTACATTTAATTCTCCTAGGCTCAATTGAAGGATCTTTTTTAGATGTAATTAAGAAAAGCATGATAAATCCTAAAATTCATTTTTTTTCATACTCCTTATTTCCTCAAAAATACCTTTCGGCAAGTGATGTTTTTTGTTTGCCAAGTTATAGAGAAGGTTTTCCTAATGTTATCATTGAGGCTGCATCGATTGGTATTCCAGCTATTGCCTCGAATATTTACGGGGTAAATGACGCTGTGTTAGATTATAAAACAGGACTACTTCATAAGCCTCGGGATGTTGATGATATTGAGAAATGTATGCGATTATTAGTTGATAATAAAAAATTAAGAGAAAAGCTAGGTCACGCTGCAAAAATTCGTACCATTAATTTTTTTAATCAGAAAGATGTTATACGTAGATTAAATATATTTTATCTAGAGCAGATGCAGCGATTAACATGATATTTAAATCTATGATAATTTTTCTTAAATTTTTCTTTTCTTTACCAAGAAATCTTAAAATTTTATGGGTAAGATCTTTTGATATTTTTTTAGCTGCTTTTTCAGTTTTAATTGCTTCAAACTTAACGCTTGATTCGAACCATATGCTTTATCATCAATTTTATACATTTATATGTTTGCATATTATCCTTACTCAAATCTTTATTACTTCCGTTGGTAGCTATAAGATTATTTTTCGTTTTTTTGGCTGGGCTGATCTACTTCGCTTATTAAAGGCAATTACCTATAGCTTTTTAGCGCTTTCGATCCTCGTCAAATTTATATCTGGCCCGTCTGTAAGCTTCATCTTTATCGATGCCATGCTCTTTTTATACTTATTAAGTGGCTTCAGGATTTTTATTAGATTTTGTTTTGGGGATTTGAAAGTCTCAAATCATACAAGCGTAACTTCACCTAACGTTTTAATTTATGGTGCTGGGATCGCAGGAAGACAGTTGGCAGGCTCAATTCAAAAAACTGGCAAGTATAATATTCGAGGATATTTGGATGATAATTCAAATTTACAAAATGGCTATGTAAATAATATTCAAGTATTTAATCCTTTAGAGATAAAAAAAATTACCAAAGATTTAGCTATTCAACAAATTTTTATAGCATTACCTTCGTCGTCCCAATCACAAAAAAATCGTGTACTCAATCTTGTTGCTAGCGCTAATGTATTAACACTAACGTTACCCTCTATTGATGAGCTATTTGATCGGAAAGCTTATGCAGCAGACCTGAGAGAGGTTGATGTCAATGATCTTTTGAATCGTAATCCAGTGTTGCCGAATTTAGATATTTTAAGTAAAAATATTTCAAATAAAGTTGTTTTAATTAGCGGTGCTGGTGGCTCCATTGGAAGCGAAATTGTGCGAATTACTGTTGGTTTAAATCCAAAACTTTTAATATTATTAGAAAAGAATGAATTTGCTTTATATAAAATTCATCAAGAAATAATTGAATCGGGCAAACCTAAAAGAAATAAGCATCCGCATATTGTGCCTATCTTAGGCGACGTGTGCGATATCAATCATATAGATAAGATTTTTTCTAGCTATAGGCCCGATACTGTATTTCATGCAGCCGCATATAAGCATGTGCCCATGGTTGAACATAATGTTATTTCTGGGGTAAAGAATAATGTGTTTGGAACGCTTAATATTGCATCGTTAAGCAAGAAATATAAATCATCAAGTTTCACTCTAATTAGTACAGATAAGGCTGTGCGCCCCACAAATGTAATGGGTGCTACAAAGCGATTAGCTGAAATCATTGTTCAAGCAAAAGCAGATCAGCCGTCGCACACAGTATTTTCAATTGTTCGCTTTGGAAATGTATTGGAATCTTCAGGCTCAGTAGTCCCTAAGTTTCGTAGACAAATAAAAAATCTTGAACCTGTAACCATTACCGATTTTAAGGTGACCCGTTATTTTATGACTATAAGAGAAGCTTCTGAGCTTGTTATGCAAGCATCCGGTATTGCCTCTGGAGGGGAGGTTTTTGTTTTGGATATGGGAGACCCTATTAAAATTATTGATTTGGCTAAAAAAATGATCCAGCTTTCAGGGCTGACATTTAAAAATAAGCCAAATGCGCAAGGGGATATTCTTCTCAAAGAGATTGGTTTGAGGCCGGGTGAAAAGCTATATGAAGAATTGCTCATCGGAAACTCGCCAATAAAAACGGAACATCCTAAAATCATGAAAGCTCGGGAGCATCTTATTAAGGCATCTATTCTTGATCGCAAACTTAAAAAGCTGGATGAAACAATTTCTAAAAATAATGTCAGAGAAGCCATTGCCCTTATTAGAAATTTAATTCCAGAATACAAAGCTAATAAAAAGATTGTGGATTATTTATCTGATTAACAAATAATTATTTATGGGTGCCAATATGATTTTCGCCTCTTTCTTTGGCTAAAATCACTTGCTTTTGTCGTTCGGTAAGGCTTTTTAATTTTTCAGATGTATGAGTATTAAAACAATGTGGGCATGAAATGCCGGGCGTGTATTTTTCACTTTGCATATCATCTTGAGAGAGAGGATATCGACAGGCATAACATTGATCATAATCACCCACTTCAAGCCCGTGTTTAATTGCCACTCTTTGATCAAATACAAAACATTCGCCCTGCCATAAACTTTCTTCTGGTTTCACTTCCTCTAAGTATTTAAGAATGCCACCTTCTAAGTGATAGACCTCATCAAATCCCTCAC
>Ga0214919_10009611_pt1 | contig 12445 bp, 2 predicted proteins | sample LL1503_MetaG_FD_177994 | JGI IMG/M metagenome (GOLD analysis project Ga0214919, IMG submission 177994) | Freshwater microbial communities from Lake Lanier, Atlanta, Georgia, United States - LL-1503 | ecosystem: Environmental > Aquatic > Freshwater > Lake | place: USA: Georgia | collected 2015-03-15
GTGGTACAGCTGGTGCAAGTTTTATAACAGGATATACATCTGGAACAATATATAAAGTATCTTCAGTGGTTGGTAATTCACCAAATGTAACTGCATTTACATTAAAAACACTTGATGGTGCAACTCTTGAAACAATTGTTGGTACATTAGTAGGATTAACATTTAATAGTTTAGTTGGTCCAGTTAATGGGTTAATAAAAAATGCACCTAGTGGTACAATATCACATATGATATATCTTCCGTCTTCAGATGTTAAAACATATTATGTTGCATTAACTGGATTTGCTGGACAGTCATTTAAAATAAATTTAGATGGTTTAGATATACTTACATCTAATACAACAACAATGGCTAGTTATCTATCTGCATCACCTGAATCTAAATATTTACATATATATCCTGTAACAGTTTCTAAAGGTGCACATACTTTAATACTTGAAGGGGATTACAGAGGATTAGGTGCAATGGTAATAGATAATAATGCTGGTCAAATAGCTAGTGCAACAAGTTATGATGATTTAAATATATTATTTTCAACAGCTGCTCTTGATAGATTTAACACATACACTTATACATGTGCAGCAGGAACTCTACAAATAATACCAGGACAAGCAAGATTTAATTGTATAACAACAGAAACAGAATCTCCTACAACACCTAATTTAGAAAATTTTCAACCAATTTCATTACCTGTAAAACGTCCAATTAAATTATGTGATCTAGCATATTTTGAAGATGCTTCATGGACTATATCTTATGATGTAAAAAATAATCAATGGATGGGATTCCATGATTGGCATCCATCATTTATGCTTCCATCTAAAAGACATTTCTTAACAGCATATAATGTATGTAATATATCTCAAACAGGATTATGGAGACATAATGATAGATGGGATGATTTCTGTAATTTCTATGGAACATACTATCCATTTGAAGTGGAATATGTAATACCTACAGGTGATACTGTAACCACTATGAAAAATGTAGAATATGTATTAGAAGCTTATAAGTATGGAACTAATGGTCAAGATAAGTTTCATTTATTAGATTATAATTTTGATGAAGCTATAGTGTACAATTCAGAACAAACATCTGGTCAATTAAATCTTAAATTAAAATCTAAATCCAATCCTTTTGACTATTTACAATATCCAAACATACTTGCTACAGGATCAACAGATATATTATTTTCTAAAGAAGAACAGAAATACAGATTCAACCAGTTTAATGATATAACAAAAGACAGAGGAGAGTTTAGTGGTGCACAGAATATCCTTACAACAACCTCTCCAAATGGATATTCATGGACAGTTAATCCAATTGCAGTGGATTATTATAAGCCTGCGTTACAACGTAAGAAGTTTAGACACAATGTAGGAAAAGTGCTATTACGTAAAAAAGCTATAGATAAAAGAAATAATCCAACAGCAGATGGTGGGATTAAGATTTTATTTAAAATGATAACAACAAAATTACAACAATCACAAAAATAATAACAGATGAAAAAGTGGTTAGATAGATATGAGTCTGGTGGATTAGTTTCAAAAAATTCACTAAATAGAAATGTAACATGTTCCAACTGTGGATGGTCATGGAAACTATCTGATGGTGGATTAGATCCTATGACATGCCATAAATGTGGTGGTGATATTAAGATGAGAGAAGGTGGGGAATTAGATGAATATCAAGATAAAGGAGAGGTTAGATATACAGTTCCTACATCAGATGTTATGCAAAATAGAGTTCCAATAGGTATGCAACAAATTCCTACTGACCCTCTTACTGGACAACCTTTGACAAGAGAACAAATTTCAAGATTCATGCCTTCTTTTAATACTCAACAACCTGTTATATCACAAGGAACATGGAAAGGTAATAGAACAACAAAAGATAATTCTTTTGATCCTTATTCTAGAATAATTGAACAAGATCCTCAATCTGAAGCAAATGTTGGTAAAAGAATGAGAAAGGATTTTATTACAAAAAAAGTTCCAGCAGGAGTAACAGCAGCTGCTGCAATAATGGCAGCACCAGTAGTTGCTCCAATAGTAGGTGCTGCAATGGAAGCTCCAATAGCAGGTGTTGCAGGATTAACAGGAAGTAATATACTTAATGCTGGATTTGCAACACATGGTTTACAATCAGTATTAAGTGGAGATGTAGTAAAACCATGGCAACAAGCATATAAATCAGGTAATCCTTGGGATTATGGAAATGCAGCAGCTGAAAATGTAATGACAGGAATGGAACTTTTTCCTTTAGTTGGTCCTGGATATAAAGGTGCTTTAGAAGCAGGTAATTATTTAACAACCCAAACTCCTTTAAAAAATACATATAATATATTACCTGAAGGAGTTTTTAAAAGATACTCTAAATTAAAAAATCCAAATAAATCATATAGAGTTGCAGGAATGGATGCTTATGAAGATTTTAATAATACAGGAGTATTAAGAAGTAATAATACAGCACCTGCACAATTAGTTGAAGGTACAAATTTTATGTTATCTCCAAGACCTACACCATTTCCATCATTTCAAAAAGGCTATGCTGATATGGCATATGCAAACCCAGAAGGATCTGTTATTTTTGAAACAGCATTGCCTACATTTAAAAGAGGTGAAATAAATCCAGTAACAGGATTTCCTATTAAAGGAAGACATTATGCTCATAGAGTTATTGATCCTAAAACAGGTGCAGTTATGACTAAAATACCTGCTGAAAATATTAAAGTATTTGGAGATAAACCACATTGGTTAAAAGGTTATCCAGAATTAGAAGTTCCTGTAAGTTCTTGGCAACAACTTATTCAAGAAGATAAAGCTTTTAATAAACCCAATTGGTTAAAAGGTTATGGAAAAAAATCTAATCTTAAAGTTTTTACAGAAGGACAACCATATGAAGGTGCTCCTCATATATATGAAGATATGGTTCCTGTTAATGGAAGATATCAACCAAGAACAGTTATTACAGATGCTGGAGTTAAAGATGAAATATTAGGACTTGAAGCAACACCTATTATTCCACTTAATCAAATGGAATATCCTGTAACATCTAATAAGTTTTTATATGGTCCACATAATAGTTTTGGCAGAATGGAACAAGGAACTGATACATATAGAGGAATGCTACCAGGTACTAATACATATACATCTACATTACCATTACATATTAGTTTTCCTAATAATAATTTTCAATCAGAAATAAATTGGGGTAATTGGAATAAAGAAATTCCTAGTAATATTCCTCTTTTACAAGAATATAATACTATAGAACAAACTTCTAAAGCTAATGGTAGTTGGATGAAAAATCCTGATGGTTCTACATTTCAAGGAACACCTGAACAATTTGTACAAACTCAAAGTGAAAATTGGGTAAAAGCTTATAAAAATAAAGGTTTAAATTCAGTAAATAGAGTTTATAGAGGGGTTGGTCCTGTTAATAGTAATCCTGATTTTTCAAAAGGATTTATTGAAGGTGACAAAGCTATATTTACAGCAGATAAAAATCTTGCTAAAAGTTATATTCACGGATCAAAAAATGATAAAATTTTAAGTTCTTCTTCTAATTTAGGTGATGCTGGTTATTTTGATTTAGTATTTAATAAAGGAAATCAAATAAATTATAATACAATGCTTGATGATTGGACAAATATAAATTTATCAAAAGGATCTAATAAATTAAATTTAGAATATAATTTAAATCATCAAAAAAAAATGTTAGACCGTCTTGAAAAAGAAGGAAAAGAATACAATGTAGATATAATTAATTCAACTAAACAAAGAATTAATCAATTACAAGGATATATAAATGATTATGATAAAATTCCTACTAATACTGAAGAATTTGAAAAAATGAAAAAAACATTAGGAAATTTTACTACCACTGATGATATTGCTGATTATATTACTAATACAAAATTAAATAATATTACTTTACAAAATATAATAGACGGTGGTTTAGGAGATGTTACTATTGTAAATAACCGTCCAGGAAATTATTTAAAATCAATAATGGGTAACAATGGAAATTTTGATATTTGGAATAATCCTAATATATATAAAGCTATAGTACCAGCAGCAATAGGAGCAGGAGCATTAAATCAAAAACAACAAAGAGGTGGAGCAATAATAACTAATAGAGGACAATGGGATTATCCAGGACAAACAACTATTATTCCTTCCAATAAAATAACAATGACTGGTGTTGATTATCCCGTGCTGGGAGTGGATAATACAGGACATACTAAAATGATGCATCCAGGAATGAATTATACATTTCCAGGACAATATGTTACAGAGTATCCAATGATGCAAGGTGGTGGACAAATGTCTATTAATGATATAAAAAATGCATATAAAATTGCTGCTAATAATTATAACAATAGAGTATTTCCAGAAGAAACATTACAAAAAAGACAAGCTGCATATAACACAATAAATCCTACAGATTATACTGATTTACGTAATTATGGTAGATGGTTAGCAGATGAACAAAGAGATGTTTATTCAGATCCAAGAAGTGAAGAATCATGGAAGTTTTATTTAGGTTTAACCAAACCAGAAGATTTAAAATATCTAAAAAAATCACAATATAGACCTACAATAAATGCCACTCAAAAAAATTATTATAGTGTAGATCCTGAACTTGAACAAGATATATTTAATTCATATAAAGATAAAGTAAATCTAAATCAAACATTACAAACAAATGAATCAGAAATTGAAACACCTATAAGTGGAAAAGGTGCTGCTTCTGCACTTGGAAGATTTGGAGTGAGTAGAGGACATGATGATAAAGGAGATTATGTTTCTTATTATGATAAATATGATTTAAAAGATTTTGCACAAAAAAGAGCAATGGGAGTACCATATAGTATTTATGGTAGAATGTATTATCCTAAAAAAGAACAAGGTGGTGAAATGATTAAACGTGCTGATGGTTCATATTCTAAACGTGGATTGTGGGATAACATCAGGGATAACAGAGGATCTGGTAAAGCACCAACAAAACAAATGTTGGATCAAGAAAGAAAGATAAGAAATCAATATCAAGTAGGTGGAGATGTTCCTACTGTACAAGGTAACTTTAAAAAACAAAATGAATATGGGTATATGGTTACTGATGAAGAAGCTCTTGCAAAAGAAGCTCAAAGATTAAATTCTAAAAGAGTATTAACAGAAAATGGTAGTCTTATAATATTTGATGATAATTGGAATATAGTTGCAGCAGATGATAATCCAGATGCACCTTACAAAGAAGGTGGAGGTATAACATTAAATGCAGGTGGTGAAAAACATAGAATATATGTTAAAACTACAAATAGAGGAGAAGGAGATAAAGGACATATTATGGTGAATCATCCTACAATGGATAAAGGAATGTGGGATACAATTGATTTAACACAAAAAGCAGGAGCTACAACAATAGCACAAGGAGTGGCTGCTACAAAAGAATGGCATAGAGAAAATCCTTATATAAAAGAATTTGGAGGAGATGTTCCTATGTATGGACCTGGTGGTAGTTTTAAAGAATCTTTTAGAGAAGCACGTATTAATAATAAAAGCAATTTTGTTTATAATGGTAAAACATATAGTACTGATTTAAAAAAAATTGAAAATACTCCTATTAAAAATATAGTATCTAATCCTTATGTTTTTAATACTAATCCTATTATTGAAAATACTAATCAAATTAAAAGACAACCTGTTATTAATAATTTTATAGTTGATCCTTTGTCAGGAGCTTATGTACATGATCCTGCTAGAGCAGCTGCTTTATTAAATCAATCAACTAATACTGGTACAATATCTAAAACAAAAGATAGAAGTGTAGGAAAACAAATTTATAATGTTGCAACTAATCCTATGACTAGTGCACAACAACTTATTAATAAACAACATGTTACAGGATTAGGATCTAGAAATATTTATGATAATGCTTTAGATTTAGTTAATCCTATAACTTATGCAAAAGCTATCAAAAATACAGGATCTAATTTAATTCATCCTGTAGAAACTTTAAAAAAATTAGGTAATGCTGGATTAGGTACATTACAATATATAACAGAAGGTAATACAGATATTCCTGTTGGTGAAGGTTACGGTGTTTTATTTGATGCTTTAATGACAAATCAAGCTTTAAAAGGTGTAAATAAATTTGCTAATCAAACTTCAACTAAATTGAGAGATGCAAAATTTAATAACAGTGTAGTTACTAAAAAAGGAAATACTGTAAAAAACAGTAAAGAATTTTTTGAACAACATGATGGAAAACCATTAAGTCAAAAAGAAAAAACTTTTTTAAATAATGAATTAAAACAAAGAGGTATTTTAGAAATACAAAGAAAAAATGTACTTAATCCAATACCTAATTTATTTAAAAAAGGTGTAGTTGCTGAAGATTATAATATAAAAAAAGTTGTTAGAGATTTTATACCTAATATAATAAAAGGACAAAACTATGTAAATAATCAATATACAATGGGTGATGTAAGAATTAATGCTTTAGACCAATGGTTAGGATTGCCTACAAAAAACACAGCATATAGAATACATTCTAATTCTTTTAAAGATGGTAATAGTTTGATATATACAATACCTGAAAAAAATGTAAATTATAATAATAATGTAGTATTATCTAAATTTAATAAACAACAATTAAATAATGTAAACGCAATAGATTCTTATTATAGAAATCCTACACAAGCTAATAAAAAAATACTTTATAAAGCTATGTCAGAAGAAAATGAAATGACAACAAAATATAAAGATTTTAATCCTGATGAATTTTTAAAAAATCCTAGTAATACATATGGTAAACCGATAATATTAGAAAATAAAACTATTATACCATCTTATGATTATATTACAGGTACAGGAGGAGGTGCTCCAATAATAAAAGAAGGTAATAAAATAACATTAAAAGATACTTGGGATATACAACCTTTTTCAAGAAGTACAAAGTTACCTAAATTTATACAAAATATAGATGTATCTAAAGGAGTGGGATCTAAAAATTTTACATTAAATCAAACTTATAGAACTTATCCTTATGGTATAAAACAAACTTATGATGAAGGTGGTATTATAAGTTTTGCTAATGGAGGATATGTAGTGAGAAGATCACATGATAGAAAAGGAAAAACTCATGTTGTTACAGGACCAGATGGAACTAAAAAATATTTTGGTGATCCTAATATGGGAGAAAGAGGTAATTCTAAATATGGTAAAGAAGCTTTCTATGCTAGACATAAAAGTAACTTAGCAAAGAATCCTTATTTTAGAGCATATGCTAGAGCAACATGGGAAGAAGGTGGTGAAATAATGGCAATAGGTGGACAAACAATGATGAATCCTGTAACTAGAAAAGATAATAGAAATTGGTTAGAGTTCCTAAAAAATTAGGAATAATGCATAAATTTAAGTAAATTATAATATATAGTTTAATATACAAACAATTAAACTTTAAAAGTTTATAAAATGAATAAACAAAAAATTTTAGAATTAACAGGACTATCTGAAGATCAGTTTTATGATCAATACCCAGATCAAGAAACTTTTTGTAGTGATTACCCTGATGCTTGTAATCAGTTAGAAGAAGCTCAAGGTGGAATGCAAGTTGGTAAAGTTTATGATAAATATGGTAATGAAACTTTTACACCAGCACCAGATCCAATTCATTCTGATTGGCAGATAAATGATGAAGGGATGAATGTAAGACCAAGAACTGTTGACCGTTTTGGAAATCCTATTGGACCAACAACACAAGTGTTACGTATTCCTGTTGATAGAGTTCCATTTAATAGAGAACCTACTATGCAGCGTTTGAATCCTGCTATGCAATCATTACAAAATGCATCTCCTAATAATGTTCCTACTACTAGTCCAATTGATGTTTTAACTCCATTAATTGCTAGATATAGTCTTCCAAAAGGAATGGTACAGAATAGTATTCCTATAGAAAAATTATCAGCTAAACAAACAATGCAACAAGTAGGATCTACAGGTGCACCTTATTCTGCTCCTGTTAATAAATATGAAAGTATAGTTGATTTATTAAAAGCATCTGGTCAAGATAGTTCTTTTGCATCAAGAAAAGAATTAGCTAAACAATTTGGAATAAATAATTATACTGGAAGTGCTATACAAAATATGGCATTAATGAATGCAATTAATAGTAATAATAGTTATCAAAATGGTGGTGTATATACTGTTAAAAGTGGAGATAACTTATCTAAAATTGCTTCATTAAATAATATGTCTTTACAAAATTTATTAAAGTCTAATCCTAATATTGAAAATCCAAATTTAATACATTCTGGAGATAGAATTAATATATCAAATAAAACAATTCAAACAAAAGCTCCTGTTAGACAAGTTTTAAATTTAACAAATTATCCTATAACAGCAACTGATAGTTATGGAAGATCAGATGCTTATAATAACATTTATGGAAATGTAAATATTCCAGTAAAGAAAAATATTACAAAAAATAAAATTATTAATACACCAAAATCACTTCCTAATAAAAAAGAACAAAAACCATTTATCCAAAATACACCAAATATTACAAATATTCCAAGTATTTCTTTTAATAATGAAAATAGACATTTAGAATCAGGAATGATTGAAGATAAAAATAAAAATTTAATGTATGTTATTAAGGATAATCAAGTTGTAAAAACTTTTCCTATAATGACTGGTTTGTCAAGAAATGGAAATGTTAATAATAGAGGTTTAGCTTGGATGGAAGCTCATGAAGAAGAAGCAAAAAAATATAGAGCTACACCAACAGGAACTTATTTATCAAGACCTAATCCAGACATATATGAATATAAAGGATTTAATATGCAACCTATTGCTGCTTTTGGTGAACCTGCTCCATTAGCTAGAGGATTAGCACAACATGTTGTTTACGGAATGGGACCAAAAGGTTCACATGGATATGATCCAGTAGAAGGAAAAAGAAGAATGAAAATAATGGCTGGTCCAGGTGAACAAAGAAATGCAAGTTATGGTTGTACAAATATGCGTGGACAAGATATAGATTGTTTAACAGGAGAATTATTTCCACAAGGAGATACCACTATAGTTGTAGATACAAGATTAGCAAAAGATAAACAATTTATACAAAATTTGCAACATGAACAAGGTGGTACTGCTATATTTCCTTCAATGAGAAACTTTAAACAAGGTGGATATTATGGAATGGATCAAAGATTCCATCCTAACTCTGACTCTGGTACATATGTAACTGGTGCTGGATATTATTTTCAAGATGGCGGTGGTTCAACAGCTTCTTCATCTACACCTCCTGGACAAGGAGCTAGTGTTGATATTCCTGCAAATCAATCGTGGAGTGCAAACGGAGATGGTTCCTATAATATAGATACTGATTTTAAATATAATATTGGTGATGATAATAGCAATGATAAATCTTTAGGTGATTATGGTGAGGGTCCTGTGTATGGATTTGCAAGAGATGATCAATCTAATGACCAAGGATATGATGCATCACAATATAGTAGTGAAATAGATCCTAATACAGGATTTGTTAAATATAAAAAAAATAATTTAGCATTAAAAAATATAAAAAGAGATGATCCTGCATTATGGCAACATCTTAAAGATGAAGGTCATGGTGCTAGATGGGAAACTGGACAAACAGATTTTCAAAAAGCTGGAAGAGTGGCTGGAGCTATTGGACAAGGATTAGAAGCAGGAATTAATGTAGCTGGTGCTATTGGTGGATATTTAAATAATAGAAATAAACAAAGAAATATGGATAAGTCTGCTATAAATATGGGCAGTACAGCTTCTATGTTTACAAATCCACAAGGATCAGGTAAAGGTGATTATGGTGTAACAGGTTCTACATATGGACAATTTAAACCAAATCAAAGTAGTAATATGTCATTTAAAGGAATGTATGGTAAATATGGTATGCAAGTACCAAGCTATCAAGCTGGTGGTGGATTTAGTAATTTATTTACTAATGCACAAACTGCAATGCCTGTAATTAGTCCAATAGAATTAGGAAATAATATTCCTATGGCATATGATATTCCTGTAAATGATAACACAAGAGTTGCTACTCCAAGAGTTGTTAAAAATATTAATCAATCATATGCAAAAACTAATGATAATAATAATATTAAAGATTTAATAGCAACTCAAGAAAGTGGTGGTAATTATAAAGCACTTCCTTGGCTAGATAAAGCACATACTAAACTTGCTTCATCAGCTGCTGGTAAATATCAATTTTTATGGGGGGATCATAAAGATGAAATTCAAAAAATAACAGGAGTAAAAACAAAACAAGATTTTTTAAATAATCCAGATGCTCAAGAAGAATTTTTTGATTATTGGGATAATACAACATTAACTCCTTGGGCTAATAAAATAAAATCTCAATTAAACATACAACTTCCAATAAATAAAATTAAAGCTGCAATTCATTTTTCTGGTCCAAAAGGAGCTTGGAATTATTTTTCAAAAGGTATAGTTAGTAAAGATGCTCTTGGAACAAATACAGGTAGTTATATGAATAATTTTAAATATGGTGGTCAACAACAAGGTGGTCAGGTGGTAGAAATGGATGAAAATCAAATACAACAATTTTTAGCAGCTGGTGGACAGCTTGAATTTTTAGATTAATAATATAAAATATTTATGAAATACAAAGTAAGAATAACAAAACAACCTAGATATCAAGAAGGTGGTTCACAAGATGCACAGCAACAAATAATGCAAATTATACAAGCATTTGCACAAATGCAAGGTGTTGATGCTAAAGAGATAATGCAACAATTGCAACAAATGCCACCACAAAAACAACAACAAGCTATTCAACAGATGGTGCAAGCTGTTCAACAAGGTCAACAACAAGCACAACAGCAAGGTCCTCAAGAAGAGCAAATGGAAGGTATCCAAGGACAAAATCCAGAAGAAGAACAAATAGAGCCACAAATGGCTTATGGTGGTCAAATGGGATATGGATTAGATCTTGGTGCTAGAAGATTGTGGATGAATCAAAATAGTGATGATAATTCTGAAGTTACAGATAGTATAGAAGAAGTACCAAGAGAACAAGCTAACATAGAAGCTGAAGGTGGAGAAACTGCATTGATTCCATATCAAAAAGATGGAACTTACATACATAAAAAAATTAAAGGTAATAGACATACAGAAGGAGGGGTTCCTCTTAATGTACCAGAAGGAACTTTTATTTATTCTGACACTAAAAAAATGAAACTTGGTGGACCTGTATTACAAATGTTTGGTAAATCAGAAAAGTCTACAAAGAAGTTTACACCAGCAACTTTAGCTAAACAATATAATATAGATAAGTATAAGGCTATTATGGATGATCCTAAATCAGATCCTATTAAAAAACGTACAGCTGAGTTAATGTTACAAAATTTTCAAAAGAAATTATCTCAACTTGCTTTAGTACAGGAATCTAAAAAAGGTTTTCCACAAGGTATTCCAGAAGTAGCTAGAGATTATTATCAACAAATGCAACAAATGCAAGAAGCTAAACAAGGTGGACAAGCAGTTGCTTCAGTAAACCAATCTCAACAACAAAGTGAACAACCACAAGCAATGTATGGAATGGGTTTTAGATATGGTGGTGGATTATATAAAGCACAAACTGGTACTCAATATCCTACCATATCTGATTATACAAGTAATCCTGATAATTGGGTTAATAAGAACTGGGAAGGATTTCCATATTCTTATAATGAATCAAATAAAACAGATTTAACAAAAAATGATTTATTAGGACAAGACAAAGGACCAAAATCAAGAATTCCTATGGATGAAATAAATGCAGCTCCTGGAAAAATACCAAATGAAAAGCCAAATTTAAAAATTCCAACTACAACAACTGATGTAAATGCATTTACCAAAAGAGTATTAGATGAAAATAAAAAATTTACTCCAGCAACTCCAGTATATGATAATACTTTTTCTGATAAATGGGGTATGCCTGATAAATTAAATTTATTAAATTCATTTATTAACATGGCTAGTATTAAAAGAAGTACACCTTTTGAACCAGCTGTTAAATTAGATAGAGCTGAAACATATTATACAGATCCAAGTAGAGCTTTAGCTGCTAGTGCTGAACAAATGAATGCTGCAAGACAAGCTGCTGCAATGCTTACTGGACCAGCAGGTAGACATAGTTTTAATGCTGGACAATATGGTGCTAATGCTGCAAATATTATTGGTCAATATGCAATGCAAAATGTAGGTATTGGGAATACAGCTGCACAACAAAATGCTGCTATTAATAATCAACAAATGCAATATGATGTTCAACGTACTAAACGTCTATATGATGCTGGTGTAATAGGAGAACAACAATATCAAAATGCAATGAGACAAGCAAGAGCTGCTACTTTACAAGCATATACGCAAGGTGAAGAAAATTCTGC
>Ga0214919_10009612_pt1 | contig 12445 bp, 9 predicted proteins | sample LL1503_MetaG_FD_177994 | JGI IMG/M metagenome (GOLD analysis project Ga0214919, IMG submission 177994) | Freshwater microbial communities from Lake Lanier, Atlanta, Georgia, United States - LL-1503 | ecosystem: Environmental > Aquatic > Freshwater > Lake | place: USA: Georgia | collected 2015-03-15
TGGCCGTCGTCACTCTGGGCGAGCGCAGCCCGCTCGCACCCGAACTCCCCACCGTGGGCGAGGCGATTCTGCCCGGTTTTAATTTTGTGGGCTGGATCGGACTGTTTGAGCCGGCCGCAACGCCTGCGCCTGTTATTGGCCGCCTAGCGGCTGAACTGCAAAAGGCAGTCGCGACGCCGGAAATTGGCGCACGACTTCAATCCATGGGCGCGGAGGCCCGTTGGATGGGGCCGGCCGAGTTCAAGACCTTTGTCGCGTCCGAGGTCACGCGGCTGCCGCGGATCCTGGCCGAAATCGGCGTTCAGCCCCAATAAGACATGCCACTGCACCCGCATATCGCGCAGGCCTTGCAGGCCGCGCAAGGGGCACCCGCCTACCACCAAGTTCCGATCGCGCAGGCGCGTGAACTGGCGGCGCGGGCTTATACGTCCAATGCCGAAGCGGTGCAGGTGGGCCAGGTGCGTAATCTGTCGTTGGACGGACCTGCGGGGCCGATCCCATTGCGCCTGTATACGCCGCGCGGGAAGGGCCCGCATCCGCTGCTGGTGTTCTTCCACGGCAGCGGCTTCGTGATGCTGGGACTCGACTCGCACGACGACATCTGCCGCCGCCTGTGCGCCGGCACGCACTGCGTGGTCGCTTCGGTGGATTACCGGCTCGCGCCTGAGCACCGCTTTCCAGCGGCACCCGATGACTGCGTGGCCGCGACCCGGTGGATCGCGGCACACGGCCACCATTTCGACGCCGACAGCACCCGCATGGCGGTCGCCGGGGACAGTGCCGGCGGCTGTCTGGCGGCGGTTACCGCGATGCGGCTGCGCGATGAGGGTGGGCCGGCGCTGGCGGCCCAACTGCTTGTGTATCCGGTGACGGACTATCCCTCGGTGCCGAGCGAGTCCTACCGTGCATTCGGCTCGGGCTATGGTCTGACGCACGAAGCGATGCAATGGTTTTGGCGCCATTACCTGCCCGACGCCGCGGCAGCTGCGCACCCGCATGCATCGCCGATGCGTTCGGCGAGCGCGGCTGGCCTTCCGGCGGCTTATGTGCTGGTAGCCGAGTACGACGTGCTGCGCGACGAGGGCGAGGCCTTTGCGCAGCGCCTTGCCCAGGCCGGCGTCGAGACAGTCTCGTTGCGCTGCGAAGGTATGAACCACGGGTTTCTGAAGTACGCCGGTGCTATCGCGCAAGTCGACGAAGCGCTGCAAGCCGCCTGTGCCTGGCTGGGGCAGCGCCTGCGTGTTCGGCCGGCTAAGGCCGAATAATCGAGCAGCGTAGCGCGGCTTTGAACGGGTGGCTTCTTTGCGGATTGCCCTGTGTTCGGCGCCGCGAGTGCCGTAGCGGCAGACCACCCCGAAGGTTCGGGTAAGTCCCCATAAGAAACACCGCGAACCCGCCTTACAGTGCTGATTCCTGCTTTCAACGAAAGGACTTGGCATGAATGAGCATAAGTTGCGCGGCCTGATCGATCAGGTCAAGACCGGCCGGAGCACGCGGCGCAGTTTCATCGACAAGATGGTCAGCCTCGGGTTGACCGCGCCAATGGCCTCGATGATGTTGATGCATTACGGCGTCGCGCAGGCGCAGCCGGCCCCGGTCTACAAGCCGACCAAGCGCGGAGGAGGGGGCGTCCTCAAGGTGCTCTGGTGGCAGGGCGCTACCTTGCTGCAGCCCCATTTTGCAGCGGGAACCAAGGACCAGGAAGGCTCGCGTATTTTCTATGAGCCGCTGGCGATCTGGGATTCCGAAGGCAACCTGATACCGATACTGGCTGCGGAGATTCCTTCGCGTGCGAACGGTGGCCTGTCGGCCGACGGCAAGACGGTGACCTGGAAACTCAAGCGCGGGGTCACTTGGCACGATGGGCAGCCGTTCACCGCGGACGACTGCGTCTTCACCTGGGAATTCGCCAGGGATCCTGCCACTGCCGCCGTGACGATGGGCATCTACAAGGATGTCACCGTCACCAAGGTGGACTCCCACACGATCCGTGTCGCCTTTGCCAAGCCGACCCCGTTCTGGGCTACCGCTTTCGTGGCCGCTGAAGGGATGGTGATCCCGAAGCATGCTTTTGCGGCGTATACCGGCGAGAAGTCGCGGGAGGCCCCCGCCAATCTGAAGCCGGTCGGCACCGGGCCCTACAAGTTTGTCGATTTCAAGCCGGGCGACATGGTGCGTGGGGAGATGTACCCCAATTACCACATGCCAAACCGTCCTTATTTCGACGCGATCGAAATGAAGGGAGGCGGCGACGCGGTGTCGGCTGCCAGGGCCGTGTTGCAGACAGGTGAGTTTGACTACGCTTGGAACCTGCAGGTAGAAGACGATGTGCTCAAGCGGCTGGAAGAGGGGGGGAAAGGCCGCGTTTACATCGTTCCCAGTGGCGACATCGAATTCATCCAGCTGAACCCGACCGACCCGTGGAACGAGGTGGAGGGCGAGCGCGCCAGCATCAAGTCCAAGCATTTCGCGTTGTCCGACCCGGCCGTTCGCGAGGCGATGTCGTTGGTGATCGATCGAAAGAGCATTCAGGACAACATCTATGGCCGCACCGGCATTGCCACGAGCAACTTCCTCAACAATCCGCCCAAATACCGATCGTCCAATACCAAGTTCGAGGTGAACCTCGACAAAGCCAATCAATTGCTCGAGGGGGCGGGATGGAAAAAGGGCTCTGACGGCGTGCGCGAGAAAGGTGGCAGAAAGCTCAAGTTCGTATTCCAGACTTCTGTCAACTCGCTGCGTCAGAAGGAGCAGGCGGTGGTAAAGCAGGGCTGCCAGAGGGTCGGTATCGACCTTGAGCTCAAGTCCGTGGTGGCCAGCGTCTTCTTTTCCACCGACGTCGCCAACCCCGACACCTATCCGAAGTTCTGGTGCGATATGCAGATGTACACCACCACCATGACGCAGCCGGATCCGGAGCGGTTCATGGACCAGTATCTGGGCAAGGAAATATCCTCCAAGGCCAACAAGTGGCAGGGGCGCAATATATCCCGATGGAGCAGCAAAGAGTATGACGAGTTGTTTGCAAGCGCCGAGGGCGAACTCGACCCGGCCAAGCGCGCTGCGCTTTTTATCCGCATGAACGATATGCCGATCAAGGACAACGCAATCATTCCGCTGATCAGCCGCCCGCGGGTGCGCGGAGCGAGCGTGAAACTGGTGACCCAGCTGTCCGGGTGGGATCTGGACTTCGCCTTTCTGCAAAACTGGTACCGCGAGGCCTGATGCGCTGACGAGAAGTTGCTGCCGTGGGACCGTTCATCCTGCGGCGCCTGCTGATTTCCCTGCCCAGTGTGATGGGGATCAGCGTGGTGCTGTTCACTGTTCTCGCCCTTGCGCCGGGGGATCCGTTTGCCGAGATGGCACTCAACCCGAATATTCCGGCAGAAGTGCGCGAGGCGATGCGGGTCCGGTTGGGCCTTGACGACCCGATTTGGCAGCGTTACCTGCGCTGGCTGTGGGCCATGGTCCACGGTGACTGGGGCTTCTCGTTTATCAGCAGGGTGAATGTCGACCTGCTGATACTGCAGCGGGTACCGGTCACCTTGGTGGTCATCGGCGCCTCGCAGTTATTGGCGATGTGCATCGCGCTTCCGGTAGGCATCTACGCTGCGGTGCGTCCCTATTCCTGGTTTGACCGCTTGGCCAGCACCGTCGCATTCATCGGTTTCTCACTGCCCACCTTCTTCACCGGCATGCTGCTGATTCTGCTGTTCTCGATCAAGCTCGACTGGCTGCCCTTTGTCTACAAGGCCGACATCAGCGAAACCGGTTGGGCTTGGTGGCGCGAACACCTGCGTCAGTCGATCATGCCGGTGGCGGTGCTGGGTCTGTTTCAGGGAGCGAGTTGGATGCGCTATGTGCGCTCAGCGGTGCTGGATGTGATCCGCCTCGACTATGTCACCACCGCGCGCAGCAAAGGCCTGGCCGAGCGGATGGTCATCACCAAGCATGTCGTGCGCAACGCACTCATACCGGTTGTCACCCTGGTGGCGCTGCAGGTGCCGGCCATCTTCGGCGGTGCCATCGTGACCGAGCAAATTTTCCGGATCCCGGGCATCGGATCGCTGCTCATTGATGCGATTTTGCGCAACGACACGCCGGTGATCATGGCGGTCACCTTCGTCTTTTCCTGCCTGGTGATTGCCTTCAACCTGATTGCTGACCTTGTCTATGGCTGGCTCGACCCCCGCATCTCGTACCAGTAAGGCGGGTGTGCCCGCGCAGGCCCGCAGTGTCTCGCCTTGGGCGGAGGCCTGGCGGCGCTTCATGCGGCATCGGCTCGCGTTTGCGAGCCTGTTCGTCCTGCTAGCGATTGTCGTGCTCGTGCTGTTCGGCCCGCTGGTCTGGAAGCTCGCCATCAACGACATTGATTTCTCCACCAAACTGCAAGGCCCTTCGCTGGCCCACCCGATGGGAACCGATGATCTGGGGCAGGACCTGTTCGCTCGCATGCTGTACGGGGGTCGCATCTCGCTGGCAGTTGGCCTGATGGCGATGCTGATGGCGATCACCGTCGGCATTCTGATCGGGTCTTTAGCGGGCATCTCGCGCGGCTGGGTGGACACGGCGCTGATGTGGCTGACCGACCTCTTTCTGTCGCTGCCGCAGTTGCCGTTGCTGCTGCTGCTGATCTATCTCTTTCGCGACAGCCTCAAAGCGGTGTTTGGGCCTGAGATCGGTGTCTTCTTCCTGATTGTTTTGGTGATTGGCGGCTTTCGCTGGATGCCGGTAGCCCGGTTGGTGCGGGCCCAGTTTTTTTCGCTGCGCGAAAAAGAGTTTGTAGAAGCGGCGCGTGCGCTCGGCGCTTCGGTGCCGCGCCAGATTGCACGGCATATCCTGCCCAACGCGCTGGGGCCTGTCATCGTGGCGGGAACAATCGATGTGGCAGCCGCCATCATTGCCGAGTCGACGCTGTCTTTTCTCGGACTCGGCTTTCCGCCCGATATTCCAACCTGGGGCCGGATCCTGTTTGATAGCAAGGACTACCTGGATATCGCGGCGCATTGGGCGCTGTTTCCCGGCGGTGCCATATTTTTGACCGTCCTGACGATCAATTTCATAGGGGACGGCCTGCGCGATGCGCTGGACCCCAGAAAGGTCCTGTAGGTCCTGCATGGCACTGCTCGACATCAGGGGTCTGAAGACCCATTTCAAGACCGACGAGGGCTGGGTCCACGCGGTGGACGGCGTCGACATGCATATAGACGCAGGCGAGACACTGTGCGTGGTCGGCGAGTCCGGTTGCGGCAAGAGCGTGACCGCCAAGACGGTGCTCAAACTCATCGACATGCCGCCGGGCCAGATTGTTGCGGGTCAGGTCCTGTGGAAAGGGCGCGATCTTGTCCCCCTTGCGGCCGAGGCAATGCGCCGCATCCGGGCCAAGGAGATCGCCATCGTTTTCCAGGAACCGATGACCTCGCTGAACCCGGTCTACACGGTGGGCGACCAGATCGCCGAGTCCATTCGGCTGCACGAAGGGCTGGGCCGAAAAGACGCGATGCATCGGGCGGTGGAGATGCTGCGTCTGGTGCGAATTCCTGCGCCGGACAAGCGGCTGTCCGACTACCCGCACCAGTTCTCGGGTGGCATGCGCCAGCGCGTCATGATCGCCATCGCGCTGGCCTGCAAGCCCGAATTGCTTATTGCCGATGAGCCGACGACGGCGCTGGACGTTACCATCCAGGCCCAGATTCTGGACCTGATCGCCGAACTCAAGGACAGCATGGGCATGGCCGTGATGCTCATCACGCACGCCATGGGCGTGGTGGCTGAAGTTGCACAGCGTGTGGTGGTGATGTACGCCGGCAAGGTGGTTGAAGAGGCCACGGTTCGGGAGCTGTTTGCCCATCCGCGTCACCCCTACACCCGCGGGCTTATCCGATCGATTCCGCGCATCGACCTGGCGGCCACCCACAAGCGCAGGCTCGAGGCTATTCCAGGTGGGGTACCCAGCATGTTGAATCCAGCCGAGGGCTGTCGGTTCGCGCCGCGTTGCCGATATGCGATGCCCGCCTGCGAGCTATCGACGCCGTCGATGGTCGAGGTCGCGCCGGGGCACCGGGTGGCGTGCATCCATGAGTCGGCAACAGCATGACCGCACCATCGACGCACAGCACTGGGCAGCAGAGCACGCCGGTGACGCAGCCGCTTTTGAAAGTGGAGCAGCTTGTCAAGCACTTTCCGGTACGCGCAGGACTGTTTCAGCGCACCGTCGACCGGGTGCATGCGGTCGACGGTGTCAGCTTCGAAATCCAGGCTGGCGAGACGCTGGGCCTTGTCGGCGAGTCCGGCTGCGGAAAAAGCACCACCGGGCGCTGCATCCTGCGCCTGATCGAGCCTACTTCAGGCCAGGTCTGGTTCGGGGGACGCAACGTCACGACGCTCGACAAGCACGCCTTGCGCGCGATGGCGCGCGATATGCAGATCATCTTTCAGGATCCTTTCGCGTCGCTCAATCCGCGCATGACCGTCGGCGCCATCATCGGCGAGGCGCTGACGATCCACCAACTCACCCAGACCCGATCCGACTACCACGACCGTATCGTGCAGTTGCTGCAAACGGTGGGCATGGATCCGGACCATATGCGCCGCTATCCGCATGAATTCTCCGGCGGACAACGCCAGCGCATCGGCATCGCGCGAGCGTTGGCGGTGGACCCCAAGCTGATCATCTGCGACGAACCGGTGTCCGCGCTGGACGTGTCGATACAGGCACAGGTGATCAACCTGCTGGAGGATTTGCAGCAGCAGTTCAAGCTGACCTACCTGTTCATCGCCCATGACCTGTCGGTGGTCGAGCACATTAGCAGGCGTGTCGCTGTGATGTATCTGGGCCGCATCGTCGAGATCGCGCCTTCGCGTGCGCTCTACACGACGCCGCGCCACCCCTACACAGAAGCCTTGCTGTCGGCGGTGCCGATTGCGGACCCCACCGTGGTCCGCAAGAGGGTGGTGTTGCAGGGCGATGTGCCCAGCGCGATCAAGCCGCCCGAGGGTTGCCATTTCCATCCGCGCTGCCCACGCGCCGAAGCGCGCTGCCGGGTGGAGGCGCCGGTGCTCAGGGTAATCGCCCCCGACCGACAGGTGGCCTGCCACTTGGCCGACTGATTCGCAGCGGCGTTTCGGCTTGGGGCATCCCGGCCCCTGCAGGATCAGGGAAATGCCGGGGGCTTGTCGCCCATGTCCCAGAAAAGACCGGTCATCATCTGAAGCCCTTCCCGGACGATGTGCTCCAGCACATGTTCGTTGGGCGCATGCTGCGAGCAACTGGCGTACGAATGCGGCACCCAGATCGTCGGTACACCGATGATTTCGGTGAACACATCATTCGGCAGCGAGCCCCCCAAATTGGGTAGCACCGAGGGTTTGAGGCCCAGGGTGCGGGTGATGGAGCCGACGGCCCATTGCACCGCGGGATGGCTGGGGTCCAGGCGGGTGGCGTTCATGATCTCGTGGCTGGGCCCCACCACCTTGACGCTGTGAAACCCGCGAGCGTCTAGGTGCCGCTGCAAAGCCGCTATGAAATTGCCCGGATCTTTGTCGACGGTGAAGCGGATCTGGCAGTGCGCCCGGGCACGCGGCGGCACCGCGTTGACCGGACGCTCCGGGTTTCCGGTGCTCATGGCCAGGACTTCGAAGGTGTTCCAGGCAAACACTTTTTCGGCCTGCGTCAGTCCCCGCTCGCCCCACCAGGCGTCGATTGCGGGACCATCGACGCCGGGGTCCACCACCACGTCGGCCAGGGAAAGCCGCACCGAGTCGGGTATCCGGTCGGGCAGAATATCACGCACCAGCACATGGCCCTTCGCATCGATGATGGACGCGATCGCGTGCGACAGCAGCACGCCGGGGTTGGCCAGCAGTCCGCCCCAGTTGCCGGAATGGTGCCCACCCTCGCGCAAATCGACCACCACGTCAAAGTTGAGCGCGCCGCGCGTGCCCATGAAGATGGTCGGCGTCTGGGGCGCCAGGCGCGGACCGTCGGAGCCGATCATCAGGTCGGCCTTGAGCAGTTCGCGATGCTGTCTGGCAAACGCGTGCAGTCCGGGGGACCCGATCTCCTCGCCCGTATCGATCAGGAATATCGAATTGAACCCCAGCTTGCCGCGGGTGCGCAATATCGCACGCAGCGCGGCGATGTTGATGGAATGCTGCCCCTTGTTATCTGCGGTGCCGCGGCCGTAGTACCGCTCGCCGACCCGGGTGAGCGTCCACGGACTCAGACCCGTATGCCATTGCGCATCGAGACCCCGGATGACGTCCCCGTGCCCGTAGGTGAGGATGGTTGGCAGGTCAGGATGCTCCATGCGACGCGCCACCAAAAATGGCGCGGCGATGCCAGCCGGGTTGTCCAGGATATGAATCTCGTAGCCCATCGGCTGCAAGGCCGGGGCAATTTCATCCGTGAGGTAGCTGCGTAAAAAAGGATGCGATTCGGGATTCTGGCTTTCTGTTCGGATCGCAACCCGACGCGCCAGGTCGTGCATGAATTCGCCGCTATCGAAGTGGTGTGTGATGCTCTCCAGTGCTTGTTGTCTTGACATCGTGTACTCCGACTGGGTTAAGAAAATGCGAGGCTACTGCCCCGGCGCCCCAACAATAGGGCGTGCCGGGTCGGGGGCCGCGATGAACCTTCGCCGCCATGGACCTTCGTATAGGCGGGCGGGATTGGCTATGATCGACGAGCGCCTCCATTGTTGGGGCGCATCACCGATGGAGCATGCACTGTGTACGAACTTATTCGCAGAATGACCTTCAAACAACTCGCGTACGAGCAGCTTCCTTCGCTGTTGATTGCGCTGGGCATTGCCGAGACCCTTTACAAGTTCCACAGCTTCTTGCTGGAAGCCGGTGCGTTTTTGGTGACCTGGTATGTGCTGGGGGCCTTGTACGATCGTATCCTGGTGCGCAAGACAGTGAGCGGTATTAAGGTCCGCGCGACGAACACGGACGCCTGAGAGGCTGCTCTTGGCGGGCCGCATATCGGCCCTGGAGCGCGCGCAGGTGCTTATAGCCCCTCGATACCCAAAAGACCCAGACCGGTCGCGGCCAATGCCGCGTTGAGCCGTAGAAGGTCCTTGTCCATCAGGTCGGATAGCACCGCGCTGTACAGATCGACTTGCGCCATCAATTCCTCGCCCACTGCCACCGCCTGCATGGTGGGCGCTTCGTCGGCAATCGCCACCAGGTTAATCAGGTCTGACAGACCATCGCTCAGGCCCCCGGAGTGGCGCAGGACATCGCGCGGTGACTCGCGTTTTGGGTCGATCAGTTCCACCTCGATCGCGTCAAGCCGTGCCGAAAGCGCATTGGCGCGCTTGATAAGGCTGGCTGCGGCGGCAGGTGCAAGGCGCGTGTCCAGGCTACGGAGCTGGTTCCTGATCTTGCGAAGCCGGTTGATCGACTGATTCAGACGAGACCAGCTGGCATAGAGACGATGCAGGAGCGCGGCCTGCTGGTCGAAGGAGCGCTGCGGTGCCTTCAGGCGCGGGTCTTTGAGTACCCGAAAAGTTTCCTGCAAGCGCTGCCCGTCGGCTTCAAGCACAACGCTATAGACGCCCGGTGTGACGGTCGGCCCAGCAACATCCTCGCTATCTTCGGTCAGGGCCTTGTTCTTGCGCGCGTGCAGTGAGGGGTCTAGTTTTATCGGACCGCGGTGTCTAAGGTCCCAGACAAAGCGATTCAGGCCGGGTTGGCAGTCCGGCCGCTTGTCTGGGCGGATCGACATGTCGTCGCTGCCAAAGCGGCGAATCTCGCGGCCCTTGGCGTCCAAAATAGACAGCGTGATGGCGCCGCGGAAGCCCTTGGGCAGCAGGTAGTAGAGCAGGGCGCCATCGGGCGGGTTCTGGCCCACATCCAGAAACCGACGGGCCGTCTTTCCGTTGGCCAGTTGCACCATCTCGCTGCTGCCGCCAATGCCAAAGGCCGGCCCGTAGTTCAGGCCTTGCTTGGTGTACGAGGTCCCAGCGCTCCAGGCAAGGCGCATGCGTACTGTGTCCCTCGGCGCTATCAGTTTGAACTGGTTGCGTGTGGATGGCATGGCGCGCAGCGGCGTGATATCGTCCAAAATCCAAAACGATCGGCCATGGGTGGCAGCCACCAGATCAGCGCCTTTTATTTTCAGGTCATAGACCGGCACCACCGGAAAGCCGCCCTCGAATCGGGTCCATTGGCGACCCTCATTGAGGCTGAAAAATAGGCCGGTTTCGGTGCCGACAAACAAAAGGCCGGGGCGAAGAGGGTCGGCACGGATTACCCGGGTGATCTCGTTGGCCGGCAAGTCCCCGACGATGGACTTCCAGGACTTCCCACCGTCACGGGTTGCAAATAAATAGGGTTTGTAGTCGGCCTGCTTGTAGCGGGTGGCGCTGACATAGATCGTGTCGGCGTGGTGATCGGAAATTTCAACGCAGCCCACATAAGCCAGCTTGGGCATGGCGCGTGGCGTGACATTTGTCCAGGTGCGCCCATGGTTGCGGGTGACATGCACCAGGCCATCGTCTGTCGATGCCCACAGTTCGGTCTTGCGGTGGCGCGACGGCGCCAGGCAGGCACAGGTGGCGTGTACCTCGGCGCCTGCGGTATCGTGGGTCAGGTCCCCGCCGGAGTAGCCTTGCCGCTGCGGGTCGTTAAGGCTCAGGTCTGGCGAAATCGCAGTCCAACTGGCCCCTTCGTTCTCGGTGCAGAAAACCCGATTGCCGCCCGCATAGAGGGTCTTGGGATCGGAGGGCGCGAACACCAGCGGGAACGTCCAGGCAAAGCGGTATCGCAGGTCGCGCGGGGCGACGCCGCGGGATTTCTCTGGCCAGACGTTGACCAGCCGAATTTGCCGTGTGCGGTGGTCATAGCGCTGCAATGCGCCGGCGCCGCCGGGGCTCGAACCCACCGCGCCGCAGTACACAATATTCGGGTCCGTGGGGTGAACAGCGATGAAGCCGCTTTCCCCGGTCCCGGGGTAGGAGCAGTCGCCCAGGTTGATGGTGCCCCACTCGGAGGCACTGGGCACGCTGATCGAGGTGTTGTCTTGCTGGGTCCCGTAGACCCGGTAGGGAAACTGGTTGTCCACATCCAGACGGTAGAACTGCGCTGTTTTCTGGTTGTAAATCGAGGACCAGGTATCCCCGCCGTTGAAAGACACACAGGCGCCGCCGTCGTTGCCCTGCACCATACGCTGGGGGTTGCGCGGGTCGATCCACAGGTCGTGGTTGTCACCATGCGGGGTGGTCACTTCGACGAAATGCTCGCCGCCGTCGGTCGACTTCCACATTTGCAGGTTGGTGATGTAGACGGTATCGGCTTGACCGGTGTCGGCAAAAACATGGGTGTAGTACCAGGGCCTGTGCATCAAATCGCGGTGGCTGCTGACCTGTTTCCAGTGGTCGCCATGGTCGTCGCTGCGGTAGAGCCCTGTCTTGTCCGCCTCGGCCTCCACCAGCGCGTAGACCCGACCCGAACGAGCCGCCGACGCGCAGACGCCGTGTTTTCCGAGCAGTCCTCCCGGAAGGCCGTTGCGACCGGATAGTGATTCCCAGGTATCGCCGCCGTCCATCGATCGGAACAGGCCGCTGCCGGTACCGCCGCTGTTCAGGTGCCAGAAGCTGCGGCGCGCATGCCAGAACGCCGCGAAAAGGATGCGTGGGTTGTGCGGGTCCATGGAAATGTCCACTGCCCCGGCATCGCGCCCCTGATGCAGAATATTTTTCCATGTCTTGCCGCCGTCGCTGGAGCGGAATACGCCGCGCTCCTTGTTGGGTCCAAAGGCGTCACCTAGCGCGGCCACATAGACCAGATCGGGATTATCGGGATGCACGCAGATGCGGCCGATGTGATGGGTGTCGCGCAGGCCCAGATGCTGCCAGCTACGACCGGCATCGGACGAACGATATATGCCGTCGCCATAAGAGACATCGATACGGATGGTGGTCTCGCCGGTTCCGGCATAGACCACATTGGGATCGGATGGGGCTACGGCCAGCGCGCCGATGGTGGCACTATTGAGGAAGCCATCCGAAACGCAGCGCCAGTACAAACCACCGTCGACCGTTTTCCAGATGCCACCGGCGCAGGCGCCGAAGTAAAAGCTCATTGGGTGGTGCGGGTCGCCGGCTACCGCCACCACGCGGCCTCCTCTCGGGGGACCAATGCAGCGCCACTTCATAGCGTCGAGCCAGGTGGCGTCGTTGGGGTCTTGCGCTAATTCCATGCAATCTCCTGAGGCGATGGGACCGCGTACCGAAAACCAGGAGCACACGCCTGTATCCAGTTCGCCTGGTATTTTGACGCATCTTAAGGTCGGCCACGGCAGTCGCACATTTGTGCAGGGGGCGAACGTAGCGCGATGCAGGCTTCGCGCGCATTGTCGATTGCACCGCCGGATCAAACCGGCCGGCAGCCTATGTGGCGCTACACTGAATTCGCAAGCACCACCCAGTGCCCCGCG
>Ga0214919_10009613_pt1 | contig 12445 bp, 11 predicted proteins | sample LL1503_MetaG_FD_177994 | JGI IMG/M metagenome (GOLD analysis project Ga0214919, IMG submission 177994) | Freshwater microbial communities from Lake Lanier, Atlanta, Georgia, United States - LL-1503 | ecosystem: Environmental > Aquatic > Freshwater > Lake | place: USA: Georgia | collected...
CCGCGGCGTCGTCGATGCTCTCGCCCAGCAAGGTGTAGCGCCCGACCGCATCGACCCGCATCAGCTGGGTGTGCCCCCCCGAGACCAGCAAGGCAACGAACGGAAATTCAGGTGCGTCGGCGGACAAAAATGGTGATAGCAGGTGCCCCTCAAGGTGGTGAACGCCCAGCGTGGGCTTGCCCAGCGCGGCAGCCAGCGCGCACGCCACGCCAGCGCCCACCAGCAGCGCGCCAGCCAGCCCGGGGCCACGGGTGAAAGCCACCACGTCGATCTCGGCCAGCGTCGCGCCCGCCTCGTGCAAGACCTGGCGCGTCAAGGGCAGCGCACGGCGGATGTGGTCGCGCGAGGCCAGCTCAGGCACCACGCCGCCATAGGCCGCATGCATCTGCACTTGGCTGTACAAGGCATGGGCGCGCAGCATGGGCAAGCCCACGGCCTGGGTGCTGACCAGCGCGACGCCGGTTTCATCGCAGGAAGACTCGAATGCCAGCACGTTCATTGCGACTGAGTGTAGTGGTCGCGACATGGGCGACGACCCAGGTCACTGCGGCGACAAAGCCCCAAGCCGCGGTTGGCCACAATCATGTAATGGGAACCCTTTACCTTGTACGCCATGGCCAAGCCTCTTTCGGCGCCGCCAACTACGACCAGCTCAGCCCCCTGGGCGAGCGCCAATGCCTGCGGCTGGGCGAGTACTTCCGCGCCAAAAACCGGCGCTTCGGCACGCTGATCAGCGGCACGCTGATGCGCCAGCGCCAAAGCCTGGATGCGATCACCACCGGCATGGGGCTAAGCCAGCCGACGATGCAGTTGCCCGGCCTGAACGAATACGACAGCCACGCCGTGGTCAGCGCGATCCACCCTCAAGCGCTGCCCAAGCCCGACACACCCGAGCTCTACCGCCAACATTTTCGCGTGCTGCGTCAGGGTCTGGCGGCCTGGATGGCGGGCCAGACCGAGCCCCAGGGCATGCCAAGCTACGTCGATTTCCGCGCCGGCGTGGCCGCTGCGCTAGACCATGTGCGTGAGCATTGCGAGGGCGAGGTGCTGATGGTCTCGAGCGGCGGGCCGATCTCCACCGCAGTCGGCCAAGTGCTGGGCACCACGCCAGCGACCACGGTCGAGCTCAATATGCGCTTGCGCAACAGCGCGGTCACCGAGTTCGTCTTCAACCCCAAACGCCACATGCTGCTGAGCTACAACGCGCTGCCGCACCTCGATGGCGACGAGCATGCCGACTGGGTCACTTACACCTGACAGACCCGTCAGTCGGTCGCTCAGATCAGGTTGATGCGCCGGGCCTGCTCGGTCAGTTCGCTGCGAAAGTCCGGGTGGGCGATCGCGATCAGTTCGCCGGCGCGCTGCTTGGCCGATTTGCCGCGCAGCTGAGCCACGCCGTATTCGGTGACCACGTAGTTGACATCGTTCTTGCTGGTGCTGACATGGGTGCCGGGCGAGAGCACAGGCACGATGCGCGAGATGGTGTCGCCCTTGGCGGTCGAAGGCACGACGATGAAAGCCTTGCCACCGCGCGAGCGGTTGGCCGCACGGACAAAATCTGACTGCCCGCCGGTGCCCGAATATGGCAGATGGCCCAGGCTTTCAGAGCCGCATTGGCCCAACAAGTCGACCTGCAGGCTGGCGTTGATCGCCACCAGATTGTCATTGAGGCCGGCCAGCATGGGGTCGTTGGTGAAGTTGACCGGGTGAATCTCCAGCGCCGGGTTGCGGTCCATGAATCGGTAGAGCTTGGCCGAGCCCAGCGCGAAAGTCGCGATCATCTTGCCCGGCAGGTAGTTCTTGCGGCGATTGGTCACCGCGCCGCTCTCGACCAGGGTCATGATGCCGTCGCCGATCATCTCGGTGTGGATGCCCAGGTCGTGCTTGTGGGTGAGCTGCATCACCACCGCGTCGGGGATGCCGCCGTAGCCGATCTGCAGCGTCGAGCCGTCCTCGATCAGGTCGGCGACCTGCCGGCCGATGGCTTGCTGCACTGGGCCGATCTTGGGCAAGCCCACCTCGAGCACCGGATCGCTGCTTTCGACCAGCGCGCTGACCTGCGAGATGTGGACATGGCAGTTGCCGTAGGCAAACGGCACGTTGGGGTTGACCTCGAGCACCACGGCGCGGGCCTTGGCGATCGCCGCCATCGTGTAGTCTGCACCCAGGCTGATGGCGAAATAGCCGTGAGCATCCATGGTCGAGGCCATCGCGAACACCACGTCGGCAGGGATCTGGCCGCGTTCGATCTGGGCCGGAATCTCGGAGAAGTAGTTCGGCGTGAAGTCGACCCAGCCCGCCTGCCCGCCCGCGCGGGTCGCACCGCCGTAGAAATACGCGACATTGCGGACATGGTCTACCGTCGACGGGTCCAGATAAGCGTAGCTGCGCATCGCCAGAACCTGGGACACCCTGATGCCATGGAAGTCGAGTCGCTGCTCTGAAAGTGCTGTCAGCAAGCTGGGCGGCTCACCGACGCCGGTCGAAACGACGATCGCGTCGCCATCGCGCAGTTGGCGCATCGCGTCGGCTGCGGACACCCGTTTTTGCAGGTACTGGGCTTGAACTGACATCTTGTTGCTTCCTCTCGGATTCGGTGAATTCTTTGAAACAAGACGCATCTTCGTTCATGTCTGGACCGGTCCATGCTGGGCCAGCGCCCAGGCCATGTGCTCGGCCACCAGCGCGTCGGGCTCTGGCTGTGCCAAGACCGATGCCAGCGCGGCGTCGCCAGTCTGGCGAAAAGCATTGCCCAGCGCCACGGCCAAGTTACGGCGCCAGCGCCTGAAACCGATGCGGCGGATCGCGCTGCCCTCGGTCTGGCGCAAGAACGCGGTCTCGTCCCAGGCCCAGAGCTGCAACAGCGTGGCATGCCCCAGCGCTTCTCGGGTTTCGAAGTCAGGCAAGGGGCTGCGACGGGCGTATTTGTTCCAAGGGCAGACCAGCTGGCAATCGTCACAGCCGTAGATCCGGTTGCCCATCGCCGCGCGGAATTCGACCGGGATCGCGCCCTCGTGCTCGATGGTCAGATAGGAGATGCAGCGCCTCGCGTCGAGCCGGTACGGCGCGACGATCGCCCCGGTCGGGCAGGCTGTGATGCAGGCCGTGCAATGGCCGCAGTGGCTGCTGACCGGCGCGGTCACAGGCAGCGCCAGGTCGGTGAAGATCTCGCCCAGGAAGAACATCGACCCGGCGTCGCGCGACAGCACCAGCGTGTGCTTGCCGCGCCAGCCGATGCCACTGCGCTGGGCAAGCTCAACCTCGAGCACAGGCGCCGAGTCGGTGAAGACGCGGTGGCCCGACCGCCCCGCCGGACCGTCGCGACCGACCGCCTGCTGCAGCCTATCGGCGAGCTGCTGCAGCCGCCGTCGCAACACCTTGTGGTAATCGCGGCCTTGGGCGTAGAGCGAGACCACGGCTTGCTGCGGATCGGCCAGCCGATCAAACACTAGCGCCTGCCAGTCGCCGGTGCTCGCTGGCGCGGCCGATGCTGGCAGGTAGTCCATCCGCGCCGTGATCACCCTCAGCGTGCCCGGCAGCAAGTCGGCCGGCCGCGCTCGCTTCAAACCATGCGCGGCCATATAGGCCATGTCGCCCTGAAAGCCCGCCGCCAACCAAGCCGTCATCCCGGGCTCGGCGGCCTGAAGATCGACGTCAGCCACCCCGATCTGGGAGAATCCCAGCTCGCTCGCCCAGGCTTGCAACTGCGGCCACAGCGCTTGCAGGTCCGGAACCGGCACGTTCTGCACAGGCGCTAGATCCGCATCCTTTGTTGCCCGCACCGACCCCCAACCTTCGCCCTGACCAAGACCTTGACTGATGACCATGGGCCGATTCTAGAAAGCCGCCGCATCGACTGGGCCGATGAGGCCGATTGCGAAGCCTTTGCCCGTGCGCTCGCAGCCCAATCGGCCATCTCAGAGGCTTTCATCGAGCTGCACGGTCCGCTGGGCGCAGGCAAGACCACGTTGGTGCGCCACCTGCTGCGCGCGCTGGGTGTCAGCGGTCGAATCAAGAGCCCAAGCTACACGGTGATGGAGCCGCATGCGCTGGCCGACGGCAGCGAGGCGGCACATTTCGACTTTTACCGCTTCAACGACCCGCGCGAATGGTTGGACGCGGGTTTTCGCGAAATCTTCGCCAGCAAGGGCCTCAAGATCGCTGAATGGGCCGACAAAGCCGCCGGGCTGCTGCCGGTGGCCGATCTGCGCATAGAGATCGAGCTGGTAGACGAACATCGCCGCCAGGTGCGGATTCTGGCCTTGACCGAACGCGGACGAGACCTGCTGGCATGAACCCGATCAATCGACACGCCAGCAGCGGGCGCCGAGCGGCGCTGCGCAGGATTGGCCGGGGCGCGCTGGCGCTGAGCCTGGGTCGGGCTGAGTTGGCGCTCGGCGCTTCCATCGTCGCCGTGCGGGTATGGCCAGCAAACGAGTACAGCCGGGTCACGATCGAGAGCGACCAGCCGCTGTCCGCGCGACAGTTCCTCACCGACAACCCGCCCAGGTTGGTGATCGACATCGACGGGCTGGAACTCAGCCCTGCGCTGCGCGAGTTGGTGGGCAAGGTGCGGGCCGATGATCCGTTCATCGCCGGGTTGCGGGTGGGCCAAAACCTGCCACGCGTGGTGCGACTGGTGCTGGACCTGAAACAGGCGGTGGCACCGCAGCAGTTCACGCTGGCGCCGGTCGCCGCTTACCAACATCGCTTGGTGCTGGACCTCTACCCTACCGAGGCGCTGGATCCTCTGGCCACGCTGATCCACGATCGCGAGCGCGCCGCGGCGCTGGCTGTGCGTAGCGTGCAAGACGCGCTGGGTGAGTTCATCGGCCGAATCGAGCGACCAATTGCCACCACGTCCCCGTCAAACACGGCGGCCGATCGGCCCAGAACAACGACGCCATCGGTAACGCCGGCGCCACTGCCCAGTCCTGCCCCAGCCACGCTGGCAGCCGAAGAACAGCGCAGCATCGACCGCCTGGTGATCGTGGCCATCGACCCTGGCCACGGCGGTGAAGACCCCGGCGCGGTCGGCCCGACCGGACTGCGCGAAAAAGACGTGGTGCTGGCCGTTGCGCTCAAGCTTCGCGACCGACTCAACAGTGTGCCCGGGATGCGGGCGATGCTCACGCGGGACGCCGATTTCTTTGTGCCACTGCACGAACGGGTACGCAAAGCCAGGCGAGTTCAGGCCGACCTGTTCGTCTCGATCCATGCCGATGCGTTCTTTACCCCTGCTGCACGCGGCGCCTCGGTGTTCGCGTTGTCAGAGACCGGCGCGACCAGTGCCGCAGCGCGCTGGATAGCCAACAAGGAGAACGCTGCCGACGGCGTGGGCGGCGTCAACCTGGGTGCGGTCAAGGACGCCCAGGTGCTGCGAGCGATGATGGACATGAGCACAGCGGCCCAGATCAAGGACAGCCTGCGCATCGGTCGCGAGGTGTTGGCCTTGATCGGCCAGGTTGGCGCGCTTCACAAACGCAGTGTCGAGCAGGCCGGTTTCGCGGTGCTCAAGGCGCCAGACATCCCCAGCATCTTGGTCGAGACCGCCTTCATCTCGAATCCCGAGGAAGAAGCCAGACTGCGCGACGACGACTACCAGGACAAGCTGGTCGATGCGCTGCACACCGGCATTCGCCGCTACTTCGCACGCAATCCGCCGCTGGCGAGACAGCGCACGCTTTGAACAGCTTGGAGCGCGCCGATCAAGCCTGCGTCCGGCGCGATTTCCAAGCGCCGAACAGTATCCCTGCACCGGGGATCAAGATCATCGCCCAGACGATCTTGCTCAGGTTGGCCGCGACCCAGGGGATGTTGCCAAACATATAGCCCGCACTGACCAGGCTGCCAACCCACAGCGCGCCGCCAGTGACGTCGAAGAAAGTGAACTTGCGCCGAGTCATCTGCGCGACCCCTGCGACGAAGGGCGCAAAAGTGCGAAGAAACGGCATGAAGCGCGCCGCGACGATCGTGATGCCACCGTATTTTTCGTAAAACGCGTGGGCCTGCTCGAAGGCCCGCTTGTTGAACCAGCGCGACTGCCCCCAGCCGAAAACCTTAGGGCCCAGCGCCCGGCCGATCGCGTAATTCGTCTGGTTGCCCGCCACAGCGGCGATCAGCAACAGCGCCAGCACCAGCGGGTAGCTCATCAGCCCGGCGCCGGCCAGCGCACCGACCACGAACAACAGCGAGTCGCCGGGCAGAAAAGGCATCACCACCAGCCCCGTCTCGACAAAAATCACCAGGAACAGCAGCGCATAGACCCACAAGCCATAGGCATCGACGAACTCGCGCAAGTGGCGGTCGACATGCAGGATGAAATCGGCCAGCATCATCAAGGTATCCATGACGCTGCATTATCTCGGCCACGGCGCCCGGACGCGTCGAGCCGCAACCTGCCCAAGCCAGCGCGATGCGCCGCAATCCACAGGCCAGGATAATCCGTGCATGCAGACGTCGCCCAACCGCCCGATCCTCGCCCTGCCCGATGAGCTTGTCAGCCAGATCGCTGCTGGCGAAGTCGTTGAACGACCCGCCTCGGTGGTTCGCGAACTGGTCGACAACGCGCTGGACGCCGGCGCCAGCCAAATCACCGTGCGGCTGCTGGCCGGTGGGGTTCGCAGCATCAGCGTCGAGGACGACGGATGCGGCATCCCGCCCGAGCAATTGGTGCTCGCGCTGCAACGCCACGCCACCAGCAAGATCGGCAGCCTGCACGACCTGGAGGCCGTGGCGACGATGGGGTTTCGCGGCGAAGCCCTGGCAGCGATCGCGTCGATCTCCGATCTCAGCATTGCCAGCCGCACAGCCGAAGCGTCGTTCGCGTCGAAGCTGGATGCGCGCAGCGGCGAGTTACAACCAGCCGCCCGGGTTCAAGGTACGACAGTCGAAGTGCGCGAACTGTTTTTCTCGACCCCAGCGCGGCGTAAGTTTCTCAAGACCGACGCCACCGAACTGGCGCACTGCCTGGAAGCGGTTCGCCGCCATGCCTTGTCGCGTCCTGAGGTCGGCTTCGCCGTCTGGCATGAAGGCAAGCTGGTCGAGCAGTGGCGCGGGGCCAGCGCGCAGCAGCGCATGGCCGATGTACTGGGCGCCGACTTCATCGCTCGCAGCCGGGACGCAATGCTGGACGCGGCGGGCTCCGCAGCACAGCTGTCCGCAGCGGGATCAACAGTGCGTGTCTGGGGCCGCATCGGCCTGCCCGATGCCGCGCGCGCCCGCGCCGACCAGCAGTACGCCTATGTCAATGGGCGCTTCGTCCGCGACCGGCTGATCAACCACGGCGCTCGATCGGCCTACGAGGACGTGTTGCACGGCAACCGCCAGCCCAGCTGGGTACTGTTCGTCGAAATCGACCCGATGCGGGTCGACGTCAACGTCCATCCGACCAAAATCGAGGTTCGCTTTCGAGATGGCCGCGAGGTGCACCAAGCGGTCCGACATGCGGTCGAAGCGGCGTTGGCGCTGTCACGCGCGCCTGCGATTTCGGGCGACGACTGGCCCCGCGAGCGCTTGGCCGTGTCGCACGACGGCCTTGCGGCCGGCGCGCCCACCCATGACCTGGCGAGCGCCGTCCCGAACGCCAAGCCTAGCTGGTCCCGTCCAGACCACAGCGGCCAAACCGTGTTGGGCCTGCAGGATCTGGCTGTGCTGTATGCACGGGAGCCTGCGCCAGGAAGCCCGATGGCCGTACAAGACATCGAAAACAGCACGCCGGCATCGCCTGCGCCGGGCGCGCTGCGCTATCCGGCCAGCCAGAGCAACGCCGAAGCACTGCCATCGGTACGTGTCACGCCAGGACAATGGCCGCTGGGCCGCGCGCTGGCGCAGCTCTCGGGCGTCTACATCCTGGCCGAGAACGCGCACGGCCTGATCGTGGTCGACATGCATGCAGCGCACGAGCGCATCGTCTATGAGCGGCTCAAGGCCGCGCAAGCGGCCCGCGACGCGGTCGAGGGCGGCGAAGCGGCGATGGCCTCGCAGCCGCTGCTGATCCCTGCGACGTTTGCGGCCACACCCACCGAAGTGGCTGCCGCCGAGGTCCATGCCGAGGCCCTGGCTGCGCTGGGGCTGGATGTGGCGCCGCTCTCGCCAGGCGTGCTGGCGGTGCGCGCCCGGCCAGCAGCACTGCCCGACGCCGACCCGGTGGCCTTGACCCGCGCGGTGCTGGCCGAACTGGGTGAGGTCGATGCGTCACGGGTGGTGCAGCGCGCGCGCGACGAACTGCTCGCCACCATGGCCTGCCATGGCGCGGTACGGGCCAATCGCCTGCTCACGCTGCCCGAGATGAATGCCTTGCTGCGCGACATGGAAGGCACCGAGCGCGCCGACCAATGCAACCACGGCAGACCCACCTGGCGCCAGATCACACTCAAGGAGTTGGATGGGCTGTTCCTGCGCGGCCGCTGAACCATGGGCCAGGGATGCCGCTATCGTCGCCGATTCAGCGCTTCCAACATCGACAATGGACCTGGCAAGCGACTGACCCGCTGTCACGGCAGGTCCAAAATTCAAACCACAACCCGCGCTCGAGCGGCGCACGGAGACAAACCATGATTCTCGACCCCGACGCCCAGCGCGTGCTGGACATGATCAAGGCCGCCGGCCGACCGGCTTTCGACTCGCTGTCGCCCGAACAGGCGCGCGGATTCTTTTCTGGCGGGCGCGCCGTGTTGCAGCCCGACCCTCCCGAGGTGGCGCAGGTTCGCGAACTGGTCGCACCGGCATCGGGCGGGCCGGTGCCACTTCGGCTCTACCGCGCCATCGGCACCGCGCCGCAGGCCGTGCTGCCGGCGCTGATTTACTTCCATGGCGGCGGCTGGGTGCTGGGCGACCTCGACAGCCATGACCAGGTTTGCCGGGCGATCGCCAACGCCGCAGGCTGCTGCGTCATCGCCGTCGACTACCGGCTCGCCCCGGAAGCAAAGTTCCCAGGCCCAATTGACGACGCGGCTGAAGCCACGCGCTGGATTCTGGCCCAGGCAAGCGAGCTCGCCATCGACCCCGACCGTGTCGCGGTCGGCGGCGACAGCGCCGGCGGCAACATCGCCGCCGTGATGGCGCTGATGGCACGCGACGCCGAACTGCCGAAGATTGCCTTCCAACTGCTGATCTATCCGGTCACAGACATGGGCCAGGGCTTCGGCAGCTATCAGCGGGTCACCCAAGGCTATCCGTTGGTGGCCTCGACGATGACTTGGTTCATCGACCACTACCTGAGAAGCCATGCCGACGTGGCCGACTGGCGAGCATCGCCGTTGCGCGCCGCCAGCCTGGCCGGTACTGCGCCGGCCCTGGTGTTGACCTGCAAGCACGATCCGCTGTGCGACGAGGGGGTCGAATACGCCCATCGACTCGACCGTGACCGCGTGCCGGTCACCCATCTGCACTTCAACGACCAGATGCACGGCTTTCTGACGATGGGGCGCATCATCCGGGCCTCGGACACGGCGATCTCGATGGTGAGCCTCGCGATGCGCCGAGCCTGGAACGCCTGAGCGATCCGGCGCAATCATTAAATCATCAAAACACGCAGAAGGAGCAAACTATGACTGGAATTCTGGCTGGCAAGAGCGCGTTGGTCACCGGTGGCGCGTCGGGTATCGGGCGTGCCACTGCACTGGCCATGGCCCGCGAGGGGGCACGCGTTGCGGTGGCCGACATGACCGAAGCCAGTGCCGCCGCCACTGTCGCACTGATCACCGCAGCGGGTGGCCAGGCGATCGCCATCGCAGGCGACGTGGCCAAGGAGGCCGATGTGGCGGCCATGGTGGCGCGCAGTGTCGCGGCTTTCGGTCGACTCGACTGCGCCTTCAACAACGCCGGCATCTCGCCGCGCGATGTCGGCCCGACCGGCCAGCGCACCCACGAGATGAGCCGCGCCAGCTTCGACGGCATGCTGGCGGTCAACCTCACCGGCGTCTTCCTGTGCATGAAATATGAAATCGCCCAGATGCTCGCCCAAGGCGGTGGATCCATCGTCAACACGGCCTCGATCGCTGGCCTGGTCGGTCTGCCTTCTGCCAGCAACTATGTCGCCTCCAAGCACGGCGTGGTCGGCATCACCAAGACAGCCGCGATGGAATACGCGCTCGACAAGATCCGGGTGAACTGCGTCAACCCAGGCTATATCAAAACCCCGATGACCGACCCGACCATGGCCGAGCGCCACGACGCGCTGATGACCAAGGTGCCGATGAGCCGTCTGGGATTGCCCGAGGAAATCGCCGAGGCCGTGGTGTGGATGCTGTCGGACAAGGCGTCGTTCATGACCGGCGCCAGCCAGATCATCGACGGTGGCTACTACGCGGCCTAGACCGCCTGCTGGAGCGCGGTCGCTCGCCAGGCAGCGCGGCCCGGGGCGTCGGGTCAGTCGCTGATCTTCAGCACGATTTTGCCCAGGTGCTGGTTGGATTCCATGTGGTGCTGGGCTGCCGGGAGTTCGTCAAACGCGAACACACGGTCGACCAGCGGCCTCAGGCGGCCATCGGCAATGGCAGGCAGCAGGTCGGCGATGAAAGCAGGCATGCCCGCGACGCGCTGCTCGACGCTGCGCATCTTGTTGGAGACGCCGAACAAGGTCAGCCGTTTGGCGTGAAGCGCCTGGAGGTCGATCTCGGCCGTCAGCGATTGGTCGACGTAACCCACAGTCGCCAGCCGACCTTCGAAGGCCAGCGTGCGCAGGCATTCGGCGAAGACGCTGCCGCCCACGGTGTTGACCACCAAGCCCACGCCTTGGCCACCCGTGGCCTGCATCACCTCGGCCGCGAAGTCCGGCGCGCGGGTGTGAATCGCCAGGTCCAGGCCCAGCGCCTGCAGACGATGCAGCTTGTCCGTCGACCCCGATGTGCCGATGACCCGCGCGCCCAGCGCCTTGGCCACCTGAAGCGAGGCCACACCCACCCCTGAGGACACACCGGTGACCAGCAGCCATTCACCGGCCTTCAGGCGACCCTGCAACACCAGCATGTCGTGCACCACGAGCATGGCCAGCGGCAATGCCGCCGCCTCTTCCATCGTCAGACCGGCCGGCACCGGCAGTGCTTCGCGCACATCCATCACCGCATATTCGGAAAACGCAGCGGCGCAGCGACCCATCACGCGCTGGCCGACCGCCAAGTTGGTGACCCCCGAACCCAGTGCGAAGACCTCGCCCGCGCCTTCGATGCCCGCGGGCTTGACCGCACCGATCTTGATCAGCCCGCCGGGAATGAACTCGCCCCGGTTCAGCGCAGCGGCATGCATCTTCAGCAGCACCTGGCCAGGGCCCGGTTCGGGCCGCGGCTCGTCGCTCAACCGCAACACAGCTTTTGCGCCTTCCACACGCAGGGTGTAGGACTTCATTGGATCATCCTGGTGGCGGTTGCTGCGGTCAGCGACCTTTGAATTGCGGTTTGCGTTTGTCCATGAAAGCACGCCGGCCTTCGGCATAGTCCTCGCTGTTGAAACAATCGAGGATGAGTTCAGCGCAGCGCGCGGCGTCGAAGTCCGGCGCGGGCTTGAGGATCTCACCGACGATGGCCTTGGCCGCAGCGATGGTCAACGGTGCGTTCGATGCGATGCTGTCGGTGTATTCGGCCAGCAGCGCCGGCAGTTGGTCGACGGCGCAGGTTCGCGACACCAAACCCAGGCGCAGCGCCTCGGCGGCATCGATGCGGCGCCCGGTGTAGAACAGGTCTTTCGTCGCGCCGACACCGATCAAGTCCACCAGGTTCTGCAGCGCGGAATAGCGATAACCCAGGCCCAGCTTGGCTGCGGGAACCGCAAACACCGCGTCGCTGGCAGCGATGCGGATGTCGCAGCTGATCGCCACATTGACCCCGCCGCCGATGCACCAGCCGCGAATGCAGGCCAGCGTTGGCTTGGGCGACCGGTAGATACTCATCAGCGCGTCCTCGGCCAGCGCCTCGTAGCGCTGAACGGCCGCTTTCGCGGCACGCTGATCCTCGAACTGCGAGATGTCAGCGCCCGAGACAAAAGCCTTCTCGCCCGCGCCTGAGAACACCACCAGACGCACGCGTTCGTCCTGCGCGGCCTGGGCCAGCAGCGGTGGTACGGCGCCCCACATGTCCACGCTCAGCGCGTTGTGCCGGGTCGGGTTGTTGAACACGATGTGCAGCGCGCCCGATTCCAGGCGAGCCTGCACGCGGTCGGTGGGGGAAACAAAATCGGCGGCCATCGGAATACCCTCTTGCGATCTGAGCAATGTTGCCGGGCTAGACGCCCCGGTTCGGACTGGTGGCTGCTGAGGCAGGATCTGGCAAGCCCTAGGTTGGCAACGATGATACGCATGCGCGCCACGGCGGTCCAAGCCCCAACAGGAGGCAGGGCGAGATTGCCGAGTCAGGCCTTGCAAGCGGACCCGCTGGTAGCATGCCGCGGCCATGTGGCGGACCTCCAGAGACATTCCCATGCTCAAGACTGTTCAACTCGGCACCAACTG
>Ga0214919_10009614_pt1 | contig 12444 bp, 11 predicted proteins | sample LL1503_MetaG_FD_177994 | JGI IMG/M metagenome (GOLD analysis project Ga0214919, IMG submission 177994) | Freshwater microbial communities from Lake Lanier, Atlanta, Georgia, United States - LL-1503 | ecosystem: Environmental > Aquatic > Freshwater > Lake | place: USA: Georgia | collected...
CGTTCGCTGTTGGATACGGCTTTTGCGTCCATAGGCATCAACCCCGAAGAGGACGTGGAAGAGGCGGTATCAGACGGTGCCATCCGTCTGGCCGTGGCGGGCCGCCCCAATGTCGGCAAGTCCACCCTCATCAACACCTGGCTGGGTGAAGAGCGCCTGGTGGCCTTTGACTTGCCTGGGACCACGCGCGATGCCATCACGGTGCCTTTCGAGCGTGGCGGCCAGCGCTTTGATTTGATCGACACCGCCGGCTTGCGCCGCCGGGGTCAGGTTTTTGAGGCAGTGGAAAAATTTTCTGTGGTCAAGACCTTGCAGGCGATTGCCTCGGCCAATGTGGTTTTGCTGCTGATCGACGCGCAGCAGGGCGTGACGGACCAGGACGCGCATATCGCGGGCTACATTCTGGAGTCGGGTTGCGCCGTAGTGGTGGCGGTTAACAAGTGGGATGCCGTAGACGAATACCAACGTGAACTACTGAAACGCTCGCTCGAAACCCGGCTGATTTTTCTCAAATTCGCCGATGTTCACTACATTTCAGCGCAAAAAAGGCAGGGTCTGGGCCCGGTTTGGGACTCGGTCGCCCAGGCCCACCGTTCGGCCAACTGCAAGATGCCAACTCCGATGCTCACCCGCTTGCTCCTTGAGGCGGTCCAGTTCCAGACCCCGAAAAAGAACGGAGCCTACCGCCCCAAGCTGCGCTACGCCCACCAGGGCGGCATGAATCCGCCCATCATTGTGGTGCACGGTAACTCGTTGGAGCACGTCACCGAAACCTACAAACGTTTTCTGGAAGCCCGGTTTCGCAAGGCGTTTAACCTGACCGGCACACCACTGCGCATCCAGATGAAGTCATCCGCTAACCCCTTTGCCGATCAGGCTCAGTAACAAGGGCGTAATGGCAGCGTGCAAGTAGGGCTATCAGGCGCTTTCTCAGAGGGCCTGTGTTATCGTTAACCCTTGTTTAATTGCTCCAACACGGAACATATCGTGACCAACAAAGGCCAACTTCTTCAAGATCCGTTTCTCAACGCTTTGCGCAAAGAGCACGTACCAGTTGCAATTTATCTGGTGAACGGAATCAAGCTACAGGGACAGATCGAATCCTTTGACCAGTATGTGGTGTTGCTCCGCAACACCGTGACGCAAATGGTCTACAAGCATGCCATTTCCACCATTGTTCCCGGAAGAGCGGTCAATTTCACTCCGCCAACCGGCGATGACACTTAAAGATAAGCCGGCTCCCGTCGCGCCGCGTGCTGCGCATGCGGGCGGCGCCCCGATCTGATTTGAAAGACTCGTCTCACACCCCGGATGCGCGGGCCATTTTGGTCGGCGTCGATTTTGGTCTGCCGCATTTTGACCGCACGCTTGAAGAGCTCGGCCTTCTGGCCCGCACTGCGGGTCTGGAGGCGGTGGGGCGAATGACGTGTAAGCGCCGTGCACCTGATGCCGCTTTGTTTGTTGGAAGCGGCAAAGCGCAGGAAATCAAGGACTTGGCTGCGCAGCAGGGGGCCAGCGAAATTCTGTTTGATCAGGCCATCAGCCCTGGTCAGCAGCGCAATCTTGAGCGATTGCTGGAATTGCCCGTCACCGACCGCACCTTTTTGATTCTCGAGATTTTCGCCCAACGCGCCCAAAGTCACGAGGGCAAGTTGCAAGTGGAGTTGGCGCGCTTGCAGTACCTCAGCACGCGTCTGGTGCGGCGCTGGTCCCACCTGGAGCGCCAGCGTGGCGGCATCGGGGCGCGCGGCGGCCCCGGAGAGACCCAAATCGAGCTGGACCGCCGCATGATCACCTCCAGCATTGTGCGAACCAAGGAGCAGCTGCGCAAACTCCAGCGCCAGCGCAGCACCCAGCGGCGTCAGCGCGAGCGCAATGCGGCTTTTAAGGTCTCGCTGATTGGTTACACCAACGCGGGCAAGTCCACCTTGTTCAATGCACTGGTTAAAGCCCGCGCCTATGCGGCTGACCAGCTGTTCGCCACCTTGGATACCACCACCCGGCAGATGTATCTGGGCGATGTGGGCCGCTCGGTTTCCTTGTCCGACACTGTGGGATTTATCCGGGACCTGCCGCACGGGCTGGTCGACGCCTTCAAGGCGACCTTGCAGGAAACCATTGACGCCGATGTGCTGCTGCACGTGGTAGATGCCTCCAACCCCAACTTTCCGGAGCAAATCGCGCAGGTGCAGGCGGTTTTGCGCGAGATTGGTGCCCAGGACGTTCCGCAAATCCTGGTGTTCAACAAAATTGATGCCCTGGCCTCTGACGCCCAGCCGGTGCGGCTGGAGGACAGTTACGAGATAGACGGGCTGCAGTGCCCCCGGCTCTTCCTCAGCGCCCGTGCCTTGACCGGCCTGCAGGGCTTGCGTGATTACCTTTCGCGCTTGGCCGCAGCCGGGCGCACTGAAGTCCTCCTTCCAAGCTCGGGTGACCCGCAGGCCGCAGAATCGGGCGCTGCCCTGAACGCTTAACATCCCCCTATCCCTGCTAGAAAGCCGACGTATGCGTTTTGCCAATTTTTCTCCGGTCCGGGCCGCCTTTGCGCGCTGGCTCCGACCGGTATGGAATCTCAACGACAGCCGCTGGGGTCGATCGGACTCTCAGCCGCCCAAAGACCCGCATGGGGAGGATCCTCCTGCGGCGCCTGTGCCGCCGCAGGAGCCGCGCGCCAACGGCCCACGTGGGTCTGCCAGCAGCGGTCCGCCAGATTTGGACGAGCTGTGGCGCGACTTCAATAAAAAGCTCAATGGCCTGCTCGGTGGCGGCTCGCGCGGCCCGCAAGGTCCGCGCAACGGTGGTGGCTCGATGGGGCCGCCGGACATGAAGAATGCTGGCTTGGGCGCGGGCGTGATTGCCGCGATCGTGGTGGTGATTTGGCTGGGCACTGGTTTTTTCATCGTCCAGGAGGGGCAGCAGGCAGTGATCACGCAGTTTGGCCGTTACAAGACAACGGTCGGAGCCGGTTTTAATTGGCGGCTACCGTATCCGGTCCAGCGCCACGAGACGATTTCCGCGACCCAGATCCGCTCCGTGGATATTGGCCGTGACAACGTGCTCAAGGCGACCGGTTTGCGCGAATCGGCCATGCTCACTGCGGACGAAAATATCGTGGACATCAAGTTTGCTGTCCAGTACCGTTTGAGCGATGCACGCGCCTACTTGTTTGAGAGCAAAAACCCCAGCGAAGCCGTGATCCAGGCCGCAGAGACGGCTGTGCGCGAAGTGATTGGAAAAATGAAGATGGACGCCGCGCTCTCCGAAGAACGCGACCAGATCGCGCCGCGTGTGCGTGCGCTGATGCAGGATATTCTGGACCGCTACAAAGTGGGCATCGAAGTCGTGGGCATCAATTTGCAGCAAGGCGGCGTACGCCCGCCTGAACAGGTGCAATCGTCGTTTGATGATGTGCTCAAAGCCGGGCAGGAGCGCGAGCGCGCTAAAAACGAAGCACAGGCCTACGCCAATGACGTGATTCCGCGTGCAGTCGGTTCCGCCTCGCGTCTGAAAGAGGAGGCCGATGCGTACAAGGCCCGTATCGTTGCCCAGGCCCAGGGTGATGCGCAGCGTTTCAAATCGGTGTACAACGAGTACCAGAAAGCCCCTCAGGTCACGCGTGACCGGATGTACTTGGATGCGATGCAGCAGATTTACACCAACGTGACCAAGGTACTGGTGGAGTCGCGCCAGGGTGCGACTTTGCTGAATTTACCGCTGGACAAAATTCTGCAGATGAATGCGGCAGGCGATCCGCTGACTGCGCCGACCGCCCCTGCTGCGGCACCGCAGGTCACGCCTGCGCCCAATGGTCTGGATACCCGCAGCCGCGATACCTCGCGCAACCGCGACCGCGATACCCGCTAGGAGAGCATGGAATGAACCGTATTGGCTTTATTGTGGCGTCGCTGTTGCTGGTTTTTGGCATCGGCAGCTCCATGTTGTTTGTAGTGGATCAGCGCCAGTTCGGCGTGGTCTACGCTTTAGGCGAAATCAAGAGCGTGATCACCGAGCCGGGACTCAACGTCAAGCTACCCCCGCCATTTCAGAACGTGAGCTACATCGACAAGCGTTTGCTCACGCTGGACAGTACGGACTCCGAGCCCATGCTGACCGCTGAGAAGCAGCGCGTGGTCATTGACTGGTATGTGCGCTGGCGTATTTCGGACCCCGCGCCCTATATCCGCAACGTCGGATTGAACGAGGGTGCCGGTGCCAACCAGCTCAACCGGGTGGTGCGCAACGCCTTCCAGGAGGAGATCAACAAGCGCACCGTGAAAGAGTTGCTCTCTCTCAAACGCGAAGAGCTAATGGCTGCTGTTAAAGCCGAAGTTCTGGAAAAAGTCCGTGGCGAGAAGCCTTGGGGTGTCGATGTGGTGGACGTGCGCATCACCCGCGTGGACTATGTGGAAGCGATCACCGAGTCGGTGTACCGCCGCATGGAGGCCGAGCGCAAGCGCGTGGCCAATGAGCTGCGTTCCACCGGCGCTGCCGAGGGCGAAAAAATCCGTGCCGATGCCGATCGCCAGCGCGAAGTGACAGTGGCCAACGCCTACCGAGACGCGCAAAAAATCAAAGGTGAGGGTGATGCGGAAGCCTCGCGCATCTACGCCGAGGCCTTTGGTCGCGATGCCCAGTTCGCCCAGTTTTACCGCAGCCTGGATGCCTATAAAGCGAGTTTTGCGGACAAGGGCGATGTGATGGTGCTGGACCCGGCAGGCTCGGAGTTCTTCAAAATCTTCCGCAACGGTGGTAACCCGGGTGCCGGGGCTTTGGGCAGCAAGCGTTAAGGCGGCGGGTATGTCTGCGTGGGTCCTGCCGGATCACATTGCCGATGTCTTGCCCTCAGAGGCGCGGCACATTGAAGATGTGCGGCGCAAACTGCTCGACATGGCGCGCCGCTACGGTTATGAACTGGTTATGCCGCCGCTCATGGAACACTTGGAGTCCTTGTTGTGCGGCAGTGACCAAGGCTTGGACTTACAGACGTTCAAACTGGTAGACCAGTTGTCCGGCCGCATGATGGGGGTGCGCGCGGACAGCACGCCCCAGGTGGCCCGTATTGACGCGCATTTGCTCAATCGCCGGGGTGTGGCCCGTCTGTGCTACTGCGGACCGGTGTTGCACACCCTGCCTGCCAGCCCCCAGGCCAGCCGCGAGCCCTTGCAGTTCGGGGCAGAAATCTACGGCCACGCGGGTCTGGAGGCGGATCTTGAAATTCTCACGCTGGCCTTGGATACGCTCACATCTGCAGGTGTCGTAGGCGCAACGGTAGATTTTGCGGATGCGCGCATCGTCCACGGATTGCTGGCGCAGTCCGGGCTCGGCCCAGCCCAGGTCGCTGCAGCCTACAAGGCACTGGCGTCCAAGGATGCGCAGGCGCTTGCCCAGGCCAGCGCCACGGCGCCGGAGCCGATATCCCGCGCGTTGGCTGCTCTGCTGGATTGCTATGGTGACGGTGCGGTGTTGCAGGAGGCGCGCGCGCACCTGCCCGCTATGCCTCTGGTCGCCGAGGCGCTGGATGATCTGGCCTGGTTGGCCGGCCATGTGCAAAGCCATGCACCCGGGGTACGGGTGTCGTTTGATTTGTCTGATTTGCGCGGCTATTCGTATTACAGCGGCGTGCGTTTTTCCATCTTTTGCGACCGGGCCCCGGATGCGCTGGTGCGTGGCGGTCGCTACAACGCGGTGGGTGCGGCCTTTGGGCGCGAGCGCCCTGCGGTGGGCTTCAGTCTGGACGTCAAAGCGCTGGTCCGGGCCGTCACCCCACCTGCCTTGCACGCTGCGGTGCGCGCACCCTGGGGCGAAGATCCAGACTTGCGCGCCGCCATTGCCCATGTGCGGGCGCAGGGCCATACCGTGGTCTGCGTCCTGCCCGGCCATGAGAGCGAAGTCGACGAATTCCATTGCGACCGTGTACTGGTGCTGCAAGCCGGTGCCTGGACCATCACAAACCTCTAGAACTACACATGAACACCAAACCGGGCAGAAACGTTGTCGTCGTCGGAACCCAATGGGGCGACGAAGGCAAGGGCAAATTGGTGGACTGGCTGACCGAGAGCGCGCAGGCCGTGGTGCGCTTCCAGGGTGGCCACAACGCGGGGCATACGCTGGTTATCAACGGCGTGAAAACCGCCTTGCACCTGATTCCTAGCGGCATCATGCGCGCCGGGGTCAAATGCTACATCGGCAACGGTGTGGTTCTGTCGGTGGCCAAGTTGCTCGAGGAAATGGCTGGCCTGGAAACGGCCGGTGTGGAGTTGCGCTCGCGCCTGCGCATCAGTGAGGCCTGCCCGCTGATACTGCCTTTCCATGCGGCCCTGGATGTGGCGCGGGAAGCCGCGCGGGAGAAGGGCGGCAGCGGAAAAATCGGCACCACCGGACGCGGTATCGGCCCGGCCTACGAAGACAAAATCGGTCGGCGCGCCCTGCGCGTGCAGGACCTCAAGCACCCTGAGCGTTTCGCCGCCAAGCTGCGCGACTTGCTTGATTTACACAACCATGTGCTGACCACCTACCTGGGTTCTACGGCCTTTGATTTCGGGCCGCATCTAGCGCCGTATATGCAGGATGGGCGGATCTTGTTTCAGCCGGTGTTTGACGAGGCGATGCGCCACGCCGCCATCGTGCAACCCATGGTGGCTGACGTCTCGCGCGAGCTCAATGAAGCGCATCTGCGCGGCGACAACATCTTGTTCGAGGGTGCGCAGGGTACGCTGCTGGACGTGGACCACGGCACCTACCCCTTCGTGACGTCCAGCAACTGCGTGGCAGGCAATGCGGCTGCAGGGGCAGGGGTGGGGCCGGGTCTCTTGCATTACGTGCTGGGTATCACCAAAGCCTATTGCACCCGCGTGGGCAGCGGCCCATTTCCAACCGAACTCGACTGGGAAAAACCGGGCACACCGGGCTACCACATGAGCACCGTGGGCTTCGAAAAAGGGGTGACCACCGGGCGCTCGCGCCGCTGCGGCTGGTTTGATGCGGCGCTGCTCAAGCGCTCGGCGCAGGTCAACGGTTTGTCCGGCTTATGCATCACCAAGCTCGATGTGCTGGACGGTCTGCCCGAGTTGAAGCTCTGTACGGGCTACCGCCTGGGCGGCGCATTGGTCGACATCCTTCCCATGGGCGCGGATGACATTGCCCTATGCGAACCCATCTACGAAACCCTGCCCGGCTGGAGCGACAGTACTGTCGGCATTACCGATTACGACCGCCTACCGGCTGCCGCGCGAGGGTATCTTGAGCGCATTGCGCAGATCACCGGGGTGCCGATCCATATGGTCTCAACCAGCCCGGACCGCGACCACACCATCCTGATGCGCGACCCATTTTTAGTCCCCTGATTTGAACCCCTAACCGGAGCCCCGCATGTTGACTGAAGACGGAAAACACCTGTACGTCAGCTACGACGAGTACCACAACCTGATCGAAAAGCTGGCGATCAAGGTGTTCCAGTCCGGCTGGGAATTCGACACGATTTTGTGCCTGGCGCGCGGCGGCATGCGCCCCGGTGACATTTTGTCGCGCGTGTTTGACAAGCCCCTGGCCATCATGTCCACCAGTTCCTACCGCTCGGACGCAGGCACGGTGCAAGGCAACCTGGACATCGCCCGCTTCATCACCACGCCCAAGGGCGAAATCGCAGGCAAAGTTCTGTTGGTGGATGACCTGGCTGATTCCGGTCATACCCTCAATGCCGTGATGCACCAATTGCGCACCAACTACAAGCCGATTACCGAGCTGCGTAGCGCCGTGATCTGGACCAAGGCTTTGTCCACATTCACGCCCGACTACTCGGTGGAATATTTGCCCACCAACCCCTGGATTCACCAGCCGTTTGAAAGCTACGACGCCATGAGGCCGCAGCAACTCATTCAAAAGTGGAGCGTTTAAGCCTGCGGCCCGCATGGACAAAAAGCCCCCCACCGCGCTGATCCACCACCCCTACCGGCCGCCGGAGGGTTTTGATGCGCCGCAGCCCGGAATCTTCAAGGCCTCATCGGTTTTCTTCCCCAACGTGGCGGCCATGCGCAGCCGCGAATGGAAAGACAAAACCGCCTACACCTATGGCCTGCACGGCACGCCCAGTTCCTACACGCTTGAGGAGCGTTTGTGCACCTTGGAAGGCGGCCTGCAGTGCGTGCTAGCACCCAGCGGGCTGGCGGCTTTGGCGCTGGTCTCGCTGGCACTTTTGCGTTCCGGCGACGAGGTTTTGCTGCCGGACAACGTCTACGAGCCCAACAAATCCCTGGCCGAAGCTGAGCTGCGCAACTGGGGCATCAGCCACCGCTTTTACGACCCCATGAACCTGGCCGATTTGGAGGCCAAACTCAGTGAAAAAACCCGCCTGGTCTGGTTGGAAGCCGCCGGTTCGGTGACGCTCGAGTTTCCCGATCTGGTGGGCATGGTGCGCCTGTGCAAGGCCCGCGGTGTATGGACTGCCCTGGACAATACCTGGGGGGCGGGCATTGCCTTCCAAGCTTTTGACTTGCTGCCCGGCCAGCCAACGCCGCTAGGTGTGGACATTGCCACGCAGGCCCTGACCAAATACCCCAGCGGCGGCGGTGATGTACTGATGGGCAGCGTTACCACGCGTGACCCGGCGCTGCATATGCGCATCAAGCTCACCCACATGCGGCTGGGTCTGAACGTGGGTGCGAACGACGTGGAATTGGTGCTGCGTGCCTTGCCCAGCATCTATTTGCGCTACCGGGCGCATGACGCCAGCACCCGCGCGCTGGCCGTCTGGTGCCAAAGCCAGCCCGAGTTCGCCCAGGTTCTGCACCCGGCTTTGCCTGGCTCGCCCGGCCATGAACACTGGCGCGACCTGTGCATATCGGACGCTGCTGCCTGCCTCTTTTCGGTGGTGCTGGACGCGCGCTTCAGCCAGGTGCAGGTGGATGCATTCGTGGACGCGCTGCGCCTGTTCCGGCTGGCGTACAGCTGGGCCGGGCCGGTCAGTCTGGTTGTTCCCTATGACCTGGCGCGTTCGCGTGGTCGCTGGCCTGTCCAGGTCGCAGCGGGTACGGTCGTGCGCTTCGCCGTAGGTTTGGAAGACCCGCAGGATTTACGCGCCGATATTGAGCAGGCTTTGGCCGTGCTGCGCGCCTAGCTCACGCTGGGGGTTGGGGGTGTTAAAGTCTGCGCCATTCCACTGAAAGCACAACTTGGCAACTCCCAACTACGGTTACGAAAAGCGGCAAAAAGAGCTGGCGAAAAAACGCAAAAAAGAAGACAAGCTCAAAAGTAAAACCGAGCGCCGCACCGATGGCAGCGAGCCTGCCGAAAGTGGCGATGCGCAGGCGCCGATGCCGCAAACACCAGCGCAACCCGATATCACGCCGCCACATCCTTAAGTTGTTCTGCGACTGCGTCCATCGCTGATGCACTGCGACCGCCGGGTGCGATATCCAAGGCCCCGGCAAACTGGCTGAAATTGCGCTGCATGGACTGCACATACACCGGGTCATAGTGCGTCAGCAGCAGGTCCTGCACCACCGCCGGCAGATCCCCTCGCCCCACGCTGTCTTTCCAGCCCTGCACCACCAACTTGCCGCGTTGTGCGGCCAGCACATCTAGTCGCTTGCAAAAATGCTCCGGGTTGGCGACGAAAAACGCGTAGTCCTCCAGCAGCAGTTGCACCCGCTCCGGTAGGGGCAGTGACACATTGATGCACGGACTCTCGCGGATGCGCTCCATCAGCCGATCGGGCACGGCCACGTTGCCCACTTTTTTGCTTTCGCTCTCCACAAACACCGTGCGTGTGCGGTCGAAACCCCGCAGCGCATCCCACACCACCGTGTCAAAACGCTTCTGGCTGGGCTGTGGCACACCGGGAATCGCGCCCAGTACCGAGCTGCGGTGCTGCGCCAGGGCTTCTAGATCCAGCACCTGCGCGCCTGCGCGCTGCAGAGCGTGTAACAGGCGGGTCTTGCCGGAGCCGGTGGTGCCGCACACCACCTGGAAGCGCAATGCGTCTGATCGGGACTCGATGTCCTGCAGCATCGCGGCGCGAAAGGCTTTGTAACCGCCTTCCACCAGTTGCACGCGAAAGCCGATCTGGTCCAGCACCAGCGCCAGCGAGCCGCTGCGCTTGCCGCCACGCCAGCAGTAGAGCAGGGGGCTCCAGTCGCGGGCCTTCTCTATGACTTCCCGTTCAATGTGGGCCCCAATGTTGCGCGCTGCCAGCGCTGCGCCGCGCTTCTTGGCCTCAAAAGCATTCACCTGCTTGTAGGTGGTTCCGATGAACTGGCGCTCGGCATCGTTGAGCGTAGGCCAGTTCTGTGCGCCTGGTAAGCGGTCTTCAGCGTATTCGGACTCACTGCGGGCATCGATAACCGTGTCAAAGTCGGCCAAGCGCTGCACCGCGTCAGCAGCCGCTATCAGGGTCAGGCTCATGGCAACAGCCGCTTCAGGGCGGGCCACACGTTATTCAAAAGAATGGGGTGCGCTGCAGCCGTGGGGTGGATACGGTCGCTCTGGAATAGTTCGCTTGCGTTGGGTGCGTCGGCCACGTCTTTCAGGAAAAACGGCACCAGCGCCGTTTTTTGCTCTTTGGCCACCGCAGCAAAACCGGCGGCGAACTGCTGCGCGTAGTCGGCTCCGTAATTGGGCGGTACCTGCATGCCCAGCAGCAGCACCTGGGCCTTGGCCGTCTGTGACAGCCGCACCATGGCGCGCAAGTTTTCGCGCGTCATCTCCATGGGCAGGCCGCGCAAGGCATCGTTCGCACCCAGCTCGATTACCACGATGGCGGGGCTGTGTTGTTTGAGCAGGGCGGGTAGGCGTGCCAAGCCACCCGATGTGGTTTCGCCGCTGATGCTGGCGTTGAGCAACTTGAACCGGTGTTTCTCGTGCGCCAGCCGCTGCTCCAGCAGCGCCACCCAGCCGCTGCCTTTGGCCAAGCCATATTCGGCGCTCAAGGAGTCGCCCAGTACCAGCAGAGTTGGCGCTGCCGCTTGGGCTTGTGCCACGCCTGTCGCAGCGGTGCCCAGCAGGGCTAGGATACAGTCGCGTCGATTCACAGAAGGCCCCATGTCAGATTTCATTATTTCGGTAGAAAAAGTGTGCAAAACCGTCGAAGACTCGACCGGTCGTTTAGATATTCTGCGAGAGGTCGATTTTGCGCTACGCGCGGGCGAGACGGCGGCCATCGTGGGTGCCTCTGGTTCAGGCAAGAGCACGCTCCTTTCGATTTTGGCCGGGCTGGACACACCCAGCAGCGGCACGGTGCGCATCGCCGGTGCCGATATGTTCAGCCTGGACGAAGACGCACGTGCGGCGGTACGGGCGCGTTCAGTCGGATTTGTCTTCCAAAGCCTGCAGCTGCTCGGCAACCTTACGGCGATTGAAAACGCCATGCTCCCCCTGGAACTGGCCGGACGCCCCGACGCACGGGTGGCAGCGGCGCGCATGCTGGAGCGCGTGGGCTTGGGCAGCCGCCTGAAGTCCTACCCCAAGGTGCTCAGCGGCGGTGAGCAGCAGCGCGTGGCGCTGGCGCGGGCTTTTGTGGTGCAACCCCTGCTGCTGCTGGCCGATGAGCCGACCGGCAGCTTGGACTACGCCACCGGTGAGACCATCATGGCGCTGATGTTTGCGCTCAACCAGGAGCAAGGCACGACGCTTGTGTTGGTGACGCACGACCGTGGCATTGCCGCGCGCTGTTCGCGGGTGTTCACCATGGAAGCCGGGCGTTTACGTGAAGGTGTGCAGGCCGGGCCGGAGGCAAGCACCCTGGCTGCGGCGGGATAATGACCCATGTCTAGTGCCAAAACCTTGTTCGGCTTCCACGCCGTTGGGGTGCGTATCAAAACCGCACCCGATTCGATTCTCGAAATCCACATTGAACCCACCCGCCGTGATGCGCGCATGCGCCAGTTTGTGGAGCGCGCCAAAGAAGCCGGTGTCCGCCTGATTGAGTCCGACAGCATGCGCCTGGCCAAGCTCTGTGGCAGCCACGGCCACCAGGGCGTGGTGGCACGGGTGCAGGCCATCGCCATGGTGCATTCGCTGGACGAACTGCTGGAGGCGCTCGAAGCCAGCCAGGCCGATGTGCCGCTGGCGCAGCGCGTACAGCCTTTGTTGCTGGTGCTGGATGGGGTGACCGATCCGCACAACTTGGGTGCCTGCCTGCGCGTGGCCGACGGCGCCGGCGCCCACGCCGTGATTGCCCCTAAAGACCATGCCGCCGGCATCAACGCCACCGTGGCCAAAGTGGCCAGCGGCGCGGCAGAGACAGTGCCCTATTTCATGGTCACCAATCTGGCGCGCACGCTGGGCGAATTGAAAGAGCGCAACATCTGGATCATTGGTACCAGCGATGCGGCCAGTCAGACCCTGTACGACGTCGATATGCGCGGCCCTGTTGCGCTGGTGCTCGGTGCCGAGGGCGACGGCATGCGCCAACTCACCGCCAAGACCTGCGACCAGTTGGTGCGCATTCCC
>Ga0214919_10009615_pt1 | contig 12443 bp, 8 predicted proteins | sample LL1503_MetaG_FD_177994 | JGI IMG/M metagenome (GOLD analysis project Ga0214919, IMG submission 177994) | Freshwater microbial communities from Lake Lanier, Atlanta, Georgia, United States - LL-1503 | ecosystem: Environmental > Aquatic > Freshwater > Lake | place: USA: Georgia | collected 2015-03-15
TGCACATTTTCGACCGTGGTGTAAAAAATGTGCAGCACGGTGGCCGCGTCTTCGGGTTCGCGCTCTTCGCAGTAGGCTGAGAAATTGCGCAGGTCTACCAGCATGACGGTGGCTTCGCGTGTTTCGGCTAACACCTGAGCTGTCGGCTCTTCAAAGGCCACGCGGCGGGCGGCGCCTTCTGGCAAGTAGCTAGACAGGTTTTGGTACAGGCTCTCTCGCTCGGCGCGAACACGCAGCATTTCGGCGGCAGTAAGCAGTGTGGCGGCCAGCGCCACAAACAAAGCTGGCTGACCCCAGCCTAGCCACTGGTGAGAGAACAGCAAAAGAGTGGCGTGCGCTGCAAAAATACTGGCGCACGTGGCCAGTGCCGCCAGCGGCACCACCACTGCGGCCTTGGGGCCCGATGCTTTGAGCGAGAAAATTAAGATGGCCAAGGTCAACGCGCCAGCGGCCAGTGGCCAAAGCGGCGCCCATGCGGGGACAAAGGGAGTGCGGCCGTCAAGGGCTGCGGACAAAATTTGGGCATGAATTTCTACGCCACCTACTGCGCCACCTTGAGGTGTGGGCACAGCGTCGCCGCCACCAAACGCGGTGGAGCCCACCAGCACCCAGGCGCCCTTGAGCATGTGCGCAGGCACCTTGCCCTGAATAACATCGACGGCAGAAACTGACGCAAAGCCTGAGCGCGGCATTTGATACGAAACGCGAAGCTGCCCCTTGGCGTCTATGGGAAGCTGCAAGCCGCCCACATCAATAGTTTGGCCAGACTGGGCAAGGCCTAAGTTGTTTTTGAGCAGAGGCTGCACGCCTGTGGCGGCAGACAGAGCGGCAACTGCAAGCGCGGGGTAAGCCTGGCCTTGGAAGCAAACTACGGCGGGCACACGGCGTATGCCGCCGTCTGAGTCGACCACAGGTGTAATGTGACCCACGGCTTGGCTGCTTTGCGCAAAAGCAGGGGCCGCGGCCATGAAGCCATAGGCAATGGTGCTGGCATTGGGGCAAGTGGACGCATTGACCCCCATGGCACCCGCCAACTGGCCGCTTTTAACTTGTGCATCGGGGCTAAGGGCAAACAGCTGAGAGATCACTGTGGGGGCTGCCCCATGTTTTAAGGAGCTGGCCAGCTTGGCGTCTTGAGCGGCATTTTGTTCGCCGTCAAACAGTACATCGACCACTTTGAGGTTAACGCCATAGGCATCGAGGCCGCTAAGCAAGCTGGCCATGCGATCACGAGGCCAAGGCCAGGCGCCTAGGGCTTGGGTGCTTTTTTCGTCAATGTCGACCACAACCACGCGGCGCTCGGTGGCGCCAGAGTCGGCCAGCTGCCAAGTGTAGCTGCCAAGGCGCTCTTCCCACTGAGAAAGTTGGAAGGCAAAACCAAAGGAGACAGCGCCCATGATCAACACCGCCAGCGCAGAAACGCCAGCATACAGCCAGGCGGGGCGCTTGAAGAGTTGGTGGGCCAAAGTGGTCATGATAATTTTACCGGCCCCAGAGCGTGGCGCCACTGAAGGTGCCAGGGCCAATGGGGGCCTTGAATAAGAAGCCTGCTTGGCGAGCATCTAAGGTTATGGCGCCAGCCACACTGCCTGAATTGAGGGCGCCGCCTGCACCACTGAGGGTGTTGCTCAAGAAAATACCGGTGCTGGGGTTTAGGGTACCGCTTTGCGTAAAGCTTTGCACGCCGGTTCCTTGTGCCGACAGGTTGAGGTTGGTGGCGAATGTTTTGTTGCCAAAGTCCACACCCAAGGTGCCAGACTGCACGGTGGCAGGCACCATTTCGTTGGAGGCGTTTCGGTAGTAGGCCGAAGAAGACTTAAGGCCAAAGTCAACCTTGGTAGTTAGGCTGGGCAGCAAATTGAGTTTGCTGGGTTCGCGGAACAGGAAGTAGTAGCCGTCGCCCACAGTAATGTCATTGCCTTTAAGGGCTTCGAGGAAAGGCACAGTCATGCTGTCGCCAGCGATGGGGTCGCGCGCCCAGCGACCCCAAATGAGTTTGGATGGGGCCACTGCACTAAGGGGGTTCTTGGCTTCGGTTTCGGAGGCCAAGGGGCGCTCTGCGCCTTCTCGTGATTGACGATCGAGAAGCAACAAGCGCGATGCGTCTGTTTGGCCGAGCTTGCCAATGGTTTGCAGGCTGGGGTCAGCGGTACCCAAGCGATACACCAAGGCCTGACCCAGCATTTCTGCGGTCAGTTCTTTGGCCCGCGATGTGCTGCACACACCCAAAGCCTCGGCCTTGCAGCCGCTGTCATACGGGGCCATGACAATGGCGCCCTGGCTAACTGTGACGCGAATCATTTCTTTGGTGACTTGGGTGACAAAGTCGGTGCCCTTCACGCCAATGGCCACCAGAGGGGTGTTTAAACGGAAGCGGTCTTTGGCGGCTTGGGCTGCAGCACCTGAAATAGAGCGCGCTTCGCCGGAGTCTAGGCTAAGGCGGACCACCGATGAAGCTGGGTCTGCGGGTGAGTATTTGAACTCGTGAATGCGAAAAACAGAGTTGGGCCGAACGCTTATGCGGGCGCCGTCAATGAAGCGAATGTGCACGTGGCCGTTGTCGGACGTGCGAATGACGTCGCCTTCTTGCACCGAGCCGCCCTTTTGGGGTTCGGCTTCGCTGGCTGTGCGTTCAATTTTGGATTTGCCAATGGTGAGGGTAACTTCGCCTACCACTTGGGAGGCCGAAGCCAAGGCAATGCAACTGCACATGACAACAAGAGCGGCCATCTTTGCTGCACACGCTGGGAAGCGATTTGAGGCATGCGCAACCCATTGCATCAGCGCGTTGGCTAAAGTGCTTTGTGTGGGTTGATCTTGAAAGTACATGGTTTTGCGTAATGTAAGTTCTGCAGTATAGGAAGCTTGACGCCTTCAAACATGTGCGTGAAATCACAAGACCTAGAAAACAAGGGCATGTGCCACTGTCAAGCCCGAGCACTCAAAGCCCTATAAACCCCCTAAGATACGGGGTCTGAATTTATGGCCGTTCATCCCTCACTTTTGCAGCAGTTTGCACTGATGCGCCTGTTTTCCGCAGACGCCTTGGTCAGCCTTGCCTCTCACTCCAGTGCGCACGCTTTTTCTAAGCGCGAAGTGGTGTTGGCCAAAGAAAATCCATCGCCCAGCCTCATGTTTTTGCTAGAAGGCAGGTTGCAAGCCATTGATTTTACGTTGGATGGCCGCGAAGTTGGTCTTCACTTTATTGAAGAAGGACACTACTTTGGCGAGATCTCGGTACTAGACGGCCTGCCCTCGCCTGAGGTGGTCATTGCCAACAAAAAGTCACAGGTGGTGATGGTGCCTTCGCGAGAGGTGCGGGGTTTGATATTTTCCAATCCGCCGGCCATTGAGGCCATTACTTCGGGCTTAACCGAGCGAATTCGGGCCCAGTCCCATCAGCGTCAAATCTTGGGCATCATCAGTCCCTTACAGCGAATTTGTGCTTTGCTGCAGAACTTGTCCAAGGACGGCAAGAACCCAGAGGTGATTGCCAACGCGCCGACCCACCAAGAAATTGCCATCATGGTGAACCTCACGCGCGAAACCGTGACGCGGGCATTTCAGGTTCTGCAATCGCAAGGTGCTTTGGCGCGTGATGGCGATGATTTGAAGGTTGACACGGGCAAGCTAAAGCAACTTGCAGAAAAGTCGGCGGACTAAAGCATGACGCGTACTGTTTTTGCTTCTCATTTTTTGAATCACTTTGCTTGGCCTTGGACGCAGCGCAACCTGATTTGGCAGTTTGCGCGGCGTGAAGTGTTGGGGCGTTATCGTGGCTCGGTGTTGGGAGTGGGTTGGTCGGTGCTAACGCCCATGGCCATGCTGGCGGTTTACACCTTGGTGTTTCGGCACATCTTCAAGGCCAAATGGCCGGGTGTTGAAGACGGGAACATGAGCTTTGCGCTCAACTTGTTTGCCGGCCTGTTGGTGTTCAACTGGGCAGCTGAGTTTTTAAGCCGTGCGCCAAGGTTGGTGACCGAGCAGCCTAACCTGGTGACCAAGGTGGTGTTTCCTTTGCAGGTTCTGCCATGGTCTGCGTTGCTGTCTAGTTTTTTTCATGTGATGGTGTCTTGCGCCGTGTGGCTAACGGGCTGCTTGTTGTTTGGGCCAGGTGTGCACGCTTCTTGGTTGGCTTTACCGTTGGTTTTTTTAGCGCTTGCGCCCACGCTGCTGGGCCTGGGCTGGACCCTTTCAGCAATGGGTGTTTACTTTCGTGACCTTGGCGAAATTGTGGGCCTGTTCATGGGCATGCTGTTGTTTTTAACACCCGTGTTTTTTCCGCTCAGTGTGCTACCTGAGTTTTTGCAGACGTGGGTGCAGTTCAACCCACTGGCCATTCCCATTGAGGCTTTGCGTCAAATTGGTTTGATGGGTGTGTGGCCCAATTTTTCTGGCTTGCTGCAACTCTTTGTAGCTGGATTGGGTGTGGCATTGTTTGGTGCTTGGCTTTTTGAGAAATCACGCAAGGGGTTTGCCGATGTCCTCTAATGCAACCGCTGCAGCTTCTCTGCTTGCATTCACTGAGACGCCAGTCATTTCTTTTGAAGGCGTTGGCAAAACCTACAAACGTTTTGCCAAGCCTTCCGATCGCTTTTGGCAAGCCGTGTGGCCCAGTGCATTTCGGTCTGCTCGCCAAACCAACGCAGCAAAGGCCAACGAATTTGTGGCCTTGGCGCCTCTCAATTTGCAAGTTCGTCGAGGCGAAGCCCTAGGCCTGATTGGTCGCAACGGCGCTGGTAAATCAACCTTGCTGCAATTGGTCTGTGGAACCTTGAATCCCAGCAGCGGCAGCGTGGCCGTGAACGGCAAGATTGGTGCACTGCTGGAATTGGGCGCGGGCTTTAACCCCGAGTTCACTGGCCGCGAGAATGTCTATTTGGCCGCCGCCGTGATGGGCTTGTCGAGCGCAGAAACCGATTCTTTGTACGAAAGCATTGTAGAATTTTCTGGCATTCGCGAGTTCATTGACCAGCCCGTTAAAACTTATTCTAGTGGCATGTATGTGCGCTTGGCTTTTTCCATTGCCACCAGCGCCAACCCCGACATTTTGGTCATCGATGAAGCCCTGAGCGTGGGAGACGGTGCGTTTGCCAAAAAATCTTTTGAGCGAATCATGCAACTCAAAGCGCAAGGCACAACGGTCCTGTTTTGTTCGCACTCCATGTACCAGGTGGAATCGTTTTGCGACCGCGCGGTGTGGCTGGGCCATGGCAAGGTGCAAATGGAAGGGCCAGCGTCCAAAGTGGTGGCGGCTTATGCCGACAGCTTGAGAGAAGGGAACGAATTTCTTTCGTCAAACGGCAATGTCAATCTTCATGGCGACAGTGAAGTTGCTAATGAAATTGCTAATGATGTTCCAACTGAAGTTTCTAGCGATGGCGCTGAAAGTAACATAGGTACGTCCGAATCAAGTACCAACGCAATTTCAGGTCTCACTCGCATCACAAGCATCGATGTAAGCGTGGATGGGCAAACAGGCCGCAATTTAGAAGCCATGAGTTTGCAAAGTGAAGTGCAGATTACTGTGAAGTTTGAGTCAGACACTGCACAGCCCTGCCCTACTTTTGCCACGGGTTTTGCATTACCCGATGGCCAGATTTTTTCAAGTGCTTACACTTTGTTTGATGGCATTCAAATAGATCGCGATGCGGCTGGCCGCGGGCAAGCTACTGTTGTGTTTCACAAGCTACCTCTTATGAAGGGCCGCTTTACAGTAGGCGCCTATTTGTTTGATGAGCGCGCCCTGCATGTGTACGACGTGGTGCTGCAAGCAGCCACGGTAAATGTGGTGCAAGACGGTGTGCACCAAGGCTTTGTGCAGCTGCCGCATTCTTGGAAATAATTTTTAACTTTTGGCCGCCAAAACGGTTTTTTGCGGCACCTGCAAAGCCCCCAGTAAATCGTAAAACTGCTGTTGCGGCGCGCGCTGCACATGCGGGCCAATACAGTCCAAAGCTTGCTGCGTAATGGCTTCCAATGAGTGCTGCTGCGCATCAATGGCTGGGTGCAACGAGAGCGTGTGCATTTGACTTTGCGAGTTGTACTCAATGGCCGCAGGCACCACAGAAGCGCCCGTCATTTGCGCCAATTTGGCAGGGCCAGTTTGCAAGTAAATGTTTTGCCCCATGAACTCAAATTGGCTCTCGGGCTTGTCGGCGGATGGCTCGCGCACATCGAGAGCCACTGTCAGCACGTGCTGCGGCTCTTTCAGCCAGCGCACTGAGGCAATGGGATTTTGGTCGGTGTAGAAGATCACGGGGGCATTGCAACTTTCGGCCGAGCGCTTGTGCACGCCCAGCCAAAATTCTTTTTCTTCTGGCGTGCAAAACTCCAAGTTGCGTCTGGAGGCAATGGAGGTGATGGGCGCGCCACCGCACAGGTGGTGCAAGGCGCCATTCATGAGCAACCAGCTGCCGTGGTGCACAAAGACAACAACTACCGAGCCCTTTTGAAGGGCAGCTTCATAATGCTCTTGCCCTATTGGAGTGATGCGGCTGCGAATGTAGTCTTCGCGATAAAGGTGCGTTTCTGCGCACATGAAGTCGCGGTAGGCTGGCAGGTCAAAGTCTAGCGCCAGTGGGGGCGGCAAGGGCGCTAGGGGCGGTTTAGGATGTATGGGTGGCAAGCTTGGCGTAGACGCAGCTGGGCCGGCATCTCCGAGGAGCGCCTTTGCTACTTTTGCTTGCAATGCTTTCCACATTCTGATTGCCAATGCCTAATTTGCCGTTAATATTCTTGGCTCAATGATAAAACATCGCTACGCCCACGAAATTGACCCCAACGGAGGCAGCGCTGCTGCGCGCCTGGCCCGAATGGTGGTGCCTGGTCAGCGCGTGCTTGAGCTGGGCACCGGCCCTGGCACCGTTACACGCATTTTGCACAGCCGCGGCTGCAAGGTTACTGGGGTAGAGATGGACCCCGAAACTTTGGCCATGTGCGCGCCCTTTTGCGAGCGCACCTTTCAAGCCAACCTAGAAGACCCCGCTTGGCATGCAAGCCTGGCAGGTGAAAAATTTGATGTGGTGATGTGCGCCGATGTTCTTGAGCACCTTCGCGACCCAAGGCCATTGCTCAGTTTACTGCCGCAGTTTTTAAATGACACGGGTTGTGTGCTGATGTCCTTGCCCAATGCCTCGCACTTGTCGGTGGTGGCATCGCTCATGGCGGGGCGCTTTCCGTACCAAACCAAAGGTTTGCTAGACAACACTCATTTGCGGTTCTTTGGTCGCGACGACATAGACGCACTTCTGCGCGAATGTGGCTTGGTGTGGCAGCGATGGGAGACTGTTCAGGTTGAGCCCGAACAGGCCGAGCTAAGCCATTATTGGAACCAATTGGAGGCGGTAGACCAAGAATTTTTGCGCTCCAAATGTGCCGATGGTTTGGTGTACCAACACGTTGTGCGCTCTTACCCCAGCCATGCTGCAGGGCAACTATTGAAGTTAGAAAAAGATCTAGAAGATCAAAAGTCAGGATACGCAAAAATGATTTTAGAAATGGAAAGCATGCGCCAAGATCATTCGCAAGCAACTCTGGCTTGGGATCATGAAAAGAATGCGTTTATTCAACAATTGGTGAAGTTACAAGGCGAGTTGCAAAGTACGCAAGGCGAGTTGCAAAGTACGCAAGGCGAGTTGCAAAGTACGCAAGGCGAGTTACAAAGTACGCAAGGCGAGTTACAAAATACGCAAGCCACTTTGAATTGGACGGAAGATCAACTACAAAACCATCGACATTCTCTTGAAGAAGTCCTTAATTCAGCGTCTTGGAAAATGACCAAGCCCTTTAGGACATTGGGCGGCAAGTAAAGAGCTGTTGGGCCGCCATGTGCATGGCGATTTTTGTGTTTACTTGTTGCGCATTTTGTGCCAAATGCTGATAACGCGAATTAGCACGTGGTACACCCGCTTAATGCCTGGCAAGCGAAGTACTAGGCGCTTGAGAAATGAACTGGACACACCAACCACATTGTTTTGTCGGTTGAGTTCCTGGGCAATTTGAATGATCTCAGTAGGGCTGAATTCCGCCTTGAGTTCAGAATTTTTAGCAAGTGCTTTGGTGTAATAGTCGTTTAGCACCAATTGGCGTTGCAGCGCTTTGTCCACGTCGTTGGGCACTCGGTACAAAGAAGTTACTTTTGAAATGAGCAAGAAGTCGTGTTTGAGTGAGAAGCGAACCCACAAATTCCAGTCTTCTAAATTTTCCAAGCTGAGGTCGAATCCGCCATTGTCCAAATACAACTTGCGCTGAAACAAGACCGATTGAATGGGCAAATAATTGTGGTGCCACAAAATGCCGCGATTGAAAACTTGGCGGTTGATCAGGTTGTGAAGCACGTCTTTGTAAATCCAAGGTTCTTCGCTGATCACCTCGGTTCTAACTTCATAGGCCAAGCTGTAAACCGCACCCAGTTTTTGATTGGACAACCATGCATGGACCAACACTTCTAAGTGGTCGGCGTAAAACAAATCGTCGTCGTCTAAAAAGCAGCACAGCTGGCCTGTGGCCGCTGCCAAGGATTTGTTGCCTGCTTCGCACCGGCCCACCTTGGGCAAAGGCAAGTATTTGACGCTTTGTATCTGGCCGCTTTGTTGCAGGGCTTCTATTTGCAGCTTGGCGCTTTGTACTTCTTGGCCACCGTCTTCCACCACGATCAATTCAATGTAAGCGTAAGTTTGGTTGGCCACACTGGCCATGGCTTCTTTGAGTTTGCCGCCTCTGCCGGGCATGGTGCGCATGAGCACACTGACCAAGGGCAAGGTGTTGTTTTTCTTGGCCTGAACGATGGCCGATTGGGCTTCATTAGGGTATTCGTAAAACGCGCCATCGCGGGCCATGGCGTAGTCCCACATGCGAAAAGGAAAGTCTTCTTGGCTTTTTCTGCGGCTGGTTAAAAACTTGGGCGACAGTTGCATTAGCTTCCACAACTGCCCTAGCAATTTAATGCGCATGTTTGGAAACATAGGCTTCAATGCGAACAAAGCCATGAACATCACAAAGCCTTGAATGACCTCGTGGCGTCTGCCGTACCTGCAGCGAAGAAGAACATTGGCCAAGGTGCTGCCCAAAAACTGTTGCGGCTTAACTTGGGCTATTTCTTCATAGGTGTAATGCCAAACGCTGGCCTTGGGCACATAGCGCAGTTTGAAACCGTGGTCTCTTAGTCGGTAAGACAACTCAACATCTTCGCCGTACAAAAACAGCAGTGGATCGTAACCCTTGACGGCTTTGATGGCCTCGGTTTTGAACAGCACACAAGCGCTAGAGCACCATGCGGTTTCGCCTGATACGGGGTGATAGTCCTTGGGGTGTTCGTAGGGCTTTTGGCGGCACTCCCAAGCGGCTACTTTGGCTGCATCTTGCTGCGCCGTGTCAAGCAAAATGGTGAGCGTGTCGGCTTCAAACTCCAGGTCAACATTGGTGACCCAAAAGTAAGGTGTGGAGGTAAGGGCCAGGTTGTGATTGTGGCCAGCGCCAAAGCCAATGTTGGGGCCGTGGCTTAACACCACTGAAGCAAATTTTTGAGACAGAGGGGCCTGCTGTTTTGCTAGCCAAGCGTAGGTGTTGTCTGTAGAACCGTTGTCCAAAACACACAAGGCGATTTGGTCACATGGCAGGTTTTGCTGAAACAAGCTTTTGAAAAATGCATCCAGCCATTTTTCGGAGTTGTAGGTGACGATCGACAGAGTGACGATGGGAACTGAACGGGGTGTTTTCTCTTGCATTGGCCGCGGTATTTTGAATTTCTTGAATTATCCGCGAAAGGGCTTGTACTTCAGGGCCGGCTTTTCAACGAAATGCCAAGATAGCGCAGCCAAAGCGACTGTGATCACAAAGGTACTGAAAAGATAGGCAAACAACGGCATTTGAGGCCAAAAAGACACCAAGCTTTGCTGGACAGGAAAGGCGTAGATGTATATGCCGTAAGAATAATCGCGCTCGTGCCACTGACCAAGCCAGGTGTGGCGGCTTAGGCCAAAGGCCAAAACCACGAAGGGCAAGACCACCCATGAGACCATGGCAAAGAGTTGGGGCTCTCGGCTAAGGCACAGCCAAACTACAAGCGCAATAACCACATTGGACAGGTTGAAGTATTTGTTGAGATTGAATTGGTAAAGGCTGGCACCCGCCATGAAGTAGACGCCGCACAAAGGAATTTGGCGCAGGTCGATGCGATAGACCACCAAGGCTTCTTTTGAGGGCAAGGCCCAATTGGCGACCAGTGCCATGAAACACAGCGTCACAAGGCCAGTCAACCCTTGACCCCATTTTGGCTTTTGAAATACGGTGCCCAGCAAACCCAGCAGGGCAAGCAACAAATACATGAAGAACTCAACAGGCAAACTCCACAGCGAGCCATTTACTGCATGCGGCAATTTGTTTTGCGCAAACACACCTGGCAAGTGGTAGGTCATGTAAAGCGCCATGTTGGTGAAGTAGCCGCGGGTGTGTTCGTTGCGCCAGTAGATGGCCATATCGAGGGTGGTAAGCCATGGGCCCAACACCATCACGCTAATCGCCGTGCAAACCAAGAGGCCTGGAAAAATTCTGAGTGCGCGTTTGGCTAAAAACCTCGGCACGCTAGGGTCGCGCTGCCAACTTTGAGCTACCAAGTAGCCACTGATGGCAAAGAAGATGTAGACGCCCAATGGGCCCATGGGCACCCATTCCAAAAATATCGGTTCGGGTAAGCCTAAGAAAACAAAAGCGTGTCCGTAAAGCACCAAGCAAGCGGCAAACCAACGCAAGGCTGTTAGGTTATTGCGGTGGTCAACGGGTGCAGTGACGTCCATCGAGCGCTAATTTGTGAGTGCTATTTAGTAAGCGCCGTTACGCCAGAAAACCACTTTAACGGTTTTGAACAAAATGGCCAGGTCGTACCAGAGTGACCAGTTTTTAACGTACCACGCGTCGAGGTAGACGCGGGTTTCGTAGTCTACGTCGTTGCGGCCGCTGACCTGCCACAAGCCTGTCATACCGGGGCGCACCATGAGGTAGTAACTTTTTTCTAAACCGTACTTTTGCAATTCATCTTGCACGATGGGCCTAGGGCCGACCAAACTCATTTCGCTTTGAAGCACGTTAAACAGTTGGGGCAATTCGTCCAAGCTGGTGCGTCTTAAAAAATCGCCCAGCTTGCTAATCCGCGGATCATCTTTAAGTTTGTGCTCTTTATCCCACTGGGCTTTGATTTCTGGCTGTTGCTGCAAGAGTTGTTGCAACAACTGCTCGGCATTGGGCACCATGGAGCGGAATTTGTAGCAGTTAAATTTGCGTCCATTTTTGCCCACGCGTTGGTGTGCAAAGAAGACGTTGCCTCCTTCCAATTTGAGGGCCAGTGCAATGATCAACATCACAGGCGACAGCAGAAGGATAAACAGTGCAGACAATGAAGTATCAAACAATCGTTTGGTTAACCGGGCAGGCCAGCGCCGCAGATTGTTGCGCACGCGAAGCAAGGCCACTTCGTGTGAGAAGAAATGTGCAATGTCGGTGCCGTACAAAGGCACGCCGCGCATGGCCGGAATAACGCTTATGTCGGTGGCGCCCCACTGCGTAAGGGTGCGCAGCCAATGCTCGCGTTGTTCAGCTTGTGCGTGTTCAAGGGCAATGACCCATTGAATGCCGGGTTGGTCTGCCAAAACTTCGAGTTGCTTTAAGTTTTGCAGGGTGCGGCCGTTGAGTTGAAGCTCTGGTTTGGCCGCATCAACATCGACATAGCCCGCCACTTGAAACCCCATGCGCGGTTCGCTTTGCAAGGCAATGGCTGCTTCGGTGGCGTTTTCGCCATGGCCAATGATGATGGTGGGACGTATCCACAAACCCATTTGGCGCAGCACCCAACGTGTGAGCACGCGGCCCCACACAATGGCGATGCATGCCAGCAACCAAACCAGCAACCACCACAAACGCGAGGCGTTCCATCGGGTGGCCGCAATGAGCGTCATGTCTAGTACGGCCAGAATGCCGACTAAACGAAGGACATCGCCCAGCTCGTCCCAAAAGGGGCGGCGGTCGCTGTAGTGCTGAAAGCGCATGAGAAACAGCATGAGACCCAGAAACACCAAGCCGCTCCAGGCTGCATAGCGTTGCATGTCTTGGGTGGAAAACCACACGCCAATGCTTCGGCTAGGATCGGCTGCAACATTGATGAGCGTGGCCAGAGCAAAGGCCACCCCAAAGGCTAAGGCATCGCCCAACAAAATGGCGAACTTGGAACAGCGAACTTGGAACAGCGACAGCGTTGGAATCATTTCTGAGGCTGCCAAAAAACTTTGTTCATGGCGAATTTTTTCACAAGCGCCATTGGCAGCCACTGGTGTGCGCGGCCTAACCTGTAGCCTACTAGCTTCAAGGCATTGGCACTGAGCAATTGGAAAATGCCTTGAAGCAAGCTGGAATGGTGTGATTGACTTGCTTGGGCTTTTAAATACGCCTAT
>Ga0214919_10009616_pt1 | contig 12443 bp, 9 predicted proteins | sample LL1503_MetaG_FD_177994 | JGI IMG/M metagenome (GOLD analysis project Ga0214919, IMG submission 177994) | Freshwater microbial communities from Lake Lanier, Atlanta, Georgia, United States - LL-1503 | ecosystem: Environmental > Aquatic > Freshwater > Lake | place: USA: Georgia | collected 2015-03-15
GTCGAGGGCGTGTTCCTCGGCGTCAAGCACAGCCTGCCCCTGATGCGGACCAGCGGCGAGGGTGGCTCGATCATCAACATGTCGTCGGTTGCGGGCCTTAAGGGCTCTGCGGGCATGAGCGCCTATTGCGCGACCAAGGGCGCTGTGCGGCTGTTCTCTAAGTCAATTGCTCTGGAATGTGCCGCTGCAGGCGACAAGATCCGGGTCAATTCGGTCCATCCGGGCATTATCGACACGCCGATCTGGGACTCGATTTCAGGCACGGTCGACCTGACCTCCGTCAATCAACAGGGCGCGAACCGGATCGATCTCGATGCCATGACGGCCATCACCACGCCTCTGGCCCGCACCGGGGTTCCGGCTGAAATTGCTGAAGGGGTGCTTTTCTTGGCCTCGGATGCGTCGAGTTACATCACGGGCAGTGAGTTGGTCATCGATGGGGGCCTCACGACGCGGTAGTTCGGGGGGGCTGTTTAAGAAAAACAAGGCCCTCACCCAACCCTCTCCCTCAGGGAGAGGTCTAAGAAAGTCAAAGCCCTCGCCCCCTTGGGGGAGAGGGTTGGGTGAGGGGGATGACATCCACTCCAGCTCACGCCGCCGTATAGCCCCCATCAATGACCAGTTCCGCCCCGGTCATAAAGCTGGACTCGTCGGAGGCGAGGAACAGGATTCCATCGGCGATTTCACGGGGAATGCCGAGGCGCGCGAGGGCGTGGCGCGAGATGATCAGGTCGCGCATCTCGTTGCCATTTTCCGCCTCGTGCAGGGCATTGGTCACCATCGGCGTCTCGATAAAGCCCGGATGGACCGAATTGACCCGGATATGGACCGGTGCCAGTTCTAAGGCGCTGGATTTGGTCAGCATCAGGACCCCGCCCTTTGAGGCGCAGTAGGCCGTCGCTCCGGCCATGCCGACCTTGCCGAGGATGGATGAGAGGTTGATGATCGAGCCGCCGCCGCCTTCGGTCATGGCGGGCACGACCGCCCTCATGCCAAGGAAGGTGCCGTCCAGATTGATCGAGGTGATGCGCCGCCAATTTTCATAGGTGGTTTCGGCTAGGGGCGCGCCGCCGCCGCCGACACCGGCGCTGTTGACCAGAACATCGATGCGGCCGAAGGCCTCGAGGGTCGCCTTGACCACCTGATCCCATCCGGCCTCGTCGGTGACATCTTGGGCCAAGAACTGAGCCTTGTGGCCTTGGGCGCGCAAATCGCTGGCCAGAGCCTCGCCCGCTTCCGTCGCCAGATCGGTCAGCATGAGCGCTGCGCCTTCGCGGGCCAGCCGCCTTGCGCTTTCAGCCCCTAGGCCAGACGCGGCCCCCGTAATGATAGCCACCTTGCCTGCAACCCGACCGACCATAATCCGCTCCCTTTGAGGTCTGATGCCCCTTGAAAGCCTAGATGACGCGCTGGACCTAGGGTCGGTCAAGGCCGATTAGGTCAGGCCCCTTAAAAGGCAAGGGTTATGCCGGTCATCAGTACCTTTGAGCGCTTGTCCGTTGAGCTCTCCGTATCGCCGGGATCCTCGCCTGGGGTGCCGCCCGTGAGGAACTGAAGCGGCAGATAGCCGTCGACGAAGATGACCTCGGAAAAGAGTTTCACATTGGGCGAGGGGAAGGACGCGATCCCGGCCACCCATTGGTCCTGATGCTGCCAAGGCGACCCATCGGGCCCCGCGATCAAGGTGCTGAAATCAGCTGAGAGGTGCAAGGGCTTGTCAAAGGCGCGGGTGCGATATTTGACGCCGACATCGTAGCTGCTGATACGGCTGGCCTTATAGACGTTCAGCGGCGCATTGGGATTGTGCGTGCCCGGCATCGGGTTCACCGTCGATACATACTGGCCCTTAAGGGTGATCTGGTCCCAAGTCAGGGTGCTATAGACCGCGTAGGCCGGATTGGCCTTGGAGCAGGCCCCGAAGTGGGTGATCGGGAAGGACTGGCAATAGGAGCTGCCCTTCTCGTAGGATAGTCCGGCTAGCAGGGAGCGGTTTCGCCCGCCGAGCTTGGCTGTATAGTTGGCATCCAGCACATAGTTGTTCAGACGGCTGGGGACGTTGGTTCCATCGACGGGGCTGTTCAGGCCGCGAAATTGCGAGCCACCTTCGACCGCCTCAGCTGACAGGTTCAGGCCATTTTTCGAGTAACCGATCAACGCCCCATAGGCGAGGCCTGCAAAGGTGTGGCCGTCAGTCGAGAGGGAGAAGGGATTGACCGTATCGTTTTGGCCAAATGGTGAGTCGAACTTGCCGATCATCCCATAGACGGGCGAACGGTTCAGGTCGCCAATCAGGGCATAGCCGCGCCGCAGTTGAATCTGGTTGCGCGACAGGGCGGTGATGGTGCCTGCGCCAAAGCTCTGTTGCGGATCATAGAGCAGCTCGACATAGGCCGTGAGCCAAGGGTTGACGCTGGCCGTGACGTGGACCTGCGCTGAATGGATGGCCGCTTCGGAGACAGACTTGCCAATATGGTTGGCACCGGGTTGACGCATCAGATAGCCAAAATCGCTATCGAAATTGGTTGATTGATAGTCGGCTATAGCGGTTAGGCCCCCACCGAGGACGACGCCCCCGGGTTTCAGAGTTCCGTCCTGCTTTGCCGCCAGAAGGGCCAAGGGCTTTGATATTCCCGCCGTGGTCGGATCAAGAAGCCCATAGCTGAGGGGGCTGTTGATCATGATCACGCCTGCATCAGCCGCTTGAGCCTTTGCGGGCGCCTTTGTCTCTGTCGCCTTTGACTGCTGAGCCTGTAAGGCGGTGAGGTCACGCCGAAGGGCTTGGTTTTCCTGTTCCAAACGATCCAGCCGCTTGACCAGATCTTCTGTGCTTTGCGCGTGGCCGAGGGTCGGAACCAATAATAGTCCTAAGGCCAATGCTGTGGCCTTTTGCGTGGTGGTCGTCATAGGCCCGCCTGCTCGAATCAAAGATTAGCTATTGCTAACCTAAACTATCGGCAGGAGCGGTGCTGAAATAGGATCGAAATAAGGCAGATCGCGGCGAAATTGAGCGATTATGGCCGGTTTTCAATCTTTGGCTGACTTAACGTGTCGGTCTTTTAGTCCTGCAGCGGTCCTAGAACCTGTCGCAATGCCTTATAGATCGGCGGAATATCCTTATGTTTCATCGGCAAGAAGGTCGCTTTGGCGCGGGCGAAGCGGGCCTTCATGTCGGCCAAAATATCTGGATGCAGGCTGGCGACGCTGTAGTTTTCACCCGGATCAATGCTGAGATCATAGAGCTCATCAAGGTTCATCAGGCCGAAGGGTAGGTTCAGGTTCCGATAATAGGCCCGGTCGACATATTTCCAGCGCTGGGTGCGGATACCAACGACATTCTCATTGTCGAACAGGATGATCTCCTCATGGGGCGAGGCGGCCCCCTTGAGTAGGACCGGGCTTAGATCCTTGCCATCGATAGTAACATCGGCGGGCAAGGGCACTTTAGCCATGGCGCAGAGGGTGGGCAGGATGTCGACGCCCGAGGCCATCGACGCCACGCGCCGACCGGCGGGGAGGGTGCCGGGCATGCGGGCGATGAAGGGCACGCGCGAGGCCCCATCATAGCCGCCGCCGCCCTTACGTTCACGCAAGGGGCCGGAGGAGCCCTCATACCAAGGGCCATTGTCGGAGGTGAAGAGTACGAGCGTATCACGATCTATCCCCAAGGCCTTGAGCTTGGCCATCAGGCGGCCCATCAGGCTGTCGATCTCGACCACCATATCGCCAAAGCCGCCCGCCGCGCTCTTGCCCTTGAAGGGTGCGCCGGGGATGGCCGGGAGGTGAGGGGTGCTGAGGGCCAATTCGACGAGGAAGGGCCGGTCGTGGTTCGCCTCGATAAAGGCTTCGGCCTTGGCATAGAACCGTTGCTGTAAGGTCGGCAGATCGGCGGGCATCGAGACCACCTCGTCCGACCCCGCGTGGGACTCATAGAGCGCCAAGGGCCTCATGTCGTGGCTGTAGGGGATGCCGAAATAGGTATCGAAGCCGTGCTTGGTCGGGGGCCATGAGGGGCCGATGTGACCAAGGTGCCATTTGCCAAACAGGCCCGACACATAGTCCGCCTTCAGCGCCTTAGGCAGGGTGACCTCGGTCAGGGGCAGGCCGCGGTCATCGGCCTGCTGGATCACCTCATAGCCAAGCCCAGTGCGGATCGGATAGCGACCGGTCAAGAGCCCTGCGCGCGACGGGGTGCAGATATTGGCCGGGGCATAATAGTCGGTCAGGCAAACCCCCTCAGCGGCCATATGGTCGAGGTTCGGGGTCTTGATCAGCTTGCCACCAAAGGCTCCGACATCGCCGTAGCCAAGGTCATCACAGAGCACGATCACGAAATTGGGCTTGCGCGGCTGCGTTGGAGCCTTGGACAAGCCCGTCAGGGCGAACCAGGCGAGGCCGACGGCGGTGGTCTGAAGAAAATCACGGCGCTGCATGGTCGGTCCCTTTGCGGATCTGTTTGGCTGGAGCCTCGCACCTTGTTGCGGATTTGCATAGTCGAACGCGGCATCTTGGCCTTGAACGGTCTTGACCCTATGGTGGTGCACGAACTCCGATTTGCTAATGGGTATGCCTAGGGCGCTCAGCTAAGCGGAGGCCGATATTCGAAGCCCGCAATGACGGGCCATAAGAAAAATATTAGGGAACAAATACAATGAAAAAGTCCATTTTCCTAATGTCATGCGCGATGGTTGTTCTCAACCATTCCGCGGCCATCGCTGCGCCTAAGGCCAAGGTCGAGGGCCCTGATGTCCAGGCCGCGAAGATCGTGGGCCAAATGACGCCAGAAGATAAGCTCAATCTGGTTCATGGCATTTTCCCCGTGCCGATGTTTCCGGGTACGGTCATTCCTGCCGGTGTGACGCCGAGTGCGGGCTATGTGACCGGTGTACCGAGATTGGCTGTTCCCGCCCTTCGTGAGACCGATGCCAGCTTGGGCGTTGCCTATGTCTTTGGTTTGAGAGGCGATGGCGCAACCGCCTTACCGTCCAGCCCGGCTCTGGCCGCCAGTTGGAACCCAGACCTAGCCTATCAGAGCGGGGCCATGATCGGGCAAGAGGCTTGGCGATCGGGCTTTAACGTCCTGCTGGCGGGCGGTGTCAATCTGGCCCGTGATGCGCGCAACGGCCGTAATTTTGAATATCTGGGTGAAGATCCCCTGTTGGCGGGAACCATGGCCGGAGAGTCCGTGCGCGGGATCCAGTCTCAGCACGTCATCTCAACGGTCAAGCATTTCGCGATCAACGACCTCGAGACCGGCCGCCAGTTCCTGAACGCTAAGATTTCTGAGTCAGGCCTGCGCGAGAGCGACCTTTTGGCCTTTGAGATCGCGATCAAGCGCGGCGAGCCCGGATCGGTCATGTGTTCCTACAACCTGGTCAACGGAGCCTATGCCTGCGGTAACGACTTCCTGCTCAACAAGGTGCTCAAGCGCGATTGGGGCTTTAAGGGGTGGGTTATGTCCGATTGGGGCGCGGTCCATGGTCTTAGCGATGCCTTGAACGGCCTGGACCAACAGTCGGGCCAGCAACTTGATAAGGCCGTCTATTTCCATCTGCCGCTGCAAGAGGCCGTCAAGACCGACAAGGCCTATGCCACGCGCTTGGACGATATGAACCAGCGCATCTTGCGGTCCATGATCGCGGTCGGTGTGATCGAGCACCCTCCGGTCAAGACGCCGCTGGATCGTGAGGCGGGGGCAAAGGTTGCCCAGACCACGGCGGCTCAGGGCATGGTGCTGCTGCGCAATCAGAACAATCTCCTGCCATTGACGGCCTCGGCCAAACGGATCGTCGTTATTGGCGGCCATGCCGATCTGGGCGTCCTGTCGGGCGGCGGATCGTCTCAGGTCGCGCCGCGCGAGGGGCCTTCCGTGACCGATGTGATGGGCGGGGAGGGGCCGCTGTCCTTCATTCGCCGGGCCATGTACATGCCCTCATCGCCCTTGAAGGCCATCCGGGCGGGCGCACCGCAGGCCAAGGTCACCTTCGATGACGGACGTTATCCTGCCGCCGCCGCTGAATTGGCGAAGAACGCCGATGTGGCCATTGTCTTTGCCACCCAATGGATGATGGAGGCCTATGACTCGCCCGACCTGTCCTTGCCCAGCGGGCAGGATGAGTTGATCGCAGCGGTCGCAGCGGCCAATCCCAACACCATCGTGGTTCTGGAAACCGGGGGTCCGGTGACCATGCCGTGGCTCGATCAGGTCGGAGCTGTGGTCGAGGCCTGGTATCCCGGAATTCGGGGTGGGGAAGCCATCGCTGATCTGTTGCTCGGTAAGGTCGCCCCCTCGGGCCGTTTGCCGATCACCTTCCCAGCCTCGATGGCCCAGACGCCCCATCCGATCTTGCCGGGGATCAATGTCCCTGAGGGCCAGCAGTTTGATGTCGACTATGCTGAGGGCTCAGATGTCGGCTATCGCTGGTTTGCCAAGACGGCGGCAAAGCCCCTGTTCCCCTTTGGCTATGGTCTGACCTACACGCAATTTGCCTATAGCGATCTCGTCATCAAGTCTGGGGCAAAACCGAGCGTGAGTTTCACGGTCAAGAACACGGGTGCCAAGGCGGGTACAGACGTGCCTCAGCTCTATCTGACCGCCTCACCCAACCGCACGCAGCAGCGTCTTGTCGGCTGGTCCCGGGTGGAACTGGCCGCCGGTGAAACCAAGTCGGTAACGGTGCCGGTTGACCCCAAGATGCTGGCCAACTGGGACCAGACCGCTGGCGCTTGGCGCGTCGATGCCGGGACCTATCAGATCGCGGTCGGGGCCTCGGCCAGCGATCTGGCGCTGAAGGGCACGCTAGTGTCCAAGCTGCTGAAGCTAAAGCCCCAATCTTAAAGGGCCTAATCGCCCTTAAAATCGGGCGTGCGCTTCTGTAGGTAGGCGCTAACGCCTTCTTTATAGTCATTGGACCTGGCCATCAGCAGATACTGATCCCGGTCCATCACGCTGGTCGCCAGATTGTTAGCGTTGACGGTGGCATTGACCGCTTCCTTGGTCATGCGCACAGGGATGGGCGGAAGGGCCACGACCTTCTGCGCCCAACGTAGGGCTGCGGTCATCGCCTCGCCCTTTGGGGTGACCTCTTCGGCCATGCCCCAGGTCAGGCAGGTCCGGGCGTCAGCGGGCTCGCCAAACATGACGAACTGCTTGGCGCGGGCCGGGCCGACCAGATTGGCGATGCGCGGAATACTGCGCCAGCTCATATTCATACCCAGCGGGATTTCCGGCAGGCGCATATAGGCCCCTTCGCCCATGATGCGAAAATCACACGAGACCGCCAAGGCGCAGCCCCCGCCGATGCAAAAGCCCTCTATGGCCACGATGGTGACCGCTTCGATCTCCTCCCAGGCCTTGCATAGGTCTGGCCCGATGGAATAGAGCGACCGAAGCTCGATGAGGGTTGGCGGCGTCGCGACCCGTGTCTTGGCGACATTCAGGTCCGCACCGGCTGAAAAGCCTTCGGTACCGCCGGTGAGGATCACGGCCCGGATATCGTGGCGCAGCCTCAGGGCCTGAGCGACCTCGATCAGTTCGCGCATATGTAGATCATTGAGCGCGTTCTTGGCGTCGGGCCGATCAAGGCTGATCGTGGCGATATGGCCCTCGCGCTGCGCCTTGATGTGAGTCCATGCGCGATCAAAGACGGGGTCTTGGGTCATGAGCGGATCTCCAGCCTGATGTTTGACTCAAACGGGGGGGAGGGATGATGCCCTCTTTAGCCGGGATGGGTCTCGCAGGATATGTTTCCCAGAACCTAGGCCATCACTTGGGTATGATCCACTAGCCATCGACCTGTGCTGTTGATCCTTTGATGCCACTCGGTCAGGCCTTTGCGTTAGGCTAGGGCGTTTGGCGTCCAAGATTGCCCTAAGGCCGCCAAGAAGTCGCTCACCGCACCGGATGGCTGGTTGTTGGCCAAGGTGACAGCGCTCATGGCAAAACGCGCGCCATCGGGGAATGGAACGGCCTTGAGCTGGCCCGTCGCCAGAAAGGGCCGTGCCGCCGTCGCAGGGAGCACGGTCAAGAGGTCCGTCCGGCTGGCCATTTCGATACAGACCGACTGGTTCAGGACCCGATATTTTGGAAAGCCGAAGCGCTGATAGAGCTCCAACTGCTTGGGCGGCAAGCCCGATTGATAGCTGGTATCAAAGCCTGCGACCGCCCAGTCAAAGGCCAGCATGGCCTCTAGGGATTGGTCGCTCTGTTCGACGGGATGACCGGGGCGAAAGACCGCCAAGTAGGGCTCTGACCCTAGGGTTTGAATATTGAGCAGCTTGCGGTTCGAAAGGCCCTCTACGGCCTTTGGGTGGAACAGCATCAGCTGGGCGCGGCGCTGGATCAGCTGTTCACTGGCCAACGCTGGCGGCATGGACTCGATGTGAACCTGAACCTCTGGGTGGACCTGCCGAAACAGAACCAGGGCCCCATGCATAAAGGTATCAATGATGGCTGGGCCGCAAATGATGGTCAGCTTTTGATCGAGGGACTGAACGCTTGCCTTAATGTTCTGGCCATAGGCGAGAAGGTCTGAGGCCGTGACCGCCAGCCGCTGGCCCGCCTCAGTCGGCAGGACAGATCGGGTGGTGCGGTCGAACAGGCGCACATTCCAGCTCTCTTCCAAGGTGCGGATGCTCTTGGTGATGGCCGAGTGGGTCATGCCCAGCTCCTTGGCCGCGCGCGAGAAGCTGCGCAGCCGATAGACCGCTTCAAACCGGCGGATCAGGTTCAGGTCAAAGGACATGTTCCATTTCCTATCCAATCAGGGCCGAATATTCAATTGTGGAACCGAAGGTCGATGCCTAACACTGCAATCATAAAAAGGGATTAGGGCAGGCCATGACCGTTCAGCAGCTTTTAGGCGTCAATATGGGCGTCCTATCGATCTACATCTTTTTCGGTCTGATCGCGGTGGAACTGCTTGCTATCAAGCTCTTCAAGGCCAAGGGCGAGGTTCCGGCCAAGGACAGTATCATCAGCGTCGGTATGGGCCTGCTTAGCGACCCGGTGAATGCTCTGTCGGCGGTCATTACCCTCAGCATTCTGTCCTTTGTTCAGCCCTACCAAATCCAGAAACTGCCGCTCAACTGGACCATGTTTGCGCTCTGTTTCGTGCTCGATGATTTGCGGTTCTATGTCCATCACCGCATCGCCCATCGCTGCCGTTGGGTTTGGGCGATGCATGTGGTTCACCATTCGAGCCAGAACTACAACTTCCCCATCGCCCTGCGTCAGGCCTGGACCAAGCATTTTACCGGCACCATGTTGCTGAAGATTCCGCTCGTGCTGATCGGTTTCGATCCGGTGATGGTCACCTTCTGCGGCGTGCTCAATGCCACCTATCAGTTCTTCCTCCATACTGAGACGGTCGATCGGATGCCGCGCTGGTATGAATATATCTTCAACACGCCGTCCCATCATCGGGTCCATCACGGCAATAATCCGCGTTATTTGGATACCAACTATGCGGGGGTTCTGATCATTTGGGACCGTCTGCTGGGCACCTTTGCCGAGGAAGATCGCGAGGACCGTCCGGTCTATGGGTTGGTCAATAATCTCAACACCTTCAATCCGATCACGATCCTGACCCATGAATATATCGGCATTGCCAAGGACGTGGTTCGGCGTGGTCTGACGCCTGTTCAGCGGCTGGCCTATATTTTTGCGCCTCCGGGATGGAGCCATGATGGCTCGCGTATGTCGTCAATCGACATCAAACGGCAGGCCGGTCTGGTAGCGGCTGAACCCACATCTGCTGAACAGGCGGCCTGAGCCATGCCCCTTCACTATGCGCTCTCGGATGGTTTGGTTGGTGTCCTTGGAATGTGGGGCCTTTGGACGCTTGCCCGGCGCGGTCAGCTTTTGACCGGGCTTGGTCTGGGTCTCTTTGGTCTGGCCGGCTTGATTGGCGTGGTTCGGATCACCAGCGGTCTGATTGAGCCGATGGCGGTGCTTCACAAGTCAGTGTCGCAGTTGGGAGGTCTTGCCGGCTTGATCCTGATCCTGAGCGGCTTGGCGCGTCATCTGGGGCTTAAGGTTCCTGCGCTTGGCGCCCTTGCTGCGGCGGCGGCTGCGGTGGCTATCGCGGTTCGGATGCCTGCGGTCGGGCAAGGGCTGTTCGCTGCAGGACTGTTGGCTGGGATCGTGGTTCTGGCCGTGGCACCGGGGGGCATGAGCCTGCGGGCGCAGTCGGCGCTCGCCTTCGGATTGATGCTGCCCAATGTGCTTTTGCTGCGCAGTGCCCCGGCCTTAAGCCCTGATCTGCGCTGGCATGCCTATCATCTGATCGTCGCGCTGTGGCTACTCCTGCTGCCCTTCTGCTTGGCTGAGCGCAAGGTTCAGGCGCCAATTCCCGACTGACCCTTTACATTCCAGCGCGATATGGTCGAAGTGGGGAAACCAAACAAAAATCCCGGAGAGGATCCCCCCATGAGCAGCCAAACCCAGTTCGGGTTCAATCCCAATGACGACCTCAACGACCTTCGCATGAGCGAAGCCTCGGCCCCGCTCTATGAGCACGTCAAGCGCTTCATCGCCCAGACCGTGATCCCGATGCAGGACGAGTTCCGCAAGCTCGGGGAAGGCAATCAGGATCGTTGGAACTTTGCGCCCGGCCAACTGGACGTGCTGGAGGTGGCCAAGAACAAGGCCAAGGCCGAGGGGTTGTGGAACTTCTTCCTGCCCGATGCCGAGACCGGCGTGGGCCTGAACAATCTCGACTATGCCTATATTGCCGCTGAACTGGGCAAGGCCCCGATGGCCTCTGAGGTCATGAACTGCTCGGCCCCCGACACCGGCAATATGGAAGTGCTTGAACGGGTGGGGACCCACGAGCAAAAGGAGCGCTGGCTCAAGCCGCTGCTGAACGGCGAAATCCGCTCGGCCTATGCCATGACCGAGCCCAATGTCGCCTCCTCAGACGCCAAGAATGTCTCCACCAGCGCTGTCCTCGACGGCAATGAGTGGGTGATCAATGGTGAGAAGTTCTACATCTCCGGAGCCGGTGATCCGCGCTGTAAGATCATGATCACCATGGTCCGCACCAGCCCTGACGCGCCGAGCCACCAGCAGCAGTCGCAGATCTTGGTGCCTATCGACACCCCGGGCGTCCATATCCTCGGCCCCATGCACGTGTTTGGCCAAGACCACGCCCCACGTGGCCACATGCACATCAAGTTCGATAATGTTCGGGTCCCTAAGGACAATATCCTGCTCGGTGAAGGCCGTGGCTTTGAGATCAGCCAAGTGCGCCTGGGCCCTGGCCGTATTCACCACTGCATGCGCACCATCGGCAAGGCGGAAGCCGCGCTCGACATGATGGTCACCCGCGGCGTATCGCGCGAAGCCTTCGGTCGCAAGCTGGCCTATCTCGGCGGCAATGTTGAGATCATCTCCCGCGCCCGGATCGAGATCGAGTCCATGCGTTTGATGGTGCTCAAGGCGGCTAAGGCTATGGACGTGCTGGGTAACCGCGAAGCGCGCGTCTGGGTGAGCATGGTCAAGGCTATGGTGCCAGAGCGGGCCTGCAAGATCATCGATCAGGCCATGCAGATCCACGGTGCTACGGGTATCTCGCAATGGACTCCACTGGCCGGTCTCTATGCCGATGTGCGCCACCTGCGCTTTGCCGATGGTCCTGATGAGGTCCACCACATGGTCGTCGGCCGCAACGAGATCCGTCAGTACGAGGCCGCTGCCGCCAGCTAGGCAAAAAACAAGACCCCCTACGTCGCTTCGCGCCACTTCCCCCAGAGGGGGTAGATCTGCTTGTCTTAGGTCTTCCCCCTCTGGGGGAAGTACCGGCGAAGCCGGGGTAGGGGGTTCTTTTTAATCAGAAAAAGGCCCTCACCCAACCCTCTCCCTCAGGGAGAGGGCTTATCGGTTCTAGTCCTCGCCCCCTTGGGGAAGAGGGTTGGGTAAGGGGGATTTCACCAACCCCAACCTCCACCATGGACCCCTCACCATGAGCTTCACCACCCCCCTGATCCTCTCCGGTCCCTTGCGCAAGCCGCACCAGATGCTGGCCGATCAGGAATATGGCGGCCATAGCTCGATCCATGACGACGCCATGGCTGAAAAGCTGGGCTTTCGGGCGGGGCCCATCGAGGGACCGACCCATTTCAGTCTGTTCCCGCCTTTGCTGGCGCAGATCTGGGGGCAGGCCTGGTACGAGCGGGGCTGCATCTCGTCCCACTATCTGAACATGGTCATTGAGGGCGAAGAGGTTCAGGCCTTTGCCGAGGTTCCGGCTGCCGGAGCCACCTCGACCCGAGTCTGGGCGCAAAAGGCCGATGGCACGCCGGTGCTTGAGGCCAGCGCCAGCATCGGCCCGGACTTTGGCCAGACCCTGCTGGAAAAGCGCATGGCCGATCTGCGTCCACCTGAAAAGCTGCTGATCCTCGAAGACCTGCATGTCGGCATGACCGGTGCCGTCGATGAACACGTG
>Ga0214919_10009617_pt1 | contig 12443 bp, 7 predicted proteins | sample LL1503_MetaG_FD_177994 | JGI IMG/M metagenome (GOLD analysis project Ga0214919, IMG submission 177994) | Freshwater microbial communities from Lake Lanier, Atlanta, Georgia, United States - LL-1503 | ecosystem: Environmental > Aquatic > Freshwater > Lake | place: USA: Georgia | collected 2015-03-15
CTCTTGCTTAATTTTTCAGCACAATTTGTATAGCTTACTTGTTTAGTATTTTGTGCCATTATTACAAAACCTTTATTCATATGTAATCAACTCCATAAAGTTTTCTTTAGTCATCACATGAAAATCGGTATCTTTTATACTAAGATATTCTTTGCGAATTTTACCACGACTCCAATTGTCAAATAATACAGTATATTCAGTATTGATTTCACTATCTGTATTTCTATAGACAGTTGTATTTTTACCTACATGCAATAAGTTCCATGGTATAGCATCTTCTTTGCACACCGTATGTCCATTGACTATTCTATTAGCCAAAGACAATGCGTAATCATTTCTAAATGTAGCCGATATAAATCCATGCATAGTAGCATAATGTTCAAAATTATTTTGAACCATTTCTAAACACTCAAATATTTGTTTAGCACGTTTAGTTTTTCTAAACATAACTACTGTAGCCCATAATGTATTAAAACTATATGTACTTAATGCTTCTTGTGTTGCTTCTGGATGCATCAAAAAACTGGTTGTATCGTGACAACAAAAATCTGTAGGTAATTCAAAAGTCTTTAGTAACTTGTCTGAATTTATCATGTAATCAGTATCTAATAATATAGTTTCATCATATGGACTTAGTTCATATGCACGATATCTACCTTTGTTAATCCACATGCCCCAATCTCTGAAATTAGTTTTATCAGCAGTGGCCATAATAACATTATCAAATTGATATGTTTGTTTAATAGGCAATGATTCACTATCTGTCACTATCGTAGCAGGTAGACCCAAAAAGTGATTTACACGTTTAGCAGTAGCAACTGCCATTTCGTAGTAGTTATACTTTGGGCTGTTGAATGCAAAAAGTAATACGCCCTTACTCATCTCTTAGTCTCTAACATAGTCCATTCAGCATGCCATTCTTCCATAACTGTTTTGTATGTAGAACTAAGTTTGTCCAAAAGAGATGCTCTAAGAACTTTTACTGGATTATCAAATTTGTCAATAAGAATTACCCATTCATCACTAGATGAATTCAAAAAATTTATAGTTTCTAAATTGGCACGCCAAAGACCAGCTTGGTCAGCGACAATAAACTTACTGTCGTACTTGTCTTTTAGATATGCTTTGGCTGAGTTGTGACTAAAGCGGGCTTTAGCTTCGGTGATTAATGTTGTTGTATCCATGTGTACTCCTATGAGTATTTAGATAGATACAGCTACCTTATTAAAAAATTATGACCCGGTTACGGATCCGGTGACAGAAATTGTTCCCCAACTATTACCTAAGTATGTTGTTTCTGGCGCTTGTACAGTTACTGTGGTAGTAGAACCAGAACCTACAGTTAATCCATTTGGAACTTCATCCCATAATGTATATATGGTAATTACGCTACCGTTATCTCCATTAGAACCTTGAGTGCCGTTTGTTTTGGCATTCATACTAATATAAGTCCCCAAATAGTATGTTGCAGGACCAGTAGATGATTGTTGTTTAAAAATCTGTGTATTAGCAGTAGACAATCCATAATATCCTGAATTTACACTAACTGTAGGAGTTAGTCCACCACCACCTACTTTTGTAATTCCATAATATTGACTAGCTGCTATAGTTACTGTACCTGAAGTAGGAGAACTCATAACTACAGTTCCTATATTACTAGCTAAGGTATTGAATAATAAATTAATACCTGATGTGTTATTAGCGTGAGAACATGTTATTTTTAACTGCCCACCTGAGTTAAAGAAATATCTAGCTGCATCCCCGTTGGCAAAAGATATAGTATGTGTGAAAGTTATAGCAGAAGACCAAGTACTATTAAACGTAGCAGCATTTGAAAGTGTGCTGCCTTGCGTTGCGGCGTTTAATCTGCTAGTGTATATCGTAGTAAGATTTGTAGGAATCGCAGAGACATAGGTAATGTTTCCGCCAGACACCGGTGCAGATACACTAGTTATTGATGCCCCTTGATGAGTTGCAGCATTGGCAGTTTTATTTACTAAGTTAGCCCAATCAGTAGCATAAACTAAATCACCAGTTGCTACATTTGCTAACGCTGTTTGACCGTAGCCAGCATTGGTTCCACCAGTCGCCCAAACTGTGTTCAATTTACCAGAAGTTGTAACAGGGTCTCCACCTAAGAAACTGTTATAGTCTGATGCTTGTATATTACCATATTGTGCGTAAGTCATTTAAAAATTCCTGTTCATATATTTATGCTACTACAACACTTCCCGCTATAGTAATTGTTCCCCAACTATTACTTAAATATGTTGTTTCGGGAATTTGTGCAGTTACTGTAGTAGTAGAACCCGATCCTACTACTAATCCATCAGGAACTTCATCCCAGACGGTGTATAAAGTAATTACGCTTCCAGCATCAAGATTTCCACTAACGTTAGCACCGTTTGATTTTGCAATAATACGTATAAAAGTTGACAAATAAGTAGAAGGGCCAGTAGATGCTAACTGCGTAAACACATTAGCATTACTAGTGGTCAATGCATAATAACCGTTGTTTGGTAAAATAGTTGGGGTCGTACCACCTCCACCTACTTTTTGTACTCCTGAATACGATGTACTTGCAATGGTTACTGTACCTGTGCTAGGAGCACTTAATACTACGGTTCCTACATTGCTAGCTAAATTGTTAAACAATAAATTAATACCAGTAGCAGCATTAGCATGGGCGCAAGTTACTTTTAATTGCCCACCTGAATTAAAGAAATATCTAGCTGCATCTCCGTTAGCGAACGTAACTGTATGTGTAAAAATTGCATTAGCACTCCAAGTAGCTACAGTGGTAGCAGTATTTGCAGTAGTAGAACCCTGTGTAGCTGCGTTTAGTCTAGGAGCATATATTGTTGTGATGTTTGTTGGGAGTCCAGATAATGAAGAAACTGCTGCGCCAGATGCAGGAGTAGTTACAGACGTAATACTAGTACCTTGATGTGATGCACAGTTGTTAGTATAAGTAACTAAATTTGCCCACTGAGATATAGCTGCAACTCCGTTACCACTGCTAACTTGTGCTAAAGCAGTTTGACCATATCCTGCGGTCGAGCCGCCTGTAGACCATACTGTATTTAATTTACCGCTCGTAGTATTTGGATTTGTTCCTACTAAAGTATTAAAGTCTAAGGCTTGAATTGCTCCATATTGTGCATATGACATTTAAAATCCTTATCTTGATACAGTAACAATTGCTAATACTGTTCCAACTTTGTTGTCATTCTTATTTGCTAAAGCACGACCAATAACATTGAATGCTGTAGCTTCACCTGGCTTAGCTGCTCGTGCAATACCTTCTCCCGCACTAACTAAACGATCATTCTTTTTAACTATACCTGTAACTTTAACTTGAACACGACCTGTCATAGCGACTGGAGGATGTGTTGTATTGTCACCTGCACTTGAATTCATCAAGTACGCAGCAGTATCAGAGATAACACCAAATATATCTTCACTTAGTTCGTACTTAACACTAGTGATTTCTTTCTCACCACCTAATTCGACAACAGTACCTGCATCATAATATGCATCTGCTTCAAAACGTTCTGCCAAGTCAGCGTATGTTGCGTTTAGTCTGCTGCTAGCACCTAATGTCCAATTGCCTGTTATTTGTCCGGCAGTTGAAGAACTTCCTGTAGTAAGTGTAGTAGTTGTAACACTAGAAGGAGCAAGTGCTCCGGCAAATCTTGAAGTAGAATTAGCACCTGTCAAGTAATCATAAACATTACCATTTGTATATGTACCGCTGAAACTGATAGCTGCACCATTTGCGTACATGTAACGGTCTGACTTGATACCATATGTGTTACCAGAATTATTAACTACGATGTTACCTGCTTGCATATACAATCCAGTACCTGCTACGCTGTTAGCTGTTCCAGTACCGTTTAACGTCCAAGTACCAGTTATTGTACCAAGAGTAGTAGCTGCACCAGTTGATATGATAGTGGTGTACAACGAACCGATGTTACCGGTAGTAACGTTAGCTAGAACTACGTTAGCCCTAGTAGTTACGTTAGCATTGAATACGGTAATATTAGCACTTGATATATTGTTGGCAATACTAAGATTGTTACCTATGATATTTCCAGTAACTGTTACTGAGCCAAATGTAGTAGTTCCGCCGCTAGCTGTAGTAGTAAGTGCTAACCAACTACTAGCTGAAGTAGCTCCATCTATAGGACAAACATACATTGTGTTTGAGTTAGTGTTATACCACAACTGACCTGCTAGAGGATTGCTGGGTGGACTAGAATTAGCAAAATTCTCAGTCAACCAGACAAAGTTAGTGTCAACGTATTGACCATATCCAGCATAGTTTCTACCCGGTAATGATAGTGAACTACTGTTAGTATTGATAGTACCGTCAGCAATGGTTGTCAGTACTTGACCATTACTCTTTACAATTGTATATGCCATTTTGAAATTACTCCGTATCTATTATTTATCTTATATTGTTATTAAATTCGTCAAACTTTGGATCCTGACTGTGTAATCAATCTGAATTTGTCTGTTTAAACTCTTTTGGACCGGGTGAAATATAACATGGGTAAGCAATCTGGTAATTACTGCACCGGTTTCACTTGTCCCGTATCTAGCAAGTAATCCCAATTCGTCAAAAACATAAGCTGAATCTGTCTGAGTACTGTTGTCAAACGCAGCTTGTCCTGCTGGTTCGCCGTAATCTAATAGACATTGAACCAAAATGTCGCTATATACTTTACCTGTAGTGTGTGCTACAGTCATTTTGTTACGTGTTGGATCCAGGTTAAAAACGCTGGTATCGTCTACAATTTTAGCATAAGTCTGATTATAAAGTGCTGCATTTACACCGGTTACGTTTGGTGGCAAGTAAGTAATAACACCTGTGTTTGAGACACTAGCGCCACCGTTTCCAAAAGCCATTTGATAGATTTCTCCGTAACCGCGACTGCTTAATGTGTCAGCCATTGCTTCTGACATATTTTCGTAGTTGATAGCATTTTTCTTATCTACGAATACTTCCCCGTTGTTAGGGTCGTAGATTTTTAAAAATCCTTCTATTTTATATGATAGTGTTATTACTGACATTAATTATCGCCTCGCATCTGGACTAATACTTCTTTTGTATTTGGATCTGTTATCTTAATACTGGAAGAAAAGTAAAATCCCCCGTGTTCGTTTGGCTTAGGGCCAGGATTTTCGGGCTGCTTTTGCTTAGATTCTTCCACTTTTTCGTTCATATATTTATTTATCTTTTAATTAATGTCGCCTCGCAAGAAGTTTGCTCCTTGAGTATATGCAATTTGCAATGGATCTCCGTCGACGGTATTGTAGATTCCTGGGATTGGGTTCCAAGTATCAGCATATAATACATCGGTCATTTGATTAGCTGGTAACATGCTAAAGACTTCAGTGTATTTAGGTATGTAATTTTGCTGACCTGTACCATTTGCGCCTCTTGACAATTCAGTAACAGTATTGTTTACTAAATCGCACTTTCCAAATCCAATCTGTTCCCCGTTGATGTACAGCAATCTTCCTTCGATGATTGTAATAGTGACTGAATCTCCCTCAACTACGCCGCTACTAATCTCTACCACAGGGGCAAAATCAATTATCACAAGTGAATATAAGTTTGGATCTACCAATGTGTTAGTTGTATTATTGTATACAGTTACGCTAGTAATTGTATTTTTAGTACCGTTTACACCTATAGTATATTTTCCATCTAACTCAGCAGGAACTGTTGATACTTGAGTAAGTGTGTCTGTGACACGGGTAATGTCATTCAAGTAAATAGTGTCGTCCAAATATCTTAATGGGCTAGTTAACCATGTTCTAGTTTGAGTATTTGCTCTGTATACATGTGAAGCACCTACTAATGGTACGTTCAATAGATATACTTCTTCGTTTGGAGTAGCTGTAGGCATCATGCTAGTGATAATCACATCATCTCCAGTAGTAACGGTAGCTAGTATACTTAAGTTGTTATAAGGGTTCAATCTCAATGATGATGAAGGTACTCTGTAACCGTTAATTGTTACCCACAATCTGTCAACATTGATTTGCTGGAATTGTGATACATTTATTATGTTTTCAATTGCAGTTGAACTGTCATCAATTAACGTAACTTCAGCTTCGTCCGGGAATCTCTTTTCACTTATAGTAAACTCTTGTAGTCCAAAAGCAAATCCAGTACCACTACCAGCGGTAGCTGCTTTGAATACATTACCCGCAACATAAATTATATTAGCAGTTCCTGTTCCAGACCCAACATCAGTAGCAACAAAAGTCACTCCTACTGTATTTGCTGATGCACCAATTTGTGTAAAGTCAGTAGTTCCTACTGAAGTAATTTGATATGTATAACCTTTAACAAATGACCCTGCATTTACTGAAGTTATACCTGAAACAGTATTCCAATTTGTTGTACCAAAGATAGATATTTCATAGTAATTACCTACTATAAAATCGCCAGCTGCGATTTCAGGTCTTACTTGTAGTATGTAGTACTCAGTCTTAGATTTCACGCCACCTAATATATCTTCACCTACAACAGAACCTGCTTTTGTGAAGTATACAGGAGTAGCTGGTACTAGCATACTAGTGTCAGCAACTGTGATTCTATTACCGTTTGAACTTGATGCTGTTGCATAAGTGTCAGCTACAGTAAACAATTCATCTACCCAAATATAGCCACCAGACACATATGTGTAAGATGATATGACTGGATAATTTGTTGCGTACAACGCTGGGTTATATGGTTCTAGATAGATATCAATTATATTGTTGCGTATGATTTTAGCATAGTATATATTGTTATTCAATTGAACTGAACCAATAGTGCCGTCAATTCGTACAACATTGTTTTGTATTAAGTTAGTGTCGGTTCCTGTATTAATTCTGATTGTTGGTGTACCACCAATGTATGCTACTATTTCGTAAGTAGTTGTTGAGAATGTAGGCACTGTGCCATACTGATCTTCTACTTGGAAATAGCTTCCATATGTTACGGATGGATTAACTAAGACTGACTTAACAAAGTAAGTTTCACCTGATGTGTTTAATCCACCAACATCAACTAAAACAGCAGTACCAGTTCCAGTTCCAGCGGTTGCCGCAGTAAATGTCATTGACACATCATATGTCACACCAGAAGTACCTGCTATAGTATTCCATTCTGCTTGACTAGTATTACCTAAATCGTTGATTACATAAGCATATCCAACTAAGAACGAACCTGCATTTGTCTGATTTATTTTAAATATAACATCTTGTCCAGGAACCAAACCATATGAATCAGGAACTTGAATAACGTCTGCAAGATTTACTGTCCCGGTTGTTGTAGTAACAAGATTTTCTACTGTAATCAAGTCTCCAACCGCATATGTAACTCCCGTAGTATTTGCTATAGTGTTCCATTGTGTTTGAGTAGCATTACCTAAATCTACAATACTATATTGCTTACCTGTAGTTGCTAAACCTACATTAATCACAGCAGGAGATCCAGCAATTATATTTGAAATTGATAAGCTGAATGAAGGACGTGTTATAGTATTAGTAATATTATCAATAGGTGCGACTGACAATTGATTCATTGTACCAACCATAGAACCAGTAGTAGTTTCTAATTCAGGAGAAGAACCACCTACTTGTGTAGACACTGTAAATCTTGAAGAATCTAATATCTGTGTTACATAATATCTTCTTCCAGCAGTTAAGCCGCAATTTGGTATCACAGTATCGAATACGATTGGGTAATTTACACCCAATACACTTGTACCACCTGTTGCAGTAGTTAACCAATACTGTAATGTAGAATAATCTGTTGTACTATATGCTATAGTTGCAGCACCAGTACCACTACCTACACCAGTCGCAGTGAAATTAGCTTCATATGCAAATCCACCTGTACCAGATGGGTCAACACTAGTAGTAGCAGTAAATAATACTCCTACATTAGCTCCTAATGTCATAGTTCTGCTTGAGACTATTTGCGGGGTACTCAATAGATACGTACCTACTCCACCGGTTCCAGTTAAGAATCCTGTTATAGTTGTGTTTGCTACTACTGTTGAACTTGCAGTTCCAGTCCCAGTACCCACCCCAGTAGCAGTAAATGTACTTCCAACTGACGGCTGACCTATAATTATTGTTGATGCTACATTTTGTGCTGTATTAACAGTATATGTACCTATTCCACCTGACCCAGTTCCTAATGCAGTAATGCGTGTGCCTGCTGCTATGTTTGAACCTGTTATATAAGTTCCAACTGCTAATGTGCCAGATGCAACCGCAGTAACATCAAGTATAGTACCTGAACCACCTGAACCATTACTAATGGTTCCTGTTACTGACGCAGTTGAAGCTGCGCCAATAGCTACAAAGTTAGTAGTACCTAATGATACAATGGTATATGTACTTCCTATTGTGAAGCTACCAGCAGTAACTGTGATAGCAGAACTAGAAAGATACTGATTAATAGCTATCATGTTTTTCGCTGCTGTTCCAGTTCCAGTAACACCTGTAGCTTGAGCAACTATTTTACTACCCACTGCATATGTTTTGCCAGTTGTACCTGCAACTGTATTCCAATTTGTAGTACCTAATGATAGAATTGTGTAAGATTGACCTACTACTAAATTAGCTGATGTTACTGATGGGGTTAACACACTAGTTACAGTCAATACACCTGTGCTTACACCGTCAATAATTTGATTAGATATGCTACCCGTGACCGTTCCGCCAGCACCAACTGAGACCCAATCTGTAAGCGTGCCTAAATTACTAATGACGTATTGAGTGTCTTTTACTAAAGCAGTAGTACTCACTTCATTTGCACCTATGCTTGTCCAATTAGTGTTACCTATTGTTTGTATAGTATAAGTTTGTCCAACTTCGAAATACCCTGCATTAACTGGCATGTCATATGTTTCTTCTAACCCATGTGTACCAGTGACTGTAACTGAACCTTGACTTGTTTGTGTAATGCCAGTGATATTATATTGTGTGCTAAGATACTGACGATCGGTCAAGTTATATGTGGTTACTGCGATAGTTACTAATCCATTTCCAGTTCCAGTGCCTACTCCTGCCCCAGTAGCAGTAAATGTTGTTCCTACTGTAGGTTGTCCTGTTATAATAGTTTCTGATACTGACTGTGAAGTATCAACTGTGTATATACCTATTCCACCTGGGTTAGTTTGAGTAGCAGTTCCAGTACCACTACCTACATCAGTCGCAACAAAACTTATACCTACTAATGGTTGACCTATCACTGTAGTTGAAGCTACATTTTGTGACACGCTTACTGTATAAGTTCCTATTCCACCTTTGCCTGTACCTAAAGCAGTAATATATGTTCCTGCGGTTATTCCAGTACCAGTAAGAACTACACCAACTGAAAGTACACCAGAAGTTACACCAGTAACATTAAGTTTAGTACCTGCACCACCTAATCCATTGCTTATGGTAGCAGTTACTTCAGCAGTAGAAGCTGCACCGATTGATACAAAATCAGTAGTACCAATAGTATTGATTACGTATGGCATTCCAACAATGAAATTACCGGCTGTTTGTAATAGTGTTTGACTAGTGATATATGTGCTAGCTGTAATACCAGAACCTGTTATACAAATTCCAGATTCTAATATACCTGAAGTTACTCCAGTAACTGTCAATGAAGTACCACTGATAGAACCAGTTACATTTGCAGTAGAAGCTGCACCTATTGAAACAAAATCAGTTGTTCCTAATGAAGCAATACGATAAGTTGTTCCTACTACAAAACTACCCGCTGAGGTAACAGCCGGGTTAGCACTAGGAGGTGCTTTAAACGTGATAGAATTAGTAGCACTACTAATAGTATATTCTGATAATGTTCTACGTACACCATTTATTTCTACTATTGCATTTAGAACACTATCTGCTGATACGTAATTACTTAACATAAATGTAGATGTTGCACCATCACCGACAAACGTTTCTACTTGCGGAATCGTGTAACCATATTGGATTGGGAATGTTTCACCAAACAATGTATAGGTTATATAGTCTACGCTCGTATCATACATATGAGAGAATATTACCGCCGCTGATATACCATTATCAGCGAATCCAATAGCATAGTCATTTGTTACAAATATTGCACTACCAGTTGCATCGGTTAATACTAAATCAGAACCACCTATAGTTTCAGATATTGTAAATTCATTTGAATCATATATTAAGTTTACATAGTAAATTGTTCCGGGTACAATACCACCAAATATAGTATCACTGAATATGATAGGTGTTCCTACAATTAACCCACCCGTAGTAATAGCTGTTATGGTGTTAGTACTTGCTTTTGTTCTCAATACAGTTTCAGTTATACCTGATATTAATAATGAACCATTATGATAGATAGCCGGTGGTGACCATGTTACACTATTTGTAGATTGTATAACCGCTTGCATACTTCCTGATGCCGTAGTTAATATGAAAGTATCTCCGGCAGATCCGGTAGTTGAGTTATAAGTAGCAGATATAGTGATTCGTTTTGACACTCCACCGATAGATTTTACGTAATAAACTTGGTCTTCAACTATTCCACCAAACACGTATCCAGTAAAGTAGATAGGTCCGTTAAGTACAAATTCAGTAACACTTGTACATGTTATTGTATTATCAAATCCATTTGTTTCGATTGCTATCGTAGTAATTGGGGCAGTACTAGGACGTATTAATCCTGAACCTTGATAGATAGATGCGCTATAGTTTGCATTTACATATATCTCGTTAAATCCTGTTACAGGATTAATTCTTAATGGATCAGTTTCAGTATTTGCTTTAACTAATTGGTCACCGTTACCTACTTCATATACGTCAATACGTAGTCTATCTCTTAGTGTTGATGAAACATAAGTTAATGGATTGAATATTGATACTACTTTATTAATCCAATCTACATAATAATCAGCACCTTCGTATAGTGTAGTACTTAAGCCAGTCAAATAGCTTACAACAAACACACTTAGTTGTGCAGGTGTAGATACTAAATTAGCAAAACTATAATCGGTTTGAGTACCATTGATTGGGTATATTTCTTCTGAAACTACATTATAACCAGTGTGTTGGTATATAGTCTCGTCCCAGTTTGTACCTGGACGAGTCGCAACTGTCATCATTATAGTATCTTCTACTACTCCACCTACTAATTCTTCTGGACCATAACCCACTGAGAAATCGTCACCTTGAACATCATAGACTGAAACTGGGTTTATAAATTTTGCATGTGATGACCATGATGTTGCAGCTATCGCACTTGTTAATATAGTGTTATTATCACCAACAACTACATATTCCCCGCGTGATTCATTCCATACTGAACTTTGTAAGTTCTCAGTAGTACCTGAACTTTGTTTTGTCCATGTTATACCTGTGCCTGTTGAATTATACAAGATTACACCGTCATCACCGACTGCCATAAATGTATTGTTGGTGCTATTCCAACTAACGTTATTCAAGTTAGTTGTTACTGGAGATGTTTGATTGAACCAAATATTTCCATTGAAACTTGTCCATATTAAACCATCATCACCTACTACTACGATTGTTTGACCGCTAGATGCAATGCTATTAAAACTAGAATTAGTTGTAATATTCATTGTGACTGGTTGCCAAGTAATACCGTCTGGGCTAGTATATACTATACCAAAGTTTGTTATATTGCCAACATTGTCATATGTAATTGTTTGTCCTAAACCTACTGCCATGAATCCTGAGAATCCAGCAGTATTTGCATAGCAAACACCGTTAAAGACACTAGTAGTTAAAGTTCCACCGAACGCAAATCTTTCTACCCATGTATATAAATCAGTTGATGAAACAATGTTGTCACCTACCGCAACGTATATACCATTGTTATATGCTGATTCGTTTAGTGAGAATGCAGGCATAGATATTGAAGATATATCGTATGAAACAACGTCCCATGGTGTACTGCTGTAAGGAGTGAATGAACCATTCGTTACCCATTGATAACCATCTTCACTTACTAATAATGGAGTTGCACCGTTGTTAGCTGTCATCAAATAGTTACCGTTTACGAATAACAGACTGGTTATGTTGATTGGATTTCTTGCTACCTTAGTTATTGTCCAATTATCAGTATCTGCGCTCATGTTAATTGAACTATATTCACTAGTCTGAGCAGCAGCCATGTAAATCACACCATTCCAAATAATAGCTTCTAAATCTACGCCAGTTGGATAGAACGGAGTATCTGTTAAAATGGTGTCTAATGTAAACTCGTCTGCTGGAGCAAATGCATTACCTAAATAAGTGCTATTTGGATATGTTATTCCACTTACTAATTGAGTAAGATCAACACCCGGCATGTTAGCAGTTGGTTGATAATAAGCAGCGATTCTATCTAATGCATTTACATTTCTATCACCAGTGTCTAATAA
>Ga0214919_10009618_pt1 | contig 12442 bp, 6 predicted proteins | sample LL1503_MetaG_FD_177994 | JGI IMG/M metagenome (GOLD analysis project Ga0214919, IMG submission 177994) | Freshwater microbial communities from Lake Lanier, Atlanta, Georgia, United States - LL-1503 | ecosystem: Environmental > Aquatic > Freshwater > Lake | place: USA: Georgia | collected 2015-03-15
TGGAAAGAGGACGCTGATACCTGGAAGGCTGACCGAATCTATTTAAGCCGTGACTCAACGGAAAAAGACCCGACTGTTCAAGCCTTAGGTATCGGCGGTCAAATTACTGGAGCACGTTCAAACCTTATCATCCTAGATGACGTGGTGACTACTAGCAACGCCCATGAGTGGGAGAAGCAACTTACTTGGTTGCAACGAGATGTAGTGACTCGCCTTGGAGATAGTGGGCGCCTCTTGGTTGTAGGAACCCGTATCGCATCAAATGATTTATACCGTGAGATTAGAAGCCCTGAACATTGGGTGGGTGGCAAGAGCCCCTTTACCTACCTGTCAATGCCAGCAGTTTTAGAATACAACGATGACCCAGAAGACTGGGTAACACTATGGCCTGCATCACAGATTCCTTGGGAAGGTCTAGATGAAGAAGCAGTTCCAGATGAAAACGGTCTGTATCCTAAGTGGAACGGGCCCGCACTATTCAGACGAAGAAGTGAAGTTAGCGCTTCTGCTTGGGCACTCGTTTACCAGCAACAGGACATACAAGAGGATTCTATCTTTTCCCCTGTGTGTGTCCAAGGTTCAATCAATGGGATGCGAAAGCGTGGGCCACTAAAGCCAGGTGCTGCAGGACATCCTGCCCCAGGTGCTTGGTATACCATTATGGGACTTGACCCTGCTATGGCAGGTAATACCGCAGCAGTGATTATGACTGTGGACAGACAGACCCGCAAGCGATATATCTTAGATGTAGAAAACATGAGAGAGCCTAGCCCTCAAAAGATTCAACACTTGATTGAAGACTGGGTTACTAAGTACCAACCACAAGAATTGCGTATTGAGACCAATGCTCATCAGAAGGCATATGCCCTAGATGATGACCTGCGCTCATACCTTGCCAACTCTGGCGTGAAGTTCTCTAGCCAGTTCACAGGCAAGAACAAATGGGACACTTCTTTTGGAGTTGCAGCCATGTCAGGTCTATTTGGCACCGCGCGCAACAACACGCATCAAGATGATAACCTACTTGAACTTCCATCTCAGGAGGGCTCAGAGGGTATCAAGGCATTGATTCAGCAGTTGATTACTTGGAAGCCCGAGACTAAGGGTAAGACAGACTGCGTTATGGCATTGTGGTTCTGTGAACTACGCGCTAAAGAGATTATTGGAAATGCAAGTATCAATCAGTCCTATTTGAATAACAAGTGGGCAACAAGAGCACAGACTCAGAATCGTTACATAGTAAACGTTAACGACTATGAATTCTCAATCTACGAATAGGATAACATGACAGACATTGACAGCATTGCAAGGCGCGTAGAGAACCTTAAGGTTCGCTTTGCGGCCCGCGATAAACGTATGGCTGATGTTATGGCTGTTCGCAAAGGTAACATAGCATCTATCTTCCCAGATATGTTTCCAGATAACATGGAACACCCTATGATTGCCAACTTTATTGATGTTGCGGCCCGCGATTTGGCTGAAGTACTTGCGCCATTGCCATCTTTTAACTGTTCTTCAACTAATGTGACTTCAGATAGAGGCCGTACCTTTGCTGATAAGCGCGGAATGATAGCCAACAACTATGTCTATACATCGCGGCTACAATCACAAATGTACTGGGGTGCCGACTGGTACTTCTCATACGGATTCCTGCCTATCCACGTAGAGCCAGACTTTGAAAATAACATGCCACGTATTCGCGTGGAAGACCCAATGGGTGTTTACCCTGAGTTTGATAGATTTGGGCGCTGTATTGCATACTCTAAGCGCTATGTTAAGACTATTGGCGAACTTGCCAATGAATACCCTGAGTATGCCCGTACTATTCTAGGTGAATTGGGTTGGAATCAAAATACCAACTCACCTATTGAACTTATTCGCTATATGGATAAAGATATAACAGTATTTTATATCCCAATGCGTCATAATCTTATTCTTAACGAGGCAAGAAACTTGTTAGGCAAGATGACAGTACACATTGCACGCCGTCCATCTATCGATGATGACACTCGCGGACAGTTTGATGATGTTATCTATGTGCAGTTAGCCCGTGCACGCTTTGCTAACCTTGCTATGGAGGCTGCTGAGAAGTCAGTACAAGCCCCACTGGTAGTACCAAACGACGTCATCGACCTTCCTATGGGTCCAGACGCAATTATTCGCACTGCCCAGCCTCAAAGCGTAGGTCGTGTGAAACTAGATGTTCCAGCCGCTGCCTTCCAGGAACAAGCCGCACTCCAATCTGAAATGAGACTTGGTGCACGTTATCCTGAGGGTAGGACTGGTAACATTGACGCCAGTATTATTACTGGTCAAGGAGTTCAAGCGCTTCTAGGAGCATTTGATTCTCAAATTAAGGCTGGTCAAACAATTCTTGCAGAGACATTAGAAGATGTTATTAAAACATCTTTTTGTATGGACCAAGAATTATTTGATATGGATAAGAATGTTCGTGGGGTTGCACAGGGCACACCGTATGACCTTAGATATCTACCCAGCAAAGACATCAAGGGTGATTATTCTGTTGAAGTCCGTTATGGACTGATGGCAGGACTTGACCCATCTCGCGCACTTATTTTTTCACTACAAGCACTAGGTGCAGATTTAGTGTCAAAGGATTTCATTCGTCGTGAGTTGCCATTTAGCCTTAACGTTACGCTAGAAGAGCAGCGCATTGAGATTGAAAAGATGCGAGAGAACCTAACCGCAGCAATTACAGCAAGTGCACAAGCAATTCCTGCAATGGCAGCACAAGGTCAAGACCCAACAACCCTTATTAAAAACATTGCCGACGTTATTGAACGTCGTCGCAAAGGGGAGAGTATAGAGGCTGCTGCGCTGGCAGTGTTTAAGGCAGCAGTGCCTGAACAACCAGCACAGCCAGAGATGGCTCCACCAGGTTCACAGGGCCCAGTTGAACAAGCGCCCCTGTCCCCGGCAGTTCCTGGACAACCCTCTGGTGGGGCCCCTCAACCACAAGGTCCACCACAAGATTTACAAAGTATTTTAGCAGGCCTAGGAGGCTAACATGGCTACTCGTAAAAAGCAGGTAGTTGATGATGACTACTCTAAGTTAGACGGGTATGCTATTGAGTTACATGAATTTTATAAATCGCTGCGCAAAGCAGGATTTAGCGTTGATAATGCTTTGTATATTCTTTCTGCAAAACAAACGTATCCTGAGTGGATGCAGACAACGCCAACAATAGATGACATTAGAAAACACATTGATGAAGATGAGGACTAAAAATGGCAATACCACAGGTAGTTTCTGGAGTAGGTGCTGGGGCTAAACGAGTCGACAAAAACAATGTGGAACGTGTACAACGCATTCAACGCAATGCCCAGATACAACAAGCATCAGGTGGAGCATACGGAGACCGTGCACGCAATGAGGGTGATGTTGCAAATGCTCCTATTACACCAACTGCTAGTGGGGTAAGTGCTAACATAACAATGCCACCTCCACCTGCATCTGTAGCACCTAACACTAATATTTTTGACCCCAATAATCCAAATGATATATTTACCAATGGTGCTGGTGGCAATACTGCAGGTACTGGTCCAGATGCACTTATGTCACGTTTTAATACACATGATGCAGGATATGTTCTTCTTGCTGCTATGTATCAGACTAATCCAACTCCTGAACTTGCCCGTATGCTAGAGGCATATAACGAAGAAGGTATCTTTTAGTGGCGGGTAAAGACCTAATTGATTTAGGTAAATACAATGACCCCTCTAAATTTAGGGCACCTGGTATGTTTGATAACGCTGGGAGCGTTCTCCAGCAACTTATTAATCAAGAGGTTGCTGGTTTAGATGGCAGTCAACACGCTAACTTTGATTCTATTATAAAGAAATACCCAAATATGAGCAAAGAAATTGTTGTAGCGCTTATAAAACAAGGTGCAAACGCTAATACTCCTGGTATTGATAAGGTTGTTTCTTTAGATGGCGTTAATCAAGCCATGACTGCTGCAACTGCAATGAAAAAATTGCCTTCTCTAGCAGAGAAAGATAAAAATTTCCTTTCTACCGTCAAAGATGCTATCTATGGTGGACTAAAAGGGACAACTCGTGTAGGTTTTGCAGCATTGCGCACACCCTATGACTATCTTACAACTCTTAGTCGTGATGTTTACGCTGCTTCTAAAGGCGAAATTGGTGCAGGACAGATACTAAAAGATGCAAACGTTTTAGGGCTTCCTAATCAGTCAACAACACTTGGAGCACTTGCACGCGACATGTTTGACGGCAAAGGTGTAAGCACTGGCTCTGGTTTCTTTATCTCTCCAGAGTCTCGTGTGGGCAAACAACAGGCCAAAGCAATGGGCGCTTTTGGACGTATCAATGGACAGTCTTACACTATTGGACGAGGACTGTTAAAGACAGTTGGCGCTGACCCTAACAGCACACAATATAAAATTTTATCTGGGATTGTAGATGCAACCCTTAACGTTGCAACCGACCCATCAACTTGGCTTGGACCAGGTGCGTTAAAAGTTGTTAAAGAGGGAAGTAAGGTTAAACTTGCTTTCCGTGGTGGAAGTTTAAATAAAACCTCCCGTGGTGGACAAGATTTAGCAGAAGCAAAAAGAATTGCTGCAGAAGAGACACGCTTAGAACGACGCGCGGCAGATATTAAAGACCTCGAGGCTTTGCCATCAGAAAAAGAATTATTAAAACAACGCTCTGATGCTGTAGGCAATATCAAACGTGACTACGATAATCATTACATGAAAGCCGAAGACGCGTACAAAAAGTCAACTCAGCCTAAGGTATACAAAGAAGAAAAAACCGCTGCGGCTAAACTTCAAGGGCTCAATGACCTATTAAAGATTTCAGATGTACCTACTCCTGGGGGAGTTGGACCTAAGGCTGGTATCCAAGCCAACGAAGTTAACGATGTAATTTATAATTCAATTAAGAGTGGCAGTCAAGCCGGAATTCTTGATAACTTAACGCAATTAGCAGCCGATGAAAAGAATACACTTAATGCATTTGACGGCATATTTGTAAATGAACTACCATCAACTGGCGTTACATTTGGGCATAGCGGAACTTTTGAGTTTGCTGTTAAAAAAGGTATAAGTAAAGAATATAAAATTGTTGATTTAGCAGAAAACTTTGCAGATATTGCTGGTAATACCAAACGAGCAGCAAAAGAAATTAATAATCGTCTTGCACTTCATACAGAGTTAGAAGGATTAAGAAACGGTCTTTCTTTATTTAAAGAAGAAGCAGCAGTATTTGATAGACTCAATACTCAAGGTTTTGTAGATGACTTACTTGAAGGTTCTGGAAAATTAAACCTAGGAACATTTTTAAATGAAGCCTATACACTTTCAATGGAATTTGACAAGACAGGTGGGGCGCTGGCTCAAATTGTTAGCGTTGTTTCCAAGATTTGGAAAGCAGACGGCTTTGCCAATATCCGTGCTGTTCATGGTGGAACTGGTGGATTTGTATTAAATCCAAAGGTTTTAAGTGGCAAGGCAATAGATGCTAGTACTGTACTTGGTAGAAGTTTAAATCCACAAGAAGCAGCCGCTGCTATGCTCGATGTTGAGAAGGTTGTCCAGCCATCAGAGGAAGTTATTGCCAAGGCACAGATAGCACTTGATTCTGCTAAAACAAAGCGCGATGGATTAGACCAACAAATTCGTGAGATTAAAGCCCTGCGCAAGTATGTAGAAAATGACCCTGACCTTGCTAAAGAAATTTTAAATAATCCGGCATACACCAAACTCAAGGGTGTTATGGATTTAGAAATGCAGATAGGCAAAAGAAAGCATATGGCCGAACTGCTCAAAGCAGATACTGGGCTTATAAGCGGTATTGGTGGTACTCCTGTAGCCGATATGACAAAGGCAAACAAGTATTTGCTAGGCAAGCGCTTTGCCGTTGTTGCTCGCTTAATAGCAAACGAATCTAGTCCTTCTAGAATCTCCAGATTATTTGGCGATAAGTTAGACATGGATGTAGTTAGAGAACTAACAGATGCTGGCACCGCAGATGATGTGCTAAGTATTCTACGCAAAAATCTAGGAATGGGTAACACTGACCCAAGCCTTGCTCGTTCTGCTTTGTTAAAGACTGCTACGGCTATTGAAAACATTCAGCCAATGATAAAGTTATCAGCCCCAGTAAGCCAAAAAATGCTTGCTGGCGTTGAACGTATGGAAAACGCGCTTACAAGAGTTGTTGTTCGTTCTGTAATTGTTCCACTAGATGACTTGGACCGTCTATCTAAAGAACTACGTAACTGGATGTCTACTGTAAAAATTCCAGAAAGTGTCATCAATGATACAATAGATAAACTTGTAAAAGCAACTGGAACTAATGCCAGAAGCCTAAGAACAATTCGTTCTAAAATTATTCATGACTCCTTTACTGCCGCACATGTTGCACTGGTAAATGCCTATGGCAAGGGAGACCCAAAACTTCTTGAAAAATTAGAAACAATGTTAAAAACTGAATTACGCCCATCTGGGGCAACAAAAAATCTTGTTAATCAATATGTCTTAGGTGGTGTTTTACCGGGAGATGCAGCAGGCGTATTGGTTTCTGGTGGAAAACCAATTGAAATGAATGGCGCTGTTTATGCACATCAGTTCTTAGATAGCGTTGTGCGTTTGCCAGATACACAGCCAATTGTTCGTGCTTTGATGAAATATACTAAATCCGGTCCGCTTGTTGGAACTCAGGCTGCTATAGATATTTTTGCAACAGAAGTAGCAAGTGTTTGGAAAACAACCCAGTTGGCTTTCCGTATATCTTACATGCTTCGCAATGTTGGTGAAATGCAATTCCGTCAATACCTATCAGGCCACGATACTCTTCTTAATCACCCAGCAGGTTACATTGCTATGTTAATGGCAGACCCTAATGGTAATGCAATGCAAAAACTTGCCTCTACTTGGGCTAAGTATGAAAATGATATTATGGGTAATTCTTTTAAAAACCCACAAGCAGCCAAGGCTGCAACCGTTGCTATTGACGAACACTTGCGTATGATGAGTCGTCAAATAAGTGCTGGGGATGCACGCTCTACAGATGTCAAAGTTCGTATGATTGGCAAGATATATAAAGTCATTGGCAACACTAATGCAAACTACCATGAGGCATTAGCCACATCATTGGCTCGATTTGATGTAGATGATATTATGCAGTTGGTTGCTAAAGCAGATACTGATGTAGCAAAAAACGCTATTGTCGACAAACTTATTGCCAATGAGTCTGTTAGAATAAATAACTTTGACCGTACTGATGTTCTTAAAGAAATCTACGACGCCTCAAGAGTCACTGTCCAAAATCGTAAAGTTTCAGACTTTGCAGCACTCTTTCTCAAAAACCCTAAACTTGAATTTAGTTATGATAACTTAAATCGTGAAAACATCTATAACTGGATGTTTGACCCTAAATCAACTGCTAGTTATGAAAACGCTCTTGTTAACCTTATGGGTGCTGGAGAAAAGGGTATTTATATTCGTAAACTTCTAGCCGATGGAGTGGTTGTTGTTCCTGGCAAAAAAGGTGATGAAGTCATACGTATGCCTCGTTATCGAGACATGAACAAGTATGAGGACATGGACGCGGCAGATAAAGCATTCAAGGCACAACTTGTTAAGCATTTTACATCAGAGGAAATGCCTGGCGGTAAAGCAATCTATGCAGATACCAAGACACTATTGGCTGCCGAAGACTCCAAACTAAAACAAATGGTTAATACCTTCTTTGAAATATCTGCTAAACTTGAAAACCTTGTTAACTTTGGACCAGAATACCGTATGGCATACTGGGACTACATTGGTAGATACGCTCCAGCAATGAGTGTTGCTGACCTTGAAAAGTTGCAAGAGAATGCATTTGAAACTTTAGTAAAGATTAGAGTTCCTAACGCCTCTGGCAAAATGATTGCTGTGGGAAAAAAACATCCTACTATCTCTATCATCAACAGAGAGATTAGAAAACGTAAAGATGACCCAATAAAGGCCAAGGGTCTTATGTCTATTGATGATGTGAATGATACTGCCGCACGTAAGGCTTCTTTGTATGTAAAAGATTTATTTTATAATGCAAACAATCAGATTGATGCAGCAAATAAACTTAGACTTATATTTCCCTTTGTTCAGGCTTGGGGTAATACAATAAGAAAATGGGGAGAACTTGGCGTTCAGAACCCAGTCAAGGTAATACGTTTTGCTAAGGGATTTGATTCACTTACAAAGCCAGGTTCCGGTGCTATCTATGACATCACCAACACAAACTATGACGAAAGCCAAGGGTTCTTCTACAAGGATGAATTTGGTACCCAACGTTTTCGTTATCCACTCAGTGGATTATTTGGTGGCTTTGCTGGTATGGCACAGGGAAAATTTCCTAAGGATGCGCTAAACCTAACAGCGCCAGTTCAATCTCTTAACTTAGCATTTGGTTCTGTAAACCCAGGTTTCCCTGGATTAGGTCCTGCAATTTCAACCCCTTTCCTGGTCTCTGGTAAGTCGCAAGCATTTGGTCCAACATATGATTTTTTGCGTAATATTTTATTTCCATTTGGAGAACCAGGTGCAAAAGGAGTAGGAGCATTACCACAAATATTACTACCGGCCTGGCTTAATAAATCTTTCTTATACTTGATTAACGACCAAACAATGGTTGAGCGTGGCGTTAAAGATTGGGCAGGTTACTTAGCCTCTACCCAAGACTATGGCGATAATCCATTTGCTAATGACGCTGCTAGAACTAAACTCTTTGCTGATGCAGAGGGTATGTCTCGCTGGGTTGGTTTGCTTACATCCTTATTCCAGAGCATAGCACCAGCAACACCTTCTCAAGAGGTACTGGCTGCAGTAAAGACACCAGAGGGCAAGTATAACTTTGTTTCTCAAACTGTTCTTTACAAAGCATGGGATGAGATTTCAAAGGCAAACCCTGGTAACTATCCAGAGGCTGTAGCACAATTTATGGATAAGTTTGGCAAAGAAAACATCTTGCCTATTATCAGTGGTTCTACTAAATCAATTACTGGAACCAATGATGCTTGGTCTTTTTTAAATAAGAATCCTCAAATGGCGGATAAGTACGCTACCAAGGATGCTGACGTAATTCCATACTTCTTCCCAGGCGGAGAAGCAGCCGTTTCTTACTATAACTGGCAGAGCGCAACAAGTCGCCGTGAGAAGTTGAGCACAGAAGAAATTGCTTCTGCTGCTGAAGAACTTATTTACAAGTCAGAACTAGCACAAATTGGCAAAGAACAGGCTGATAATACCTACTCAGATGTATGGTATACACAGCAAGTTATTGCCCTTAATAAGGTATACGGCAACGCTCCTACCAGCAATGTAATTACTGGTCGACAAGAAGCACGAGCAGCCAATGTTGGTAAGGCTCTTAAAGAAGAAGCATTTAAAATGTCTCCTATTTATACTGAAGTTAAAGAGTTCTATGCTGCTTACGACAACGCAATCAAGCAATTACAAGATGCAAGAGTTACACCAAGTCCCGATTTGGGAAGTAGTTTCTGGTTAAATACAAAGTATAGAGAGGAACTGCAAACCTTGGGAAATAAACTTATGCTTGACAACCCAGCGTTCTCTCGTATGTACTACTCTGTATTTGCAAACTTATTAAAGAAAACGGATAAATAAATGACCACTGCTCCTTGGGGTAATACAAAGATTACTGGCAATAGTGCTGCGGGTCCAGTATCTGGCAACGCACAGCAAAGCATTAGTGCAATAGTTCGTGCTCAGGGTGGATTGTATGAAAATGCATTTTCTATCTCAGACCCGTTTGCTTTTGCAGCCAAGGCTGCTCCAAAGTTAGATGCCTTAAAGAAGAGTTCAACACTTCGTGCTGGTATGACTGACTTTGAATATATGCAGGCATTGCTCCGTAGTTCTGGTAAGTCAAAGGGAACTGGTCCATTAGGCGCAACTGATAATAAAGATATTTCAGCCTTTAAGACTGTACTCCAAAATGCATATCTTGACGGTGTTACTTGGAACCAGTGGTTAGAAAATGACATCAAATTTGGTGCAAAGCCAGCAGGACCCAAGGGACCTTCTTATAATCCAATTTACAGTAAAGACATATCAACTGCCCTTAAACTTATAGATAGCACTGATGCTGAGAACATTCTATCAGATACTTATTTTAAAGCCTTTAGTGCGTATCCAACCGCTGATTTAATTTCTAAGTTTAAGTCATCTTATTCTACAGAGGCAACACGTCAAAAAGCAACAACTACTTCTGAATCAGTTGTTACATATGTACCTGTACTAAACTCTAAGGGCAAGGCCACGTTTAACAAAGATGGCACCCCTGTAATGAAAGCAGTTACAACTAGCAGTCAAAGTACTACAGGACAAGGTTTTACAGAAAAAGAACAACAAGACTTCCTTGCTCAGTATATTGTCGATAATTCTCCCAAAGGTGCCTTTGATGCGGCAACCATTGGTGGGGCAGCAAAGACCTACTATGACCTATTGAGGCAGTCACATAGCCTTAACTATGAAGATGCACCAAATATTGCAACTTTAACCCCTATTATTAAATCTCTTTTATCTGCAACAGACCAAGGCGTAATTGACGAGATAATTAAAAAATATCAAACTGATGTGCGAACTAGGGTTGGAACTAAGTTTATGGGTGTGTCCGAGTACGTCAAATCTGGCGGGGATGCAAAAACTATCATAGACCCACTATTAAAATCTTTGTCAACAAACCTTGAAACAGACATTAACGAAAAAGATAAGTTAGCAATTAAACTTCTTAACTTCCAAGGTGCAGACGGCAAGTTCCGCCTGCCAAATCAATATGAGATTGACCAGGCAGTTATGTCAGACTCTCGTTTTGGCGCAACCTCTACAGCCAAAAACCAGTCAGTTAACCTATTCCAGAGTTTGAAGGGGGCGTTAGCGTAATGGCAAGGTCAGATAGAGAAGTTGACGCAAGTTTAACGGTTACAGCAGCGCAGAAAGCCGCTGCTGATGCTGCTTTAGATGTTGCAGAAAAAGCCAAAATTGCTGCAATGAGACAAGCAAACGCTGCACCCGCACCTGAGGTTAAAGCAGTTGGTGCAAATACTGCAGCACTTCAAGTTAAACAAGCCGCAGCCACTGCTGCTCGAGCAACTGCAGAAGCAGCAAATCCACTTCTTAACAAAGCCGTAATGCCAACAGATGCACCCGCTGGTCAGCATTATACTTGGATTGGTGGAACAACTACTGGTTCTTGGAAACTTTATAACGATGTAGTTATTCCAGATTTTTCAGCAATACTTGCAGGCCTAGGCGGAAACGGCGGAAACGGCGGTGGCGGCGGTGGCGGCGGCGGCGGTGGTGCAGGCGCTGGAGGCAGTGGTTCTGTTACAGCAGTGCCAGACCCTCAAGGCCCATCAACTAATATAACTGTACTTAAGTCATTGCTTTACGGTCTTGGATATAGCAAAACATTAGTTGATTCATCTACTCAATATTTTATGTCTTTAATTGCAGAGGGACTTGATTACGATAATATTGTATCTTTATATACAGATGCTAAAGACTATACTTTAAAAAGTGGGACAAAAATAACATCTCCTTTCTATGAGCAATATGGCTACCTCAATGAGGGATTGACTCAACCAAAGAGTGCTGCTGACTTATTTCATTTCGTTGAAGGCGCAAAGAATCTGATTAAGAGTTACAATATCAGTTCTAAATTTGCAGAGCCTGATGCTTTAAAGAAGTACATAGCCAACAACGTTACTGTTGCAAAACTTGATGAGCGTATTATGGCTGCTAAGTTAAAAACTATTACTGCAGACCCTCAGTATGTCAATACATTAAGAGAACTCAAATACATTAATAGTTCAGAAGATTTAACAGACTTCTTCCTAGACCCTAAAATTGGTGAAGCCCAGTTAGAAATCAATCGCAAGACAGCCTCCTTTGCAACTGAGGCAATGCGCCGTTCTAACGCTCAAACTGGAATCTCTTTCAATGCAGACTCTCTTACTAGAAATGCTGCTACTCTTATTGGGCAGGGCCGTTCAGAGGCTCAGATTGCTGATATTGCTAACCAAGGATATGAGACAATTGCAAACACACTTCAACCAGAAGTTGGTTTATCTAATATCTTTGAAGGAACCAATGCGGCAAATGCGCAGACTATCCAGACAGAACTTGAATCAGAACAATTCCTTGGTTTAGAGTCTAGCCGTCGCAAGAAACTTAAAGAACTAGGCACTAACATTTTTAATCAATCCGCTGGACAATTCCAAGGAAGAATAACTTCCTACAGCAATAGTTCACCTGCTGGCCAAATATAACTAGATTCCCACCTGGACCTATCGGCCCCGGGTGGTGTACAAGACCGATAGTACGAACCGATTAGAATCCCCCATTTTAATTGCGGCGTGCGACAACTACTAATATAGGGAGAGGTTGCT
>Ga0214919_10009619_pt1 | contig 12442 bp, 13 predicted proteins | sample LL1503_MetaG_FD_177994 | JGI IMG/M metagenome (GOLD analysis project Ga0214919, IMG submission 177994) | Freshwater microbial communities from Lake Lanier, Atlanta, Georgia, United States - LL-1503 | ecosystem: Environmental > Aquatic > Freshwater > Lake | place: USA: Georgia | collected...
ACACCGCCACCACGATGAGCAGCACCAAGCTGAAATCTAGGCGCTGCGAGAAGAACAGTCGCACCACACCGGCGAAAATAAACACTGGCAACACGCCATAGACCAGTCGCACCAGCGGCGGATCAACGTGCGGCGCAGGGTGCGCGATAAGCCGGCGGCGCGGCCTGAGGAACCAGTCATCCACTATGGCAATAGCGCCAACCGGCAACAGCAGCAGGACCATGATGTCGATTAATTGCAGCAGCATGCGACCCTCACTTGCGACCGACTTGGAGTACCGCCAGGAACGCTTCCTGAGGGATCTCGACTGAACCGACCTGTTTCATGCGCTTTTTACCCTCTTTCTGCTTTTCAAGCAGCTTGCGCTTGCGCGAGAGGTCACCGCCATAGCACTTGGCCAGCACATTTTTGCGCAGTGCCTTGACGGTCGCACGGGCAACAATCGCCGAGCCGATAGCCGCCTGCACTGCCACTTCGAACATCTGTCGGGGTATCAATTCCTGCATCTTGTCGACCAACTCGCGGCCGCGGTGATAAGCGTCGTCGCGGTGCACGATGATGGACAGCGCATCTACCTTATCGCCATTGATGAGGATGTCGAGCTTGGACAGCGGCGCCGGCTGAAAGTGGCTGAACTCATAGTCGAACGACGCATAACCACGACTGGAACTCTTGAGCCGGTCGAAGAAGTCGAGCACCACTTCTGCCAATGGCAACTGATATTGCAGCGACACCTGTGTGCCCAAATAGAGCATCTTTTTCTGCACGCCGCGCTTCTCGCTGCACAACTGCAAAACAGCACCCACGTGTTCCGGGGGCACCAAGATGTTGGCGGTGATGATCGGCTCGCGCAGCTCATCCACCAAATTGGAAGCGGGCAATTCCGACGGATTATCTATGTGCAGCAGCTTGCCGTCGGTGCACTGCACTTCATAGACCACGGTCGGCGCGCTGGTAATGAGCTCAAGCTCATACTCACGCTCCAGTCGCTCTTGCACGATATCCATGTGCAACAGCCCCAGAAAACCGATGCGAAAGCCAAAGCCCAGCGCTGTGGAGACTTCCGGCTCGTAGTGCAGAGCAGAATCGTTGAGCCGCAGCTTGGCCAGTGCATCGCGGAACGCTTCGTAGTCCTCGCTGTTGACCGGAAACACGCCGGCAAACACCCTTGGCTGCACTTGCTTGAATCCGGGCAGCGGATCCGCAGAGCCATGAATTTCGGTGGTAATGGTGTCGCCCACCGGCGCACCGTCAATTTCTTTGATGCCGGCGATCACAAAGCCGACCTCACCAGCCGCCAGATGCGTCAGGGACACGGGCTTAGGCGTAAAACGACCCAGCTTGTCGATCGCATGGCTGCGACCGGTGGACATGATGCGCACCTTCTCGCCAACCCGCAGCGTGCCGTTGACCACGCGCACAAGCGACACCACACCGACGTAATTGTCGAACCAAGAGTCGATGATCAAGGCCTGCAAGGGCGCAGCCCGATCGCCCTTCGGGGCCGGAATGCGTTTGACCAGCTCTTCCAGCAACTCGTCGACGTTTTCGCCGGTTTTGGCAGAGACGCGCAGAGCTTCCTGAGCATCGATGCCGATAATCTCTTCAATCTCTTTGATGACCTTGTCGGGGTCGGCCGAGGGCAGATCAATCTTGTTGAGGACCGGCAGCACTTCCAGCCCCTGCTCCAAGGCGGTATAGCAGTTGGCAACGCTCTGAGCTTCGACGCCCTGCGCCGCGTCAACCACCAGCAGCGCGCCATCGCAAGCAGCCAGACTGCGCGACACTTCATAGGAAAAGTCGACGTGCCCCGGCGTATCAATGAGGTTGAGCTGGTAACGCAGGCCATCGCGAGCCGCGTAGAACAGCGTGACGCTCTGGGCCTTAATCGTGATGCCGCGCTCGCGCTCCAGATCCATGGAGTCGAGCACCTGTGCCTGCATCTCGCGGTCAGCCAGGCCGCCGCACATCTGGATGAGACGATCGGCAAGCGTGGACTTGCCATGATCGACATGCGCGATGATGGAAAAATTGCGAATGAGATGCATCAATGCCCGCCGTGGCGCTCTGGAATAGCCGACGCCCTGCGGCGCGGCGAGATTATACCTGTGCCGCCCCTTATCGGGGCCGCAACAGCCGCAGCAGCGCCGGCGCGTCCAGATGGTGCTGGCAGACCTTTACGCCGTCGAGCAGCAGCACGGGGATATCGAGTCCGTAACGACGTGCCAACACGGCATCGTCATCCACATCCTGCACTGACCAGCCGGGCAAGCCCGGGTGGGCGCCCGCCAACTGGGCCAAGGCCTGCTGCATCTCGTCACACAGACCGCATTCGCTTCGACTGAGCAACGTCAACCGGGCAGCAGGGGGGCTCACTGTCGCGCTGTACCGTCGATATCCGGGCGCAGGGACTCTGCGATGGCCTTGACCGTGGCAGGGGGCACCTCGCCCACCGCAGTGACCCGATAACCGTCGATATGGGCCGTATAGGCCGATGCTGCACCCAACTGCGCCGGCCCATTGGCCTTGCGCGGCGTGCCTTCACGGCTCAGCGCTGGCGGTGTACCCGCGCTTTCGATGAACACGGAGACCGACGCGAGGCCGTCACTGAACATAAGGCGGGATGAGGGCTTGCGCGACTGTTTGCCATCACCGCGCTGCAGGCGGCGAAAGCCCAGCGGCAGGGACTGCGCTGTCCAAGGCACCATCTCACCGGGCTTGAACTGTGGCGGCTCGCGTCGCAACCAGCGATAGCCCTCAGTATCGACCTCAGCCTTGAGCTGGTCATCGCTGATCCGTGCCGGCAGCGTCAGATTGGCAAAGGTGATCTGCTCAATGATGCTGCCATCCGCAGCAAACAGTTGCGTTTGAATCGGCATGGCGGTCTTTTCATCGATCCAGAAGCGATAACCGTAGCGCAGCGCATCACGTGGTCGCACCACCACCACCCGCACCACCCGTCCCTGCATACGACCAGACTCCACATCGCCAATGTCGTATTGCGATAGCGAACTGGCCTCAAGTCCTGGCAACCCACCGATGAAACCCAAGCTGCGCGCGCGGTTTTCGACCACCACGATGCGTCTCGACGGAAAATAGCCCACCAACTCGGTATCAGCCCGAATGAACTCACGACCCGATCCGTCGACCGAAATGGCCCGCTCAACCAGATGTCCGTCCTGCACGCGGTGAATAAGCCGCAGCGTGGAGCGTTGATCGCCGACCTGATGCACCAGCACGCCATCGTAGTTGCGCGTGGCCAAGGCTTGATTCATGCGCTCGACCCAGACACGCGGGTCCTCCGCGGCAGCCATCGCCGCAGACACTGGTAAACCCAGCGCCCACAGCAGCAGCAGTGCCTGCCGGATCATGCCAATGGTGTTAGCGGCGTGCGCCAATCTCTTCCACCGTCATTTCCACTGTATTGGCGGCCGGGTCCATGGCATCGGACATCAGCGCAGACAAGGAACTCATGCGTACCGCCGGTGCGGTGGCCTCGCTGTGGGCGACGACATAGTTGACCAACGGCGTACCCAAGCGGGCCACAGCAGAACGCGTGTCCCGCGGTGTCGTATAGCTGGGCAATGCGCTGTCAGACCCAGCGGCAACCGCTCTGGTCGACTCGGCTTGCGGCTGCGTCACCGCGGCCGGTGCCGGCGCAACAGCACCGCTGACAGCCATCTGCTGCACTGGCGGGGCAAAGGGCGTCTGCAACCGCAGTGCGCCGACCACGGCCAAGGCCACGCTGGCAGCCAAGGCAACGCCGCCTGCCATGCGACCCAATCCGCCATTGCGCGCCGCTGCTGCCGGCACAGGCGCCGTCATAACCGCGTTGAGTGCAGGTTCACCTGCCATACGCTGACGCACCCGTGCCGCCAAGTCGTTGGTGCCGCGGCCGCCATCGAGCAGCGGTTCCTTGCGCAGCACTGCCCCAATCAGGGCATAGCGTCCCCAGGTGGCTTGCAGTGCCGGATCTTTGAGGAGCCGGCGAGTGACCAACTCTGCCTGACTGGCCTCGAGTTCACCGTCAAGCAATGCCGACAGCTGACTGTCACGTTCTTCTGTGCTCATGCCGATTCCTCCACTCGCCCCAGCCCGCCCTCAAAGACTTGCAGCAGGCGCCGGTCTATCACTTCGCGCGCCCGGAAAATACGCGACCGGACTGTACCGACCGGACACGCCATGGTTGCCGCAATCGCCTCATAGCTCTGCCCGTCTAGTTCTCGCAGCACGATTGCAGTGCGCAATTCCTCGGGCAGGCTATCGATGGCAGCCTCGACCACCAGGCGGATTTCTTCGGCCATTGCCAACGCCTCAGGCGTGTCGTGATCGGCCATCCGAGCCTGCAGCTCGTAGGATTCGTCGCTGTTTTGCAGATCCAAGTCGTACTCCACCGGGCTGCGACTGCGGGCCACTGCCGCATTTTTGGCCGTGTTGATCGCAATGCGATACAGCCAAGTGTAGAAGGCGCTCTCGCCCCGGAACTGGGGCAATGCCCGGTAGGCTTTGATGAAAGCCTCTTGGGTGACGTCTTCCGCATCAGCCGGATCGCGCATGTAACGCATGACCAGCTTGACCACTCGGTGCTGGTATTTGCGCACCAGCAGGTCAAACGCCGTCTTGTCGCCACCCTGGACGCGCTCCACCAAATCCTGATCGGTCGGATCCTCGACCATGGTCAGCGCAGCGCTCCCGGGAGACGGGCTCGTGCCCTGCTGCAGTTAAAGACCTGCGTTGGGCGGAAAAGTTCGCAGCTGCCGGCGAAGCGCTGCGAAATCGGCGGGATCGGCTGCCTGACGGTCGAGAAACAGGGTGTATCGGTTGCTGCCGCGCAACACCAACCACAGCCAGCGGGCGCTAGCCAGGCTTGCGGGCTGCAGCTGAACCGGTTCGAGCGTGTCATCTGCCAAGCAGAGGCTGAACTGACCCTGAGCGTCCCAACAGAGCTGTCGCGGCGCACGCGGTCCGCGACCGAGCAAGTTGCCAGCGGCCTGCAGCAGCACTGGGACCAAGAGACACACGAGGACCAGCGTACGAACCCAGCCGGCGCCCTGGGCCCACGCAGCAACCGGCAAGGCACAGCAAAACGCCGTGACGGTAGCCACGACCCGCGGCGCCGACTGCACGGCGATGCTGCCACCACTTGACTCACGCGACCTCCGGCGCCGGCGCGGCTCACTGTTGGCGCTGAGCCCGGAGGGCGTCGATGAGTCGTTGCAAGAGTGGTTCTGAGGCAGGTTCACCTGCCACTAAATACGAGACGATATCTGGATCAGGCAATTCGAGAAACTGTTCAAAACAGTCCCGTTCTGCCGCATCGGCCTGCGCCCAGGGGCCGTTGAGATAACGCAGCAGCAGAATATCAAGCTCTTTCATGCCGCGACGGCACCGCCAGACCAAACGTCCCGGCGGTGGCTGCGGTGGTACTGGTGCGGACCCGCTCAGTGACGACGCCCGGCAATCATCCGCTTGATCTCACCGATGGCACGGGCCGGATTGAGGTCCTTGGGGCAGGCCTCGGTGCAATTCATGATGGTGTGGCAGCGGTACAGACGGAACGGATCTTCCAGCGCATCCAAGCGCTCGCCGGTGGAGTCATCACGACTATCCACAATCCAGCGGTAGGCCGCCAGCAAGGCAGCCGGCCCAAGGTAACGGTCGCTGTTCCACCAATAACTGGGGCAGGACGTGGAGCAGCATGCGCACAGAATGCAGGCTGACGGTCCGTCGATTTTTTCCTGATCTTCCTTGCTCTGCAGTCGCTCGCCATCCGGCGGCGCCGGCGAACGGGTGGTGAGCCAAGGCTTGACCGCTGCGTACTGCGCATAGAACTGCGTCAGATCGGGAATCAAGTCTTTGATGACCGGCATGTGCGGCAGCGGGTAGATGCGCACATCGGCGCCCTTCACGTCAGCACAGGATTTGATGCACGCCAGCGTGTTGCTGCTATCAATGTTCATCGCGCACGAGCCGCAGATGCCCTCGCGGCACGAGCGACGGAACGAGAGCGTGGGATCAATTTCGTTTTTGATCTTGATCAGTGCATCGAGAACCATCGGGCCGCAGGCGGCCATATCGATCTCATAGGTGTCGACGCGCGGGTTCTGACCACTGTCAGGGTCAAAGCGATAGATCTGAAACCGACGAACCTTTTGAGCGCCCTCAGGCGCCTTGAAGGTCTTGCCGTCGTTACTGATCCGCGATCCGGGGGGAAGTTGGAATTCGGCCATGGCAGGTGTCCTGGCGGTTGCTGTGCTGTCAGTAGGTACGCGCCTTGGGCGCGACCGTATCGACATCGGTGGTAAGCGTGTTGAGATGCACAGGGCGGTAGTTGATGCTTGTGCCGCCCTTGGCATCGACCCAGCACAGTGAGTGCTTCATCCAGTTGGCATCATCGCGATTGGGATAATCCTCGCGCGCGTGTGCACCGCGGCTTTCTTTGCGGTTGGCAGCAGACACTACCGTCGCAGTGGCTTGCAGCAGCAAGTTATCAAGTTCCAAGGTTTCGATCAGATCGGTGTTCCACACCAAGCTGCGATCGGTTACGCCAACATCGGCAAAACCCGCCATAGTTCCGGCCATGCGCTGCACGCCTTGATCCAGCGATGACTGGGTGCGAAACACTGCAGCATCACTCTGCATGATGCGCTGCATTTCGAGACGCAAGCCGGCCGTCGGACGACTGCCGTTGGCATGACGCAAACGATCCAGACGCTCTACTGCCGGCTCGGCCGCATTGGCTGGGAGCGGCTTATGACGAGTGCCGGGCTTGACGACCTCGGCGCAGTGACGCGCAGCCTCACGACCAAACACCACCAGATCCAGCAGCGAATTGGAGCCCAATCGGTTGGCACCGTGCACCGATACACAGGCCGCCTCACCCACTGCCATCAAGCCGGGCACCACGGTGTCAGGCGCGCCATCGCGGCCATCGACCACTTCACCGTGGTAATTGCAGGGAATGCCGCCCATGTTGTAGTGCACCGTCGGCAGCACGGGGATCGGTTCGCGATTGACATCGACGCCCGCAAAAATACGCGCAGTCTCGGCGATGCCAGGCAGGCGCTCGTGAATGACCGCAGCACCCAGATGTTCCAGATGCAGGTGAATATGATCCGCGTGGGCACCGACGCCGCGCCCTTCACGGATCTCTACCGTCATGGCACGGCTGACCACATCACGCGACGCCAGATCCTTGGCATTGGGCGCGTAGCGCTCCATAAAGCGCTCGCCCTGGGAGTTGGTCAGATAGCCACCCTCGCCGCGCGCACCCTCAGTGATCAAGCAACCCGAACCATAAACGCCTGTGGGATGGAACTGCACGAACTCCATGTCTTGCACAGGCAGCCCGGCACGCAGCGCCATACCGCCGCCGTCGCCGGTGCAGGTGTGGGCCGAGGTGGCCGAGAAGTAGGCGCGGCCATAGCCACCAGTAGCCAGAATGGTCATGTGTGCACGGAAGCGATGCAGCGACCCATCTGCCAGGTTCAGAGCAATGACGCCGCGGCAGGCGCCGTTTTCCATGATCAGATCAAGTGCGAAGTACTCGATATAGAACTCGGCCTGGTTCTTCATGGACTGCTGATACAGCGTGTGCAGCATCGCGTGACCGGTACGGTCGGCGGCGGCGCAGGTGCGCTGCGCAATGCCTTGGCCATAGTTGGTGGTCATACCACCGAACGGACGCTGGTAGATCTTGCCCGCGTCGGTACGCGAGAACGGCACGCCGTAGTGCTCCAGTTCAATGATGGCCGCCGGCGCCTCTTTGCACATGAACTCAATGGCGTCTTGGTCACCGAGCCAGTCGGAACCCTTGACGGTGTCGTACATGTGCCAGCGCCAGTCATCCTGGCCCATATTGCCCAGCGCAGCGCTGATGCCACCTTGTGCGGCAACGGTATGGCTGCGAGTGGGAAATACCTTGCTGATGCAGGCAGTGGTAAGGCCGGCCTCGGCCAGACCCAGCGTGGCGCGCAAACCGGCACCGCCGGCGCCAACCACCAGAACATCATGGGTGTGATCAGTGAACGTATAAGCAGACATGGCAGTGATCCCTGGTCAGGCGGCGAACGCGATGCGCAGCACGGCAAACACGCCGGTTGCAGCCACGAGCGCATGGACAAAAGTAGACAGCAACAGGCTGGTGATCTTCAGTGCGTGGTGATGCACGTAGTCTTCTAGAACCACCTGCACACCCAGTCGTGCATGCCAGCACAGCGTAAGTATCAAGACCGCCAGCGGCACTGCGTGCAACGACTGGCGCATCCAACCGGTCACCGCAGCGTGGTCCGCCAGCGGCAGAGACGCCATCGACAACAGGAACCAGATCGTCAGCGGCACCAGTGCTACGGCGGTGACGCGCTGCACCCACCAGTGCCCTGCGCCATCTTTGGCCGAGCCATAGCCGAGCACTTTGCCCAGCGGCGTTGAGCCCCTCATTGCACACCTCCGACCGGGCAGAAAAAGACATAAACCAGCAACGCACCGGCGACCACCACGAAGGCGATCACCAGCCGAGCGCTGCGTCGTGCAGCGGACTTGGAAAAGCCACGGCCGGTATCCCAGAACAGATGGCGAATGCCGTTAGCCAAGTGGTACAGAAAGGCCAACAGCCAAGCGCCCAATACAACTTGTATGAGCCCATGACCCATGAACCCATTGAACGCCGCGTAGGCCTGCGGACCGTTACCCAAAGCAAGCAGCCAAGCCACCAGCACCAACAAACCGCTGGCAAGCGCCACGCCGGTAATGCGATGCAGGATCGACAATGCCATGGTGTACGCAAAGCGGTACACGGACAGGTGCGGAGAGAGTGGTCTTGGGGCCATGAGTGTTCTCTTGATCAGAAGTCTATGCAGCGTCCCTTGCGTTCCCAGTCGCCGAAGCGGGTGGGTTCGGGCCCGGGTGGGCCACCATGCTCCACCGGTGGAACCGGTGCGGGCGCCGTGCCCGGTTTGGGGTTTTCTGAGATGCCCTGCCCCGGGGCGGCATCATCGTGGTCACTGCTCTGCATGGTAAGTGGATATTCTGACATGATTCCGCCATCCAAGTACCACCCAACACCATGACCGATCTCACCTATTGCCCACTTGACGACCTTGGCGTTCTGGACCTCCGGGGCCCGGATACCAAGCGCTTCCTGCAAGGGCAGCTCTCGGCCGACGTCAGCGCGCTGATGCCGGATCAACAAGGGCTGGCCGGTCTACATACCCCGCAAGGCAGAGTCATCGCCGTACTGCGCCTGCAGTGCCTAGCAGAGGACCATCTATTGGCCATTCTGCCAGCGGTTCTTGCAGAGAGTGTGGCCATGCGACTGCGGCGCTATGTGCTGCGCGCCAAAGTGGTCATCGAGGACTGCAGCAGCGGATTCCACGTGCTGGGGGTCTGGCAGGGCACGCAGCGGCACTTGCGGGTCCGCCAACGCAGCGCCCCCCTACCAGAGGGTCTGTGCATCGATGCGGCCGCTTGGCACTTGGCAGAGATTCGCGAGGGCCTGCCACAGGTTGTAGCGGCCACCAGTGATCATTTTGTGGCGCAGATGCTCAACCTAGATCTTCTGGGTGGCATCAGCTTCACCAAGGGCTGCTACACGGGTCAGGAAGTCATCGCGCGGGCTCACTATCGGGGGCGCGTCAAACGCCGTGCGCAGCGCTTTGTCACCCAATCCGATGCAGCACTGCTACCTGGCAGTCGCTGGACTCTGCCGGATGGCCGCAGCATCGAAGTACTCAATGCAGAGAAAGATGAACACGGCGGTCAAGAGCTGCTCGCCGTGACGGCGCTGACTGCCGAGGCCGCAGTAGCCGGCGACCAACCTCTACTGCAAGCGCAGCCGGCAGCCCTGCCCTATGCACTGCCGCTGGACTAAACGCTAGCGGCGACCCAACTCGTCGTTGTTGCGCAGTGTGGCGCGATTGTCGTCACGGCATTGACGTTCGATGCGTGCTGCAAAGTTGTCAGCATCGGCGCGCAAAATGGCAATGCGCGCATCAAGCTCATGTCTGAGCCGCTGCACTGTGGCCGCATCACCAGCTGATTGAACACTGTCGACAGCATATTGACGCTGCAGCACCTCTTGCTGAATGCGGTACTGCTCGCGGATGTTGCGCCCTTCCTGTTTGCAATCACGACTAAAGCGTAAGCGCAGCTGTGACTGGCTGCGATCCGGCACCTGCGGCACCGTCTGCGCCGAAGCTGCAGCCGAACCCAGCAGCAGCGCAGCAACCGAAAAGCCGCTCAGCCAACGCACGCGGATCAGCCGTGATCTGCGCTGGCGTCGGGCATGAAGTCGCCGCGCCGCACGTGGTATTGCAGGGTCTTGCGGATGGCAGTGTTGAAGTCGGTGCTGGGCTTCCAACCAAGCTTCTCGGCTGCATGGTGAATGGCAGGCACTCGCACCTGAATATCCTGATAGTACTGGCCGTAGTAAGTCTCGGCAGCAATGGTCTCGATCTTGGCCGTGTCGGCCAGATGTGCGTATTCCGGAATGGCGCGAAAGCCCTCGACAATGGCCTCTGCCAGGGCGGCAACCGACACATCGCTTTGCGGATTGCCGATATTGAAGATCTGCTGCGAGGCGCAACCGTCCTTGTTGGCGATGATGCGCAGCAACGCTTCAATGGCATCGTCAATGTAGGTGAACGACCGACGCTGACCACCGCCATCGACCAGTCGAATGGGCAGACCATGAAACACGTTGGCCAGGAACTGCGTGAAGACACGCGAGCTACCTTCCTTGGCTTCGTGGATGTCGTCCAGACGAGGACCGATCCAGTTAAACGGACGAAACAGCGTGTAATCGAGGTTGTCGCGCACACCGTAGGCAAAGATCACGCGATCCAGCAACTGCTTGGAGTTGGCGTAAATCCAACGCTGCTTGTGGATGGGGCCGTAAACCAGATTGCTGTTCTGCTCGTCGAGGACCGGGTCCGGGCACATGCCATAGACCTCAGAGGTTGACGGGAAGATCAGGCGCTTTTTGTATTTGGCGCACAAGCGCACGATGGTGAGGTTGGCCTCAAAATCCAGTTCAAATACGCGCAACGGATCTTTGACGTACTGCGACGGATTGGCAATGGCTACCAGCGGCACAATGACGTCGCACTTGCGCACGTGGTACTCGATCCACTCTTTGTTGATGGTGATGTCACCTTCAACAAACTTGAAGCGTGGCTTACCCAGCACCTCGCCGAGCTTGTTGTCGGCGATGTCCATGCCATACGCCTCCCAATCGGTGCGGTCGATGATGGCTTCGGTAAGCGCACTGCCGATGAAACCGTTGGCGCCGAGGATAAGAACCTTAAGAGGCATGGTGTGTTCCTTAAATCTGAAATCTGAAACTGTTGTCAGGCGGCCAGCGTGCCAGCGCGCCCATCGACAGAGCCGACACGCACTTCGCGTATCGGCAACGCGGCCACATCAAGCGCTGCGGCCATCTGACCCAGCGTGACGAACTCATAACCCTGTTCAAGCCAGCCTTGCAGCAAGCGCTCGAACCAGACTGCCAGACGCCGACCTTCGAGCTCGGCATGCAGCGTGTACACATGATCTAAACCCGCTGCTGCAGTAAGACCCAGCAGCCAAGCCACAGGATCGGCGCCGGCGGCGTCATCACGCCCCATCAGTTCATCCAGCGTCGGCAGTGTGGTGGGCAATTGTACGCAGTCCAAGGGCCTGCCGGCCACGGCAGGACGGAATGGCCCGCCGCCGCGCGTGTCGGAGCACACGGCAAAGCCCAACTGCTGGGCGCACAGCAGCGCCGCATCGTTCATCTGCCAGCCTGCAGCTCCATGCACCCGCGCCGGATAGCCGAAGATTTCGGTAAAGCGTTGCTGGGCCAGCCGCATCTGCTGCTGCGCAAAGCCGGGACCAGCAGACTCCAATCGATCCTGCCAGGCATTGTGATCCCAACAATGCACGCCCACTTCATAGCCACGCGAAGCCACCTCCCGCAGCAGCGGCGCACAGCGCCGGCCAATGTCCGGGCCAGGCAACAGCGTGCCGTAAAGCAAGGTGCGCAGCCCGTAGTGCTCGAGCACAGAGGTACGGGACACCTTGGTGAGAAAGCCAGGCCGAAACACGCGGCGGATAGCACGACCCGTGTGATCGGGCCCCAGCGAAAACAGGAAGGTTGCTGGGGCGTTGTAGCGCTGCAAAATGTCGAGCAGCATCGGCACACCATGGCGCGTGCCCTGCAGCGTGTCGACGTCGATCTTGAGCACTAACTTCATGTAGCGCTTTTACCGGTCAGCGACAAAGAACCCTGCTGCAAAGTCGTGCGCAACACGTCCAGCGACTGCAATTGGGCACCCCACTCCACTTCCAGCAGGCGCAGCAGCGAACCGTCTGTGCAGCGCGCATAGACCCGCGCACCGTCAGCAAACACGCAAGCCGGCGTGGCGCCGGCCGGCACGGCAGCGGCGCGACCATCCAACCGCGTGCG
>Ga0214919_10009622_pt1 | contig 12439 bp, 10 predicted proteins | sample LL1503_MetaG_FD_177994 | JGI IMG/M metagenome (GOLD analysis project Ga0214919, IMG submission 177994) | Freshwater microbial communities from Lake Lanier, Atlanta, Georgia, United States - LL-1503 | ecosystem: Environmental > Aquatic > Freshwater > Lake | place: USA: Georgia | collected...
ATTACGATCTCCGATTGAACAACAAGCTGTACAACCTCAAGAACACACCGGAAAATATACTCCTTCTATGGTTCCATTACACTATCCTTCAGCTGTACCTTTGCCATCTCCCGTTGTTGTAACTTCAAATGAAATTATTATTGATTGTCGACAAGTACATGGGCATGCATCATCGTGTCCGGTCTGTTCTAAAATCTACCGTTCCAATTATAGCATATTTATGGTAATCATTGTGATTCTAGTGTTGATTATTCTGTTTTTATCAAAAAAATGTTTATCAATGTAATTTCTTTTGAAGAGTTTGAAATGAAACTTCATCTAACGGTTTTTCCGAGAAACAGGTAAGAATCGCTTCTTTTAAATCTAAATTAGGACTTTTTATGTAATCATCAAAATGAACAGGGCTAATGGATTCATCATCGTCTTTAGATTCGTTTTGAACTTTTGACTGATTGTTAATAAAATCAATTAAAAATTCTTTACTCTTTTTTTCGTACGATTTCTTAAAATTGGGAAGTAATTTTGCTTGACTAATCAAGTCTTCTTTGGAATTTGTAATCTCTTCTACATTAAAATCAATTTTGCCGTGCTTGGATTCAACATCACTAATATATTTTAATAATTCTGTTTTATTTTTTCCGTGTACTGTTTTTTTAAAAGGTATGTTGAATGTTTTGGATAGTTTCTCCGCATAACTTTTTAGAGTATCAGTCTTGGTCTTTGTGTTCATTTTATATGTATCATTGTAAATATAAAATGTTGATCAATTTTTTTCAACTTATTGCAAACTATTAATTAATTGTTGAATAGAAGATGGGAGACCGGTCATACTCTTTCCAGTCAATGTAGATACAATGTGAGGGAATCCAGCAACATTGGCAACATCTTTTCCAAATTCAGGCGATAGACCGTTTCTGTAGGTAATAAAAGTGGCATAGTCTTGTAACATTGATTTTAATTGATTGCAGTATTGGCAGTTATCCATAGTATAAATGACAATACCAAGTTTTTGAATCATTGCAGCTTCTTGGCTGGCATTTTGTTGAGCTAGAGTAGAAATGATTTGATCAAGGGGCATAAATCCAGTAACAGTGTTGTTGGTAGTACGAGACACAATGAATGGAACAGCATATCCACCAAAGTTGGTAAGTTCTTGCTCATTATTTTTGTCAGCGACATCTTTGAGTAATACATATTTGTTCAAGTTTTCAGCACCAATAGCAGAAACCATGGCTTGATAAGTTTTCTTGGAGAACTCGCAGTTCTTGTCAAAATAAAAGACCAAGTTCAAGTTTTTAATTTGAGTAAGCATATCACTTGCATATCCTTCCGAAACTAATTCGTTGTTAATAGGGCAAGCAGATGGACTAACAGTTCCTTCTGGACCTGGTAAAAATGAACGAATAAATTTATTGTCTGGGCATTTGGCAACATAATAGTTTGGTGTGCAAGTTTTTCCATAACCAGACCCAACGGTATAATAATTGGTGCCGTCTCCGTTGTGAGTTAAAGCATCATATCCATAAATATTACTTTGCTCAAGTATAACTGGAAAATTCATACTAGGTACGGTAGGAGGTAATTTCTTAGCAAATAACGTGTTGTAGTTGCTAGGAGTATTGTAATCGTTGTAAGATGAAGTGAGATTGTTGTTATACTCTGGTGAAGAATACATCTTTTTATTTTGAAAAAAAAATTAATTTTTTTTTATGTTGATTTTTTTTGCATTGAGCTTTTTTTGAAAAAATAATTTAAAAAAAAAAAAATTTACAATAAAAAAAAATAGTATATTATAAAAAGAAAATGACTACGCCCAATGTTGTAAACGTTAGTTACGAATCCTTCAAAATCCTTCGTGGTGTTCCTTTGTGTAACAATTCTGTTCCCTCGCTCAATAATGTATGGTTCGCCGCCATCCCCACCCTCCCCGGAAAAATCCACGACCCTAACAACTACATCCAATACGGTACTTACCAAACTGGAGCCAAGCCTGTTGTTGAACCCCTCTTAGGTCCTGGTGGATCCAGCTATGACCCCAACTTCAACAATACCCTTATTGTTGACTCTACTCGTATCATTGTTCAAAACTTGGTAAACAACAACTACATCGATTTGGTCCAAGAGGATGCCTACTGCACCTTTGTTTCCAACGATGCTTGCCCACTCACTGCTTCCCAATCTGGAACCACCACCAACTCTTGCACTGTTACCAAATCCACCTGTCTCGCTGACGGTGTTCTTCAATTCCTTGCCATTATTTCAATTGCTCCTTCTTGCACTTGGCTCGGCACTGGACTTGTCATCACCATCAGCCCTCTCAACAGCAGCATCCTCTTCCAAAACTGCACCTACGGTAACTGGTGCCCATTCTCTTTCAGCATTGGAAACTGCAACACCCAATCTGCCACTGCTTCCCTCCTCTACTTGACCTGCCCATTCGCCTCTGGTTACGGTTATGTCTACTCTGCCAACTACGCCAATGTTCGCTTCACCCTCCTCAACAAGCAAAAGTGCGCTACTGGTGGAGCCAAGAAGGCTTGCTACCTCGGTGTCGACTCCCTCGACAAGGGATGCTTCCTCGTCTTCTTTGGTCAACAAAGATTGATTGGAACTGCTCAAATCCTCCTCATCTCCCCTATTGTCGACCTCAAGTGCATCATCTGGCAACCAGTTTTCATTGTCACCACCAACACTCCCCTCACCCTCACTTGCTAAATTACCCAGGTGGTCCCAAACAATTAAATCAGTTTATAAATTTTTCAAAAATTTATAATAAAATGACATTTCTATCTCCTCAACCTACAATCATTAACGGCGTTAGTTTCCAAGTAGACGGGCAATTTTCTAATTATAATGAAGAAAAAATGTTTGCCTATTACAAGCTTGTCAAGGCTTACCCAAGTGATTTTTATGGATAAAAATGACATTTACGATTTCATCCAAAATTTTGCAAGAGTCCAGTTAGGATTATTGTCCTTCCAATTTTGTAAATTATTGTACATCATTAAATAATTACTTTCTAACCATTTTGGACTTATTCGATCCCAAGAATCAATTGTTAAGATTGGTAATTGTTTATAAAAATCATCTAGTTTACAAGTTTTTATAATCGGTATTGTATCCATTATCAACGCTTCATAAATTCGATGACAATCTATTCCTGTTCCTTCAGGTGAAATAACGAATTTTGAGCTAGCACATTCTTGACAATAATCTGCAAAAGTTGCATCACTATTTTTTTTTATCCAATCTTGATTTTTAAAATAATCAAAGCATGGTTGTCTTGCCGTAGGATTTGTTTGGATTTTAAAATTCATGTAGATCAAATTAGTTTTATCTTTTTTGACAAGAGTAAATTGAGAATGATCTTTAAATTTGTTGTCAACAAAACCTAAGGGTATACAAGAGACTTTTTTGTGAATATAAATACAATTCGTTGAATAAATGTGCTGCACATACGGTTCAATTTTTTCAAAATGTGATTGAGTAAATGACAAGTCAGAATTATGACAACATAATATAAATTTATAAACTGGTGGTTCCCGTATTAAATCTTGAATAAATGGTTCAAAGTAATCTAAATTCAAAAATATACAATCTAAATATTTCACTTCTTTTGGATTATAGTGAAAAGGATATCTCGGACAAATTGACCATTGACATTCTAAATAAAATGAATGACCAGATATAAGTAATGGTTTTTTAAACTGTTGTAGACAACTTTCAACTTCTGGAATCACGTGTTTTTCTAAATAGATAAAATTTCCCAATTGTTGATAATTTTTAAAAATGTGATTAACAATGTTACCATCCCATAAAAAATCTTTTCTAAAATAATTGGGATTATACCAAAATTCATTGATACACATTCTATGGTAAAAGACAAAACCCTGTTTTTGTAATAGTTGACGACATTTTTCATCCTTCTCTTGATTTGTAGCATCTAATTCAATAACAATAACAAAAACAAGGATTGACCAATTCATTGTTTCTAAAACTACTAGTTCACCACCCTCTACATCAATTGATAATAAATCAATGTAAAAAATATTACTTTTTCTTAAAATATCGGACAATGGTAATCCGTTGACATAATATTCACTAGAACTTGATAACCAAGAATTTTTATGATATTCTGACATAGTATCAACAGATCCAGCAGTTGCATCTGTACCAATAAATTTTATTAACTCTTCTTTGCGACCAATAGCAAAGTTATATAAATCGCATTTTGGTCGATTTTTTTGCAAATTTATAAACTGACAAGTTGGTTCAATCAGTACACCATTGAAATTTAGAAAATCCTGAAAGAATTTTGTATTAGAATACCTTACTCCATCCATAGCTCCAACTTCTACAAAAACTCCATAGGAATCATTTTTATTAATAAAATTTCTGTATATGAAAATGTCTTCTCCTTGTTGTGAATAGAAATTCATTCTATAATAAGTAATTAAAAAATTAATTATTCATCTAGGTAATTCATTAATTCGCCATTAATTCATCGTAAATATCTTGCAATTGTTGTGGAAACTTATCCCCTAAATTTTTGATTAGTTTTGCGTGACTTTGTAGTTCATTTTGCCAATCTTGTTCCTCGATACTCATGAGACATTCAAAATTCTCCTCACTAAAATCTAAACCTTTCCAACAAATATCCTTGTATTGCGGAGCCCATCCAATTTTGTTTGGCACTGGTTCAAGCTTTTTGTTCAATCGCTTCAACATCCACAAAATAACTCGCATATTTTGTCCAAATCCTGGCCATATAAACTTGCCTTGCTTGTTTCGCCGAAACCAATTCACTAGAAATATTTTTGGCGCATTTTCACCAAGCTGTTGACCAATATTTAACCAATGTTGGAAATAATCAGCCATGTGATAACCTGTAAAGGCAATCATGGCAAATGGGTCATTTCTTACTGTTCCTACGGTTCCCTTTATTGCCGCTGTAATCTCTGAACTCAAGTTTGCGGCATAATAAACTCCGTGTTGCCAAGTCTTTGTTTCTGTAATCAAAGGGATGGTATTTGCACGACGACCCCCAAATATAAAAGCATCTATAGGAACTCCATCAGGATTATTCCATTCGGGATCCAAACAAGGATTATTTTGACACGACATTGTAAAACGAGCATTAGGATGGGCAGCGAGGCGTCCACAGTCTGGTGTCCAATCATTACCCTGCCAATCGATCAAATGATCTGGGGGTGTTTTAGTCATACCTTCCCACCATACATCTCCATCATCTGTTAGCGCAACATTGGTAAAGATGACATTTTCCTCAAGTGATGCCATACAGTTTGGATTGGTTTCCCAATTCGTTCCTGGTGCAACACCAAAATATCCTAGTTCTGGATTCATTCCATATAAACGAGTAGCGCCCGTCGTGGAATCCTTACGAGGCACAATCCATGCGATATCGTCGCCTAAAGTTGTAATTTTCCAATCTTCAAATTCAGCGGGTGGGATCATCATGGAAAAGTTCGTTTTACCGCATGCCGAAGGAAAAGCACCTGCAATATAATATTTTTGTCCGATTGGAGAAACGATACCAACAATCAACATATGTTCGGCTAGCCAGCCATTTTCGCGACCAATAACAGAAGCAATGCGCAATGCAAGACATTTTTTGCCCAGAAGAGCATTTCCACCATATCCAGAACCAAAAGACCAAATCTCTCGCGTTTCTGGAAAATGGACAATGTATTTGGTAGGGTTATGCGGCCATGCTACATCTTTTTCATTGTTGCTCAAAGGTTTTCCAACGGAATGCACACACGGTACGAAATATCCATTATTGCCTAATTTTTCAAGTACCGGAGTACCCATCCTAGTCATTAAATACATATGACAGACGACATAGGGACTATCCGTAACCTCAATACCTATTTGTGCAATTTCTGAATCCAAAGGACCCATGCAAAAAGGAATTACATACATTGTTCTTCCTTTCATACATCCCGCAAAAAGATTATTTAGAGTGGCACGCATTTCAGCAGGATCGACCCAATTATTTGTAGGACCTGCGTCTTGCTTGCGCTCAGAGCAAATAAAAGTTCGATCTTCTACGCGTGCCACATCACTTGGATCAGAACGAGCCAAGTAACAATTTTTACGATTTTTTGAATGCAAGCGAAGCAGAGAGCCAGAATCTACCATTAATTGACATAATGTATTAAATTCTTTCAAACTACCATCACACCAATATATTGAATCGGGTGTCGTCAAGGTAAAAATGTCGGAAATCCATTGCAATAAAATTTCATGTTTAATTTGGCAAGAAATATTCATTATTATTATATAATAAAAATTTATTCTTTTTTTAATTAAATATAATTTTTAGATTGAAAATTTTTTCTTTAACAAATTATTTTCTTTGTTAATTGTAGAAATGGTTAATTATTTAAACTGCTGTCCCCCTCTTGTACCAAACGCTACTTTTCACTCATCTCCATATTTCCTTAATGAAATTCCTGCCTCCTCTACTCCTCAACAAAGAGACCTATATATTACCTTGACCAAATGGGTTAATTCTCAATCGGAAGCTTATTGGGCCGATATAATTTATGAATTATTGGATACAACAACTTATACAACAGGAGTAACTGATTCAAGAGCATTTGTTGCTACTGCTCCATCTTCTTTAATTCAAAGTGGATTAAACAGTCCTCGTCTTTTAATTACAGCTCCTGACGGTCGTGTATTATTTGACTCTAGTAAAAGCGATACTCTTGGTACTAAAAGTACTGATACTGCTAATACTTATACAAATTCAGCAACAACACTTCCTAAAATTACCGTTTCACCTAATCAAACCTCTGCACCAACATCCGTAGCAGTCGTAAACCCAATTGGTGAAAACCACAACACTCGTGCCGCTATCATGACTTCTTTGTTAATGCAACCCAGTGGTCTTGGATATCAATCTTACTATTCTACCACTGTTAAGACTGATCAAGCCTATGTTGCCAAACGTATTGGTACTCAAAGTAACCCTGTCGGAGTCGTCCGTGTCTCTGCCAATCTTTAATAATTTTAAAATCAATTTAAAAAATTAAAATGTTTTTTCAAAAATGATTTTAAAATGCTTCATCGCTCTGATTACAATTTTTTTTGTTCCCGTACAATCTCGTACTGCTCTTGATGATTATATCGCCAAACCTGATTCACATTTTGCATACCAAAAAATAAATTCTCTCAAAGGTGTTGGATGGGATGGACATGTGTTTAATATGACATCGCAAAGATGGCTCAATGATTCTATTGTTTCACGAAGCATTTGGTGGCATCATGTCGTCATGATTATTCCTCATCAATTAAAATATCAAGAAAAGTCCATCCTTTTTATCGGAGGAGGACATAATACTGATAACATTCCCAATCATAAAAATGAACAAGTTTTATTAGGAAGTGACCTTGCCCTAAGAACAAATTCCATTGTGACTATTTTATATCAAGTCCCGAATCAACCGATTGTTTTTTATAATGATGCAGAGCGAAAACCTAGAAGTGAAGATGATGCAATTGCCGCAACATGGTCGACATTTTTGGAAAATCCATCCGAGTCACACGAATGGCCTATGCGACTACCAATGACAAAATCAGTAATTCGTTGTATGGATATGGTCGAATCCATATTTCCAGCTATCCCAAATCACCAATTTATCATCATGGGGGCTTCCAAACGAGGTTGGACTACATATACAACCGCTGCAACCGACAAACGCGTTATCGGAGCTGTTCCAATTGTGATGGATATGTTGAATATGTTACCTTCGATTCATCACATGTACAAATCGTATGGAGGGTGGACTTTTGCCTTTAAAGATTACTGGAACTTTGACATTCTTGAAAAAATTGATACTCCCGAGATGTTGCTGCTAGCAGAAATTGAAGACCCCTATACTTATATTGATCGGTATACAATGCCAAAATTGGTAGTCAATGCAGGAAATGATGAATTTTTCATGATGGATAATACTTATTTTTGGTGGGATAAGTTACCTGAACCAAAGTATCGCCTCGTTGTACAGAATGCAGATCATTCCATGGCAACAGGATTTGAAGAAGCGCTTCCTTCCATTGCTGTGTGGGTGACTCAAGTCTTTGATCGAGTCGAATTACCTAAATTATCTTGGAGTATAGATTGGGAAAAGTCATTCATTTCAGCAAAAAGTTCTGTACAGCCAAAAAAAGTGCTATTATGGTATACAACGACCTGTGATACACAACGACGAGATTTTAGAATACTCAATCTTAATAATCCGTGTCAGTGTGGAATTTCTTATCAAGATTATTGTACGAATCTTAAAGTCTTGTACAGACACAAGGAAATAAATTATCCATATGAATATTCTGGGGCCAACAGCCAACAATGGACCGCCTTTTTTATGGAATTTCAATATGAAAGTGGATTAATACTGACAACGGAAGCCTGTATAACACCCAATACTTTTCCATTTGCAGATTGCAGTGGAAAAGAATGCCAAGGCAAGTTGGTTTGAAAGTCAAGCATAATATTAGTATTATTTTTAAAAATTATTTAAAGTCTTAAATTATACATTCAAAATGAATATGAAAGTAAGTGATTTTATTGCATCATTTTTAGATAAACATAATTTTGATACTGTTTTTACAATCACAGGAGGATTTTCGATGCATCTGAGTGATTCCTTTTACAAAAATAAAAATTTCAAAAATTTTTATCAATTTCACGAACAAGCGTGTGCTTATTCTGCAATTGGATATGCAAAGACGACTAATAAAATTCCCATTGTTTGTACTACAGCGGGTATTGCTGCAGTCAACGCTTTATCACCTTGTTTAGCAGCCTTTCAAGACTCTGTGTCTTTACTAATTTTATCTGGACAAGTTAAAAGCACAGAATCGATTCGAAAATTAAGAGAAGATCAAGGATTGCAACTAAGACATTATGCAGGTGCTGATAGTGATGTTGTGTCCATGGCAAAAACTTGTACAAAGTATTGTGAAGAAATAGATTCGATTGAAAAGGTAGTGCCCTGTTTGCACAAGGCGATGGAAAATTTATTATTTGGTAGACCAGGGCCTGTTCTTTTATCTATTTGTATCGATATACAAGGAATGTTGATGAATGTAAATGAATCAATGTTTCAATTAGATGTACCCAAAATGAATTTGAACTATAATTTACAAGATTTACAGAATATTTATAAATTGTTAGAACAAAGTAAAAAACCAATTATTATTGCTGGAAATGGAATAAAACTTGGTCAATGTAAAGAAAAATTTTACAAATTTTTAGAAAATTACAAAATACCAATTGTCACTACAATGATGTCAACTGACATTATTCAAGATGATAACGATTTATATATTGGTCGTATAGGAATTCTAGGTTTACGAGCTGGTAACTTTGCAATTCAAAATAGTGATCTAGTATTATCATTGGGATGTAGAATGGCTCAAGGATTAATTGGTTATAGAAAAGAATGGTTCGCTCGCAAAGCCAAAATCATTTATATCGATTTTGATAAAAATGAATTAGAAAAAACAAATCTGGATTACTCCTTGAAACTTGACATGGATTTGAATTACTTCTTTGATCATTTTTCTAACGAGGGAATTGAAAATACAGAATGGAACCAAAAATGTCTTTATTGGAAGAATAAATGGTATCAAGAAATGCCTCAACTATTAGATAATAATATCCTGAATCCATACCCAGTCCTCAAAAAATTTTTTGAAATGGCCCCAGACAATAAAATAATTAATTGTTCATCTGGTTCTATTGTAGTTGTAGCTTGGCACACAGCAATTATAAAAACAAATGATCTATTTATTTTAAGCAGTCAAGGTGATATGGGCTTTGAATTACCTGCTGCAATCGGAGCTCAAATTGCTAATCACAATAAAACCGTAATCTCAATTTTAGGCGAAGGTTCTTTCCAATTACATATTCAAGAGTTACAAACGATTGTTCATCTTAAATTGCCAATTAAGATTTTACTGTTTAATAATGGTGGTTATGGATCTATTATAATAACTCAACAAGCGTTTTTTAAATCAAAATATGGATGTGATCCTGAATCCGACTTGTCATTTCCTGACCATGAAAGAATTGCTTTAGCTTACGGAATAAAATATATATTATTAAAAAATTATAACGATGTCGAGACTAAATTTAAAGAATTTTTTGACACACAAGAAGCAATTATCTTGGAAATCTTTTGCTGCATTCAGACTCGGGTGCCAAAATTGAGCGCATTTAAAAATGATGACGGAACATTTACAAACAGACCCTTGGAAGACATGGAACCATTCTTGTCAAGAGAAGAAATCTGTAAAGAAATGACAATTGATATGGTTTAAATACATCATTGTAAAATAAAATGAATCATTTTACTGTAACAGATACGCAATTTAATATTGAAAATCTATCTTCACAATTCAAAGTAAAATCTTATGATAAGTCATATAGTGTTGAAATAGTATCAAAAAATTTACATAATATTTTAATAGAAATTTATAATGAAAATGATTATATAATTGCGGACGAGTTTTTTAAATCCAAAGTACAACATTTTAAAAGCGTTTTTGTGATTGCCACTGAAGAAAATAAAACAATGGAAAAAGTTTTGGAAATACTTGATATTCTTCAAAATAATAAATTTTCCAAAAAGAACAAATTGATTATCCTTGGAGGCGGTATTTTACAAGATATTGGAGGTCTAGTCTCTGGATTATATAAACGAGGAGTCAGCTGGGTTTTGATACCAACGACAATGTTAGCCATTACAGATTCATGTATTGGTGGAAAAGTTGGTGTGAATCGTAACAGTAAAAATGCAATTGGCATGTTTTATTCGCCAAATCAAGTTATAATATCTGATTACTTTTTAGAAACTCTAAATAATGATATGATCATCTCTGGATTAGGGGAATCACTTAAATTAGCAGCAATCGCAGGACAAAATGAAGTCAATAAATTTAAATTTTTTTTACAGAACAATGACAAAAAGAGTATTATACTTCAATCATTGTCAATCAAAAAGGCTATTATTGAAGTAGATGAACTTGAAAGGTGTGAAAGAAAAGTATTAAATTATGGTCATACCGTTGGTCATGCAATCGAATCTAGTTGTGATTATTTTATACCACATGGTATTGCGGTTTTATTCGGAATGTATCTTGTAAATCGCTTATTTGAAAGGGCAAATAATTTTAAAGAATTTAATGATTACATATTATCATTAATACCATTAAAATACTTTATTCAATTTAATACAATAGAAATAATTAAACATATGGAGAATGATAAGAAAAATATTGGCGACCAAATTTGCTTTATTGTTTTGGAAGATTATGGAAAATCAAATTTTGTCTACAAGTCGAAGGAAGAGGTGTACCCAATTTTAAATTCTATCATTGATGATTTAAATATAAAACCTATATAGTACAAAATGAAATTTCTAATATTTGGCGCAGGAGGATCAATAGGAAATTACATCTATAATGAGTTTATAAAGAATCACAAAATATATGGAACTTCTACTAAATTAAATACAGAATATTTAAATGTGACAATCGAAAATATGGATTCTCTTCTTGATATTGATTCAGTCGATGGAGTTGTGTGGGCAAACGGTGCAAATATAAATGATAATCTGACAACATTTAATTTACAAAGCTACAACAAGATAATGGATGCCAATGTTAGTTTTATTTTAAAAACAGTAAATTTTCTTGTTCATCACAACAAGTTAAACCAAAATGCAAATTTGGTGATTATAAGTTCAATATATGAAAGTGTTACCAGAGCAAATAAGCTTTCTTATTCAATTTCGAAAACAGCTTTAAAGGCACTAACTAGCAATCTTTCATTTGATCTTGGAAGAAAAAATATACTCATTAACAATATATTACCAGGAGTTTTAGATAATTCAATGACAAGATCTACTTTGAGCCAAAAAGAAATAGATTTTATTATAAATCATACTCCAGGATCAAGATTAATTAATTTTTTTGATATTTTTAATACGGTCGAATTTTTTTTATTGAAAAACACTGGAATAACGGGTCAATCGATAAAAATTGATTTGGGGTTTACTAATTTTATTTCGTATCAATAAAAATGCATAAACAAATAAATAAAGGTGTTATATCAAATGTTGAAAGTTTAAATTGTTTAAACGGTTTATTAGAAATCTTAAATAACCTTAAAAGTTTAGGATGCTCTGGAATAAAAGTTTCATTTGAAGATGAAGGTGTCCAATTGAATGAGGTTATAACAATGAGATATTTGACATCTTTACTAGATTTAAAATTATCTGTAAAAATAGGAGGTTGTGAATCAAAATCTGATATTACAAATTGTTGTATATTATGTAGTGATGTCATTATCGCTCCCATGATTGAATCAAATTTTGCCTTGCAAAAATTTATTAATGCCGTTCTA
>Ga0214919_10009624_pt1 | contig 12437 bp, 14 predicted proteins | sample LL1503_MetaG_FD_177994 | JGI IMG/M metagenome (GOLD analysis project Ga0214919, IMG submission 177994) | Freshwater microbial communities from Lake Lanier, Atlanta, Georgia, United States - LL-1503 | ecosystem: Environmental > Aquatic > Freshwater > Lake | place: USA: Georgia | collected...
ATATGCATAGTTCTGAATGGAAGTAGTCACTCCTCCTATGGTAACAGTAGACACCCAAACTCGTAAGAAGAAAATTCAGTGCAAGCAAGAATTAATTATATCAAGCCTACAACGTTTTTATGCAAATCGTGATGATTTAAATGAAATCGTAGAATTGCTCAAGGGCACATCTGATATAAGCCTTCGCCTGGTAGACTGGTTTGTTACAAATTATGCAAAGGCACATAATACATCATATACCGTTCTAGGACAGGAATTTGTTGTATATATGAATTATAAGAATCAATTGAAGGCGTACAGTAAAAAGTTATTTGACCCATTTTGTCGTAGGGAGCGTATTTCTTTCCAAGTCCCGGGACATGAACCCTTTTTAACAACAGTCGGCAAACTTAATTTTTTCCGATGGGCTATTGAAAAGGATATTTTAACCTTTATCAAGGGACATCAAACCGAAATTGAGAGGGAAATGAATATAACAATGCGAGAGATTGCTAAACAGGCTAAGGTAGGAACAAAGTCGGAGGCTGGTACAAGAAAGAGAAATGTTACACGTGATATAAATACACCTGGTACAAACATTCAAAAGCATGAATGTGAGATTGAAATGAGATTTGACTGATTAACTAATTTCCCTTATTTTACTAGTATTAATTATATACTACTAATAAATGGGACATCGAGATAAGACCCGAAAGAGAAGCATATACTATCCTAAAAAATACTATCAAGGACTTAGTCTCAAAAACAAGACACGTCGCAAACGTGAAATTATAAAATACGGCTCATTATCTTGGAAAAATCCGAAAGCATACGTCGGATTTAAAACAGATACGAAACGAAAAAGTCGTCAGTCACATTATACTCGTGACTGGAAAAAACTATTTCCCGACGCACTATCACTCGAATCAAAATCAAAGGCAACGGGTGTTCCACTCAAATATATTACAGAATCATATAATCGCGGAATGGCTGCGTGGAGAACTGGGCATCGTCCTGGTGCAACAGAACAACAATGGGGATATGCACGTGTACATTCTTTCTTACTTGGCGGAAAAACATATCATACAACCGATTCAGATATTGTAAAGGATGCAAAAGAACATTCTTCTGGCGCAAGAAAATGGTGGGCAAAACTTTAGATTTCTTGTTGAATATAAGAATAAGAATAAGAATAAGCATAAGAATAAGAATAAGAATATAAAGCTATACTTTACCAAGTATACAGTAACATGTCAGAAGATGCAGTTGTTCTTCCCGTTAGTTTAGGAGAAGCACTTGATAAACTGACGATTTTAGAGATTAAACTGAATAAAATTAACGATGAACGGAAGGAAGATGTAAATGTAGAATATAATACACTTTTATCAAAACTTCAAGAGCATGTAGAAAAGTATAGTTATTATTATAGGATTTTGAAGGATATTAATGAACGTATATGGGATATTCAGGACAGGTTTCATGGAAAGCACACAACAAAAGAAGAAGGGCAACACTATGCAGAGATATTCTTTTAGAAAATGATAGGCGTTTTAGAGTGAAAGCAAAAATAAATACTGCGTCAAAGTCAATCTTAAGAGAACAGAAAGGCTATGCTAAGAAGAAAGCATTTGTCTATTCACATCTGGGACTTGGTGATATGTTTTGGGTAAATGGTGCAGTTAGGTATCTTTCTACCGCTTACGATGAAGTTGTAGTAGTGTGTAAACTTCGCAATTCAGTTAATGCACAGGCAATGTACGCAGATGATCCTACAATTAAATTTTGTCTTATTAATGAAGATATTGATCTTGATCCTTGGGAAACTACCCGTAATTATTTTATAGAACAGGGGTTTGTTTTGTATAGTTGCGGAGCATTTTCACCTAAACCTGAAAAGATGATTTACGATCTGCCTAACTGCTTTTACGATGATATGGATATTCCAAGAGAGATTCGTACTACATATTTCCACGTGCCAAGAATCCCAGAGGCAAAGGAACTGTATAACAAATTTAGAGATATAAAGTATATTGTTGTTCACGAAGAATCTTCTGTTCAGAAATTACCTATTGCAGAACAATTGATATCAAGTGGAGAAACAAGGCTCATTCTTGATGTAAATAAAAATCAATATGATAAAACACACCCATTTTGGTCTCTAGCGGAGAATGTTGCTGGCAAACGCGTTCTGCATTATGTTGATCTCATTGAGGGAGCAGAAGAAGTACACATGATAGAATCTTCTATATACTGCCTAACATCACACTTAAATTTATCAAACGTAAAACGAAAGGTTTGCTATGAGCCGTGGGGTGGAAATGCCGAGAGACTAGGGATATTTGAGACGGGTTTCTGCTCCACGAAATATTACTCAAAGTATGAGTGAGAATTTAAAAATTATATGTAACATTCATCCTTGTAATGGATGGCCTCAATAATTCAAATGCCTCTACAGGATTTAAGCCAGGCTGAGCAGGAGTCCAACGATTTTCAAATGCTCTTCCTAAGAGTTTTTTAGATTCTGCTACTCCTCTATCGTCATTATCTTCATATACAACACTCCTTAATTCTCTAGCTACATTCCTAGAATTATCTGCAACACTAAATTTGTCAAAGTAGGGATTCTGAGTAAAGGAATCATTCATTCCTGCTTTCTGCGCATCAACTAATGCATTGTATAAAGCATACTGTTCTTTCAACTCCTTTACAGCAGCATCCATTGACCCTGCATCTAAGCCACGAATCCGGGATTCCATTAGTTGAATTGTTGCGAGGCATTCCGTTACTTTATATAATAAATCTGACGTAGATTCAAGTTCGGCCATTCCTTTAAATTGGGGATGTCTATCAAGTGATTCTCTATGTAATCTGCTAGATAATCCATGATTATCTAATGACATGCCTCCTCGATATGTAGGACCATCTGACAACCATTGCTCAACGTGGCGTGCATTTACAGTTTCTCGGGTATTTTGTTCTCTGCGACTTCTTATGCTAATACATGGCTTGAATAAGTCTGGTTCATACTCAACCGGAAATGGCTGCATCTATTAGAGACGCATAAAGCATCTATGAATAATCCGTATAATGATAATTCTCCCTTATTATATAACAGAAAAAACTCTATCACTTGGATGTAAAATGTGGACATTATGGATTTTTATGTCTTCTTCGGGGAAGGAATTATGGAAGGCGGATGCTGATGAAACTCCTGATCAAATTGTTAAAGAATATCTTAATGATAATGGTATAGTGGGAGATGTACAAGAATCTTCTAGAAAAGATATGTTACTCTATAAAGTTAATCGCGAGAAGACAAATATGAAAGATTTTCATACTTGGGCTGATAGTTTATCAGGGGAGATGGAACATGTATGGCGCCCATTTTTCTGGATTGGAGAAGTATGTGGTGAAACAGATTCATGGGGATGGAAGGAAGAAGTCGATACCTTAAAGCTTGACCCTTTACATACGATTGGTGAAATATGGTCAGTCGTTGGTATAAGCGGTCTAAGAGGGAGAGTATAAGTATAGTAGATGCAGACACAGAGGAATAGGACGCGTCGAACTTCCTCAACTATGGATGAAACAGCTGCTACTGCTACTGCAGCTGCAGCTGCTGCAGTTACACCTGCAGTTGCTCCAACAGTAGTAAAAAAGGATGATACCTATGGCGAAAATCCCAATCTCGAATCTTTTCTTGATACCAATGCTAGCGAGGCATTTCGTCGCCCGTGGCATCGTTTGGAGAGGGGTCTTCGATTGAATAGACTTCGGGTATTTATTTCTCAAGAGAAGATGAAACTGAATCTTTCGACTGCTGATACTGAATACCTGACGAATCTGTTGCATAAATCTCTTGATAAGAAATTGTTGAACAGTAAATCGGCGGTAGTCTACAGTATGGAAACACAGGAAATTCAAGAAATAAAGGGTCTTGTATATCATACTACAGCAGAAGGGCGTGTCTTATCACAGATCGTTGAGAAAAAGGGGGGAGTTACCTTTCGTAAACCCCAACATTAAATATGAAATTTTACGTTTGGCCTTAGTATAGTCCACGGCAATGTTTCACCATGTATGCGAATTTTTGAAATTCGCGGAAGAACTAAATCCTCTTCCAACGCATCCGTCGTATTTCGATGAATGGTATACTGATATGGAAAATTTATGGAATTCTACTGGAGAGGCCATTCCAGATGAATGGTATACAGTAATATCTTTGCGAAAAAATATCTTTGATTCTTCCTTTCTTCAAGCAACGGGTCACGATAATAAATCTCTAACACAGACACCTAGTAATTCGTGGGAATGGCTTCTTACTGTTGATCAGATGCCGCAAAGAACAACGGATTGGTATACGCAAAAAAGAAATATGTTAACGGCTAGTGAAATCTCAAACCTTTGGAAAGGTCCTCGCTCTCGTATTAATTTAATTGCATCTAAATCGGAACCTATTAAAGAAGCTCCCTCTAAACGTCTAGCAGTTCTTCGCAGTGAAACAAACCCAATGGATTGGGGAGTTAGATATGAACCTATTGTGAAATTAATTCTTGAACGAGAGGCTGGTACACAGGTACAGGAATTAGGGAGAATACAGCATCGCACTATAGCAGGTCTTGCTGCAAGCCCAGATGGATTATATATTTCTGGATCGAAGGCAGGTTCCCTAGTTGAAATTAAATGTCCAACGACGAGAGTAATTGAAGAGAAAATTCCATTTGATTATTGGTGTCAAATGCAGATACAAATGGAGGTATGTGACATTGCAACATGTGAATATGTTGAAGCAAAATTTAAAGAGGATACAGTAGATGCAACTGCAAATGCAAATGCAAATGCAAATGCAGATGCAGCAGAAGGATATATAACCTTATGCCTCCACGATGAAACAGAAGAAATGAAGTATATATACCATACTACATCAACATGTGAGGAGATAAAACCATGGATATGTATAGAAACATATTCGTGGGCATGTTCAGCAATGCGACGGACAATGGTGCAACGCGATAAAGAGTGGTTTAAAAAGATGAAGCCAGATATTTCCTTATTTTGGAAAGAAGTTGATGACGTTAGAGAGGGTAGACGAATCTTAGAACCAGCTACAAAAAAGAAGGGTACTGCTGCTGCTGCTGCTGCTGATACTGAACTAGTAAAATACTCATTTGTCGACGAGTAACGAGTAACGAGTATCTATAATTATGCATGTGGAATGCTGCTACTGCTGCTACTGCTGCGATATCCATGTGCATGTGGGCTGCTGCTGCTACTGCTGCTGCTACTGCTATGAGACGCAGTTGTCTGCAATGTTTTCAAGTGGCTGTTCATGCATTGATTTGATAATTTAACCGCAATAACTATAATTAATGTAACCATAACTACACAACCGAGTAGTCTAAAAAGATCTGGTTTCGCCATCTAATATACAGTTTTTTATAGTTGTAAGGGTATTAACCTTGTGCATACCTTGCTGTCCATGCCTGCGCTGTTTCATTGTACAATTCTCGGTTTGTTTCATATAATTTAGCAATATCTGATTCTAACGGGTCGTCTGGATTAGGATCAGATAGCATTGAACAAATACTAAGGAGAACTTTACTTATAGTAAGAGCCGGAGACCATTTAGTTTTCAATATATCTAGGCAGATAACACCAGCACTATTGATATTTGGATGATATATCTTTGTTATAAAATTAATTGTCGGAGATTTAAATGGATAGTCGAGTGGAAATAGAATTCTCAGACGAAATACGCCTCCTGAATAAGGGGTTTCTGTTGGACCAATAATAACACCTTCCCATCGATACGTATCTTCTCCTTCGGGACCGGCTGAACAATTATGAGGCGGATCATTTCTCAGATCCTGTAACTCTTTTAGAATACGACGACTAGACATTGGACTATATATTTACATGCCTGTAACTATCAACTTTTACTTGCGTTTCCTTACAGCATATCCAATTAGTAATATTCCAGATAATGCAATAGCAATTAAGGTCAATTGCTTCCATTTCGGTGTTTGCATATTTCCACAAAAAGATTCCACAGCACATTTTCCGTCTGCATTCTTTTTAGATCCATCTCGGCATAATGTTTTAGGGACCTTTGACCATTCATCATAACTTATATCATGGTCAAGTGCCCAGCGAGTTTGATAGGAAAGTCCTCCTCTCTGCACAACAGTTTCAGGATTTTCAAGATAATATATTTTCCTTCCATTCTCATCAGTTTTAAAAATCCTACCATCCTGATCGCCCACAAGTTCTTCGACTCTTTTACACGATGGATAACCAGACCCAAATACAGAACTCATTATTGGATATGGGTCAAGTGCCGCTCCTACATCTTCCATGATACCAGGAGCCAATCCCTTTAGAGCTGGCATTCCTGCATCGGATAGTCCTTTTGCCAAGGTTTTTCCCATTGCGTTTCCTGTAGGAATACCAGCCACATATGTCCACATATCAGCCCCATTGCTACATTGTAATCCAGTCTTTAACCAAAAATTCACACCGATAGGTTTTAATCCCATATTAGTATCTAAAGAAGTACTAGGCCCCCCAAATCCAATCATATCAGTATAATATGCAACACCTCTGACTCCTCCCATAACAGAGGCGAATGTGTCACCGTCGCCTACACCAATAGCAGATGGCATTGGAACAGATTCTGCAAAACTATAATCTGGTCCATTAATACCAGGCCCGTTTCTTTTTACTGCAGGTTTTGGTAGAATTGAATCACCCATCTATCTAATCATTCATATTTTATACCAACTTGTATAGTGTATCAACGAGTTCCTTTGTTCTCTCTTTGATCTGTGTATCGGCAAACTCGGCTTCCCATTTTCTAATATCACGTGTCATAGCAATATTTGAGTTCTTATATTCCTGAAGCTTCACTGAAAATGCAGCATCTCTCAGCGACCTATTTCCCTTCATTGTACTTGTAGCCTCCTTAGGATTTGGTCCTAAGAATAAGGTTAGATTTCCAAGTGTATACCGTAACTCTGGAGATTCAAGAACTTGCTGTCCTTTTTCACTTTGAGGTATAATATGCTCTAGATCAACAATATCTATATTCATCGTAGATTCTTTTGTATCAGTCATCACATGAATATACTGTAATATTTTCTTAGCCATATTTGTCTTCTTATTGAAATTATATGTAGTATATGCCTCGATAAATTGTTCCTTTGTTTGCAATTTCCTACTCGCCTTAAATACATGTTTAAGATTATTATGGAATTCTTCCTCTGGCATTTCACCTGTAACCACCCTTTTCATGAGTGCATGTATTGCATTACAATATGCCTTTGGGTTAATGCCAAAGGGAGTAGCACAGTCTGCCTTTAAAGATTCTTGAATGAGTAATTTATAATACTTTTCAAGAACTCCCATTCCATAGATACATCCAATAGGAATTAATAGGTATACCCTTATTTCATACCCTTTTGTGAATCCGAATCCACTTAACAACTTTCCATATGTATTTGTTGATATATGGTCAAGAATACGCAATACAGTTGTGCATTGTTCTTTAAATCTCTTGAATACATCATTTGGTGGCTCGGTGGGATTTCTCTCAAACATTTCAACAAATGTCCCACTATCTGTAAATTGCCTGCAGGTAACCCATTCTTTTCGTATAATATTCTGTCCAATAAATAAGAGTCTATTAACATTCATCAATTCATATTTCGATGAGAGAGTATTAATCTCATTAAAGAATGTAATGACATCCTGTTTAATAGATCTATCTGTTTTGCGAGTAATTGCATTGCGTAGACGAATATGATCAGGCATTTTAACACCGATATTATTAATATTCGTAGATAATTCCCTAGAGAAATCCAAATCGGTTGTCTCCATTATATCAAATAATACATGCTTTACTAAATAATGGAACAGCTTCTGTCGCTTTTCCTCTGAATACGTTTCTTGCAAATACTTTTCTATTGCCTGATGTGCGTATTTAATTAGGGATTCATCTTCTTCATCGCATTCTCCATGTACAGAAAGATTATGGTCATCTATCTCCTTCTTTGTTTTGCATGCATGTACACACCCCTTACAGCAGACAAATAAGCTCTTCTTTGGACCATGGCGTAGTTCATGAGCAACCAATTCTTCTTGAGAATAGGCAATGAAATTACATGTGTTACCCTTTTTCTGAACAGTGCAGGGAAATGTTGGTCGAATAGATGAATTTATATAATCTCCCAACTCCTTGAAATCATTATCGTATGAACTGCGGATTTTGGGTAAATATTTCCATTCATTTTGTTCGAAAATTGCTATTTCTTCGTCTGACGGTAACTCATTAATTCCATCACGATCATCTATCTTACAGAGAAACTCGAGCATTTTTTCTTTAAACTTGTCACTTGTAGATAGACGTATAATAGCAATTGACGCTATATATAGAACTGTAATTCTATGCTGAGCATCTCTAATTTCATCAGATTGTTCTGTCTTTAAAATAATAATTGTTCCACCATGATATTGCCTATTCTCTTCAAAAGCATCTAACATATTTTTCAGTACAACCAGAACCCATTTATCAATTGTCCAGCCGAAAGGTCTTTGTTCATCTGGAATTGTTAAACGAAAATGCGTGATTAAATTTTGAAATGACTGCTTTGACCGAATTTCATACGGCAATTCTTTCATTTGCATTTGCATTTGCACTGATTAGACTTCAGTCTACATCGACGCGAGCTATCAACTTTTATACATCATATCATCATATCAAAAATCGAGTAATCATCGGTAATCCAGAACCGTTGGACACGCGATGGTTCCAATACGTAGGCAATTAAATCTTCTCGAAAGGATGGTTGTTCACCAGAATGAATGCGTATAGCACGAATTATCCTATACGCGTCTTTCATCCTATAACGAACAGATGTGTAAAAGGAATACTGAGACGGGCGAAAAAAATGGGGATAGGATGTACATAGACTTGTAAGGGATACATGTGTAAACATATATTCATTCTTACCTGATTTAAATGCAAACCGGCCTATGATTGGAATATCTACATGAAGTTCGTTGAATGTATTTGGTATTGTATTCGGCTTACTAGTATTACGTTCAATATAATATGTATGATCAGGAATTAATTCATCGGGAAGGACGATAATAGGATTATCTGACATATACTATAATCACATCATATATTTATATCTGTCTGAGGGAAAGCAAGGCAAGCATAAAAGTTGAATTACATCTTAGGGCTAAAGGGTGTCCACTTATGTTTCCGGCTTTATTGAAACGGATCACACCATCGTGTGAACAAAGCGTTGAATCAGTTGCAAAAGAGTTTGATCTTACACCTAAAGTAAGGGTTGAAGGCTGTACAAAATGTAAGGATTTGGATTTTCAAGATAGCGATGAAATAATAACGTGCATGGCATGCGGATGTGTTATTGAACGTCGTCTAGATATGGGTGCAGAATATCGCTTCTTTCATTCCGATGATAGGGGTGGAGGTGATCCGTGGTGCTCCAACTGATATACGATTTGCAGATTCTTCACTAGGAACTATTATCCTTGGAATTGGGAAGGGAGGGCATAGTACGGCAAGAGGTGCTATGATGCGAATCCGTCGTTTCCATACCTGGTCAATGTTTCCCTATAAAAAGAGAAGTCTACTGCATGTATTTGAACAAATGACTCTTGCAGCATCAAATCACGGTATTGAAATTCGCGTGATTGAAACAGCAAAAGACTTATATATGCAATTGGTCGAGCATTGTGATAAGAGGGGACTTTCAAGGGCTTCTGTTGTTGCCTCATGTATTTATAGTGCCCTGAAAATGGCTGGTGCTCCGAGAAAGCCGAAGGATGTTGCTGATATGTTTCATCTGCAGAATGCCCAGTTTACACGTGCATTCAAAGACTTTCAATGTGTTCTTGCAATGGCTAAACAGAAGGGTCTTCTTTCACAGACAACCATTATTCCGTCACAACTTCGCACAACACGTGCATCAGATTATATTGGATTTCCATTGAGTAAACTTCCTATCCAGAGAGGTGATATGGAGAGGATACGGTCATTAGCAGTCCGAATTGCAGATATGGCTGAAGAAAAGGAATTGAGTAAAGAAAATATGCCGTCGAGTTTAGCATCTGCTGTTATAACCTTGCTTTTACATAAAATTGGTTACACTGCAATTCTAACATCGGCAATTGCTCAAGCATGTGATGTAAGCGAAGGGACCCTAGTAAAATGTCTCCGACGCCTTGAACAATCGAAAGAATTAGTTGATGAACTGTTACCGAAGAAATAATACTAATATTAGTATGGGAGCGGGTTCTTCCACGGGTGCTGGTACAAATACGGAAGCTGCAGCTACTCTTGCAAATACACTATTAACGAAAATATTAACGCAAACCGACATGCTTGCGTATTTAACTATGACAGATCCTAAAGCATGCGCTAATTTCGATTTTTCATCTGTGTCACCTACTCTACAGAAAACGATTCAAGATACAGGCGTTAGAATAGTAGGTCAAGGACAGAATGTAGCAGTTTGTTTTGAACAAGCGAAGGGATATTCTAAATGCTTTGAGATTTATGCGGCATTATACCCTATTTTAGCAGATTCTGCAATTAAACGATCAAATATCGTATTACAAGGAGGGAGAAAAACGATGCGTAAACAACGAGGGGGGAAATTTCTACCAGGAACAATTGGAACTCAATTTAAAAATAGTATTTTATATGGATTCGGGTTATTTACGCCTATAGATATTTCAGAAAAAGGCACTACTGAATATTTTTTTAAAATTAATATATCAGCGGGTAAATTAAATAGAATAGAGTGTATTATTCCAAAAAGAGATATAATGTCTCAAGAAATAAATATCGTTGGAAAAGTCTATAATAACAATGTAACTAAATCTGAATGTACTGTACAGATAAAATCAGCAGGTATAACTGAGAATAACTTAACGAAGATAATCTTAAGTATAGAAAACGAACCTGTACTTTTTATATTTTCAAATGAAACAACTTGGTTTTATTCTGATAAAGAGGATGCAACTACTGACACATTAACTCCATTATCAGTAAGAAAAGATCATGAACTACCAGAGGAGACTAAAAAACTTATAAGAAAATTAGTAGACATAGATAAAAAAGTTACTGCTACCTCTGCATCTGCATCTGGATCTGGATCTGGATCTGCTACAGGATTCGCACAAGGAACTTCAGGGGCATTTTTTCCAACATCTGTTGGAAATATTAAAAAGAATTTGAAAAATATTAAGGATATAAAAAAGAATAAACCGATTGCTCTTGCTGTAGCTCGTGCACTTATTTTAATGCGTCCTCTCGATCCCGCTGATAATACAGGTAGACCTCCTACTACGCAAATATGTTCGTCTAAGTATACATTCGAAGGAAAAGATTCCCATGTTCCACGTAAAGGAATTGCTTTGGAAAAAACATACTATTTTAAATCATGGATGAATTTATATAATGATACTGGTGTTATGCGCCAAGGAAAATATGAGTGGACAAGGAGCGCAGAAGGTTTACAAGAATTAGAACAGGCGGCGAAAGATTTATCTATTCTTTATTCACCACCTAATTCTCAAGCACCGCCTGATCCAAAATTCTTAAGTACATCTGTCAAAGAATTTATAACAGCATGCCCAAACCGATACGAAGGAGAATATACTATTCCTCCTCAAGTACAGCCACAAATAAAACGTATTGTTGATGAATTATTAAAAGTGCAGAAAACATATGTGGGCTATGCAAATGGAATTCTTTCTGAAGTATTCGATTTCAAGGCAGACGGAACTGTAATGTTTCGTAACGATATTTTAGGAGTAAAAGGATATGCAAAACTATCAGAACTCTGTAAAAAGACTCGCCATATGCTCTTTCAATATTATATGTCAGTAGAAAGCCTCTTCATACAAGGGGTTATAGTGTATGAACAGGCATTGACTTTAGGGTTATTACGTCCAATGTAAGAGAGGTATTTGGGTTGATACGAATCCTGTATTCATATTATACATTCCCCATTGAAAGGGTCCATTAAATTCCCATCCTTCGTACTTTGTATCTGAAAGTAAGAGTCCAAAGGGTGAACGAACAATATCGTGTATATATTCTGCAGTACACGCAAGAATTATTCCTATCCTATCTCCTTGGGGAATTCTACAATGCCATGTATCCCATATAATAATATATCCTTTCCCTAATGCGTAAATATGTATATCTTCTGATTTCTTATATTCAGACCATATACTACGTCCCTCTTTTAGTTTATTCCATGCATATTCTTCTTCTTCAACTGGAGGAAGTTTCCCAACAATACATTCTTTCTTCCAATATGTTCCTGCTGCTGCAGGTGGAATTGTAGGGAGATACGATTCCCATAACATAAGATGAGGAGGAAATGGTCTCGGCGTAAGGTTATGAATAAGGCATAATA
>Ga0214919_10009625_pt1 | contig 12436 bp, 9 predicted proteins | sample LL1503_MetaG_FD_177994 | JGI IMG/M metagenome (GOLD analysis project Ga0214919, IMG submission 177994) | Freshwater microbial communities from Lake Lanier, Atlanta, Georgia, United States - LL-1503 | ecosystem: Environmental > Aquatic > Freshwater > Lake | place: USA: Georgia | collected 2015-03-15
TCACGCGAGGTAGCTCAGCCATTTCGCTACGCACGCGCTCTACCCAATCTCGCCCTACGCATAGCGGCGGCAAATCTGGGTCAGGAAAGTAACGGTAGTCCGCTGCGTCCTCTTTCGTACGCATGGCGCGTGTTTCACCTGTATCTGGATCAAACAACACAGTAGCTTGTTGGATGGCATGACCATCTTCAATCTGTTCGATTTGCCAACGCACTTCGTAGTCGATGGCCTGTTGCATGAACTTGAAGCTGTTGAGGTTCTTGATCTCGCGGCGGGTGCCTAGCCCTGCCCCTGGTTTGCGGACCGACACATTGGCATCGCATCGGAAAGAGCCTTCTTGCATATTGCCATCGCAAATGCCAATCCACGTGACGATCTTGTGCAACTCTTTTGCGTAAGCCACGGCTTCATCACTGCTGCGCATGTCGGGTTCCGTCACGATTTCTAATAACGGTGTGCCAGCACGGTTGAGGTCAATGCCACTTTGACCGACAAAATCTTCATGCAAAGATTTGCCTGCATCTTCTTCTAAATGCGCACGCACCAAGCGCACGGTTTTGCGAACCGTCTCTTTGCCTTCTTCTAAAAAGAAAGACACCTGACCACCTTGCACCACAGGAATCTCAAACTGGCTAATTTGGTAGCCCTTGGGCAGGTCGGGATAAAAATAATTTTTTCGCGCGAAGACGCTGCGTTCTGCAATGTGTGCGTTCACAGCCAAACCAAATTCAATGGCGCGCTCAACTGCACCGACATTCATCACAGGCAATGCGCCAGGCAATGCCAAGTCCACTGCGCAAGCTTGCGTGTTGGGTTCTGCACCAAACGCTGTAGAAGCGCGGCTAAAAATTTTGCTTTGCGTCGAGAGTTGTGTGTGTGTTTCAAAGCCGATGACAACTTCGTAGCCTTGTACCAATTTGCTCATAGTGCAGCCCCCCTTTGTGGAGACTGCATGTGATAGTCAGTTGCCAATTGAAATTGGTGTGCTGTGTTCAAAAGAGTAGCTTCTTGCAAATAGTTACCGATGAGTTGCATGCCGACAGGCATATGGGCCTCGCCAAATCCAACGGGGACGCTCATGCCTGGCAGGCCTGCTAATGACGCTGGTAGCGTGAAGATATCCGCCAAATAATCTGCCAGCGGATCGCTGGCGTTATGTCCAAGCGTCCATGCCACGCTTGGCGCGACAGGGCCTGCGATGACATCACATTGCGTAAAGGCTTGTTGGAAATCGTCCGCGATCATGCGGCGGATTTTTTGCGCTTGTAAGTAATAGGCGTCGTAATAACCATGGCTCAACACATAAGCGCCCGTCATGATGCGGCGCTTCACCTCTTCGCCAAAACCTTCAGCGCGTGTTTGTTTGTACATGCTGACCAAGTCGGTGTAGTCTTTCGCGCGATGGCCAAACTTCACGCCGTCAAAGCGGCTCAGGTTAGAGCTCGCTTCTGCTGGCGCAATGATGTAGTACACAGGGATAGACAACTCAGTACGAGGCAGTGAAATGGGCACGAGTTGTGCGCCTTGTGACTCTAATATTTTGAGTGCAGCATCGATGGCGCTGCGAACATCCGTTGCAAGACCTTCACCAAAAAATTCTTTGGGTATGCCAATGCGCAATCCCTTCAGGCTTTGTGTGAGCTTGGCAGAAAAATTTTCTGTCGCCACATCTAACGACGTTGAATCACGGTCTAAATCAGGCCCACACATCGCACTGAGTAACAACGCGCAATCTTCAGCGCTACGCGCCATCGGCCCTGCTTGGTCCAAGCTAGAAGCATAGGCAATCATGCCGTAGCGCGATGCGCGCCCATACGTAGGTTTGATACCGGTGATACCGCAAAAACTGGCGGGTTGGCGAATCGACCCACCAGTGTCTGTGCCAGTTGCGGCAGGGGTTAATCGTGCGGCTACAGCTGCTGCACTGCCACCAGAAGAGCCACCAGGAACACGCGAATCGTCCCAAGGATTGCGTACAGGATGAAATGCAGAATTTTCGTTTCCAGAACCCATAGCAAATTCATCGCAATTGAGTTTGCCTAAAGTGACCATGCCTGCGCCACTTTGTCCATTCGCTCCGCTAGCAAGTTTTTGCACTACGGTGGCATCAAACGGGGAGCGGTAATTCGCCAAAATTTTGGAACCCGCAGTGGTGACGAAGTCGCGTGTGACAAACACGTCTTTGTGCGCTATGGGCACGCCTTCTAGACAACCGCCCGTTCCAGAAGCTAAGTGCACGTCACTGGCGCGCGCCTGTACCAAGGTGGCTTCTGTATTGATATCTAAAAAAGCACCGCTGGCATCTGCTTGAATGCGTTTTAAAAAATATTGCGCAACTTCAACAGCGCTGGCTTTTTTGCTGTGCAAAGTGGAGGCGAGTTCGCTCAAGCTTTGTAAATGGAGTTCTTGGGTGGAGTTGGTCATGGTTTGCAACTCACTCAATCACTTTAGGAACTAAGAACAAACCGTTTTCAACCGCAGGTGCGCTTTGTTGGTTGGCTTCGCGCTGGTTGGTTTCGCTGACTGCGTCGGCGCGCAGACGCAATGCTATCTCTGGGCTATTGTGCATGGCGTCCAGGGGATGCGCCATCGGAACTACGCCTGTGGTGTCGACAGCGCTGATTTGTTCGACGATGGCAAAGAAGTCATTGATTTTCTCGAGCATGCGCGCCTCTTCGTCAGGTTGCAGTGCTAACCGTGCCAAATTGGCGATGCGTTGGATATCTAGGGTGGTCAAAGACATATTTAAGTAGCAGAAAACCCGTGATTTACGGGTGATGCGGTATTATCTCGCCTTTGTGTTCGCGATTGCGCGCTTCGTTTGAGGACGGCCATGTTTGGATCTTTTCGTCGGTATTTCTCTACCGACTTGGCAATTGACTTAGGTACCGCCAATACCCTGATTTATGTTCGTGACCGCGGTATCGTCCTCGATGAGCCATCCGTGGTGTCGATTCGCCATGAAGGCGGCCCCCAAGGCAAGAAAACCATCCAAGCGGTGGGCCACGAAGCCAAGGCCATGTTGGGCAAAGTGCCTGGCAATATCGAAGCTATTCGCCCGATGAAAGACGGCGTGATAGCCGACTTCACGGTGACTGAGCAAATGCTCAAGCAATTTATCAAGATGGTGCATCCACGCTCGGTGTTAAAGCCTAGTCCACGCATCATCATTTGTGTGCCTTGTGGCTCTACCCAAGTGGAGCGTCGTGCTATTCGCGAATCTGCTTTGGGTGCTGGTGCCTCCGAGGTGTATTTGATTGAAGAACCGATGGCCGCTGCGATTGGTGCTGGTTTGCCCGTGTCAGACGCGTCTGGTTCTATGGTGGTCGATATTGGTGGTGGTACTACCGAAGTTGGCGTGATCTCTCTAGGCGGTATGGTCTACAAAGGCAGTGTGCGAGTCGGTGGCGACAAGTTCGATGAAGCCATCATCAACTACATCCGTCGTAACTACGGCATGTTGATCGGCGAACCTACTGCAGAAGCTATTAAGAAAAAAATCGGTTCTGCTTTTCCAGGCTCTGAAGTCAAAGAGATGGAAGTCAAAGGCCGCAACCTCTCAGAAGGCGTGCCCCGCTCTTTCACAATCTCCTCCAACGAAATTTTGGAAGCGTTGACAGATCCGTTGAACAACATCGTGTCTGCTGTGAAAAACGCTTTGGAGCAAACACCGCCAGAACTCGGGGCAGACATTGCCGAGCGCGGCATGATGCTCACCGGCGGTGGCGCGTTGTTACGTGACCTCGACCGCTTGCTAGCAGAAGAAACCGGCTTACCAGTGTTGGTAGCCGAAGACCCACTCACCTGTGTGGTGCGCGGATGTGGTTTGGCCTTAGAACGTATGGACCGTTTAGGCTCCATCTTCACGAGCGAATAACACTGTGCCACTGGGCACCCTTGACAGAACCCCTCCGGCCTTTTTTAAACAAGGGCCGTCAGCAATATCGAAACTGCTGTTCTTCAGTGCCCTCTCCGTTTTGTTAATGGTCGCTGATGTGCGCTTCCATGTGACACAACCTTTGCGCGCAACCTTGTCCGTCGCGCTTTATCCAATTCAGTGGCTGGCAATGCGCCCGCAAGCTTTCGCAAAGTACAGCGGTGAATATTTAGAGTCTTTGCAAGACGCGCAAGCGGACGCCAAAGACGTGCGACAAAAACTGTTGTTACAAGCCCAGCGTGCTGCCCAAGTTGAACAACTCACACTAGAAAACAAACAACTCAGGTCTTTGCTGAGTTTGCATGAACGGCTCAACACCGTTGGCGTTGTTGCAGAGGTCTTGTATGACGCCGCAGACCCTTACACCCGCAAACTCATCATCAACAAGGGCATGACCAATGGTGTAAAGACCAGCGCGCCCGTGATGGATGAGCACGGCATCTTGGGCCAGGTTACACGTGTGTTACCTTTGGTGAGCGAAGTTACCTTGGTTACGGATCGCGAACATTCCATTCCTGTGCTTAACACGCGAACCGGTGCACGTGGCGTGGCGTATGGCGAATCGGGCGGCGCACCTTTATTGGAACTGCGCTTTATGGCAACCAATGCAGACATTGAAGTTGGCGATCAACTCACCACCAGCGGTGTAGACGGTGTCTATCCTCCTGGGGTGCCAGTGGGCATCGTAACCAAAGTAGAGCGTCGTGCTGAAACTGCTTTTGCGCGTATCTTGTGTGAGCCTGTTGGCCGTGTGCAAGGCGCTAAACATGTGATGGTGATTGACCCACTCACAGACCAGTTGCCAGCGCGCCCCGTGATCGAAAAACCCCAACCTTTGGGTGCGATCAAAGGAGGCCGTCGATGATCATGCCGCGCGGCCAGCAATTGTTGTTGCCTGTCAATCCCTTATTTGTGTTGATGACTTTGTTATTGGCCTTGTTGGCCAATATGCTGATGAACATTAGTTTGGTGGGCAATGCGGCATGGACGCCTGATTTTTTAGCGGTGACCTTGGTGTTTTGGTGTATCCACCAACCTCGTTTGGTAGGCATTAGCGTAGCTTTTTTCTTTGGTGTTGCGAGTGATGTGCACCAAGCCACCTTGATGGGCCAACATGCATTGACTTACACCGCCTTAGGATTTTTCTCTCTCATGATCCATCGCCGATTGCTATGGTTCACGGTGCCTTCGCAGGCCATGCAAGTGCTGCCTTTGTTTTTAACAGCATATGCACTTGAGTTGACGGTACGTATGGCCTCTGGTGCATTGTTTCCAGGGTGGTCATTGTTTATTGCGCCACTTTTAGAGGCTGCGTTGTGGCCCATCATGAGCGTGATCTTGCTAGCGCCGCAAAGGCGAGCACCTAACCCAGACGCGCATCGCCCACTATGAATGTGATCCGCAACATTCAAATGGATCTGAACCGATTCAGGTCTCGTGTGGTGGTGGTGACGTTTGTGATCCTGATTGCATTTGGGATTTTGTGCTTACGCTTGTTTTATTTGCAAGTGATTCGTTATGACGATCTCAATGCGGCAGCAGAGAGTAACCGCACCGCCATCGTGCCTATCGTGCCTAACCGTGGCGTCATCATGGATCGCAATGGGGTTGTGTTGGCCACCAATTATTCAGCGTATACGTTGGAGATCACCCCTTCAAAAGTTGTTGCACCAGTTGAAGACGTCATTGAACAACTCTCGGCAATTATTGACATTCAGACGCGCGATAAACGCCGCTTTAAAAAACAAGTCGATGAATCAAAGAGCATTGACTCGGTACCCATTCGTACCCGTTTAACAGACGATGAAGTAGCACGATTTGCCGCGCAGCGTTACCGGTTTCCAGGTGTTGAAATTCGTGCGCGTTTATTTCGTAACTACCCCTACGACCAACTCGCTAGCCATGTGATTGGCTATATCGGACGCATCAACACCAGCGAAAAAGCCAAGATCGAAGAGTCGGAAGATGCGGGCAATTACCGCGGCACCGAATACATCGGCAAACTCGGCGTCGAGCAAAGTTACGAAAACCAACTGCACGGTACAACTGGCGTGCAAGAGATGGAGACGTCTGCCGGTGGACGCGCTGTACGTCGACTCAATAGCAGCCAAGCAGTACCTGGCAATAGTGTGGTGCTGTCTATCGACATCAAGTTGCAAAAACTGATAGAAGATTTGTACGGAACGCGCCGAGGCGCGTTGGTGGCGCTCGACCCTAAAACGGGCGAGGTCTTAGCGTTCGTCAGCAAACCCACGTTTGATCCCAATTTGTTTGTTGATGGCATTGATGTAGACAACTGGCAAGCCTTGAACGAGTCTCCCGATAAACCTTTGCTTAACCGGGCGTTGCGTGGAACATATCCTCCTGGCTCAACTTACAAGCCATTTATGGCGTTGGCGGCTTTGCAGACGGGAAAGCGCTCAGAGAAAGTATCGATTTCTGACCCTGGCTTTTTCATGTTTGGTAGCCACCGGTTCCGTGATGACAAAGAGGGCGGTCATGGTGTGGTGGACATGTACAAATCGATTGTCGAGTCGTGTGATACCTATTACTACACACTGGCGCGCGATATGGGCGTGGACTTGATTTACGAACAAATGAAACCGCTGGGGTTTGGTCAAATTACGGGTATTGATATCTTGGGCGAGTCGCGCGGTATCTTGCCCTCTACCGATTGGAAGCGCACGACTTATAAAAAAGCTGAGCAACAGCGCTGGTATTCAGGCGAAACCATTTCTCTTGGAATTGGACAGGGCTACAACAGTTTCACCATGTTGCAACTGGCGCATGCCACAGCCACGATCGCGAACAATGGCCTGAAGATGCGACCTCACATCGTGCGCGAGGTGTTAGATGTCGAAACCAAAGCGCCAACCCCTGTGGCCAAAGAACCTATCGGGCAATTACAACTGTCGCTAGAAAACTTGGACATCATCAAGCGCGCCATGATTGGTGTGAATATCCAAGGCACATCGGCTACTAGCTTCGTTGGCGCGCAGTATGTCAGTGCAGGTAAAACGGGAACTGCCCAAGTCTTTACCGTCAAGCAAAACGAAAAATATAACGCCGCTACGGTAGACGAACGTATGCGCGACCATGCCTTATTTATTGCTTTCGCACCTGCTGACGAACCTAAGGTTGCGCTAGCGATGGTGGTGGAAAACTCCGGTTTTGGCGCGCAAAACGCAGCACCTATTGCGCGTCGCGTGCTTGACTTCGTGATCTTGGGGCAGTACCCCTCAGAAGAAGATATTGCCGCAGTGCAAAAAGGCCAAGCGACCCGCCCGATCGGTAAGCCACGTGATGTGGCTAACTTGCCTTGGCCACCAAAAACCATCACAGCAGCAGCAAAACCAGAAAAGCCTTGAGTAATGATTCCGTTGCGTTTAACGCATGTATGCGTCAAAACTGGTTTTACAAATCAAAGCGCTGACTACCAACAAAAACATCACACGCACGAAACCAGCGCCATGTTTTAACGCCATGCGCGTGCCTAGCAAGCTTCCCGCGATATTTGCCAAGGCCAGCGGCAAAGCCAAGTGCCACCAAACATGACCTTTGAGCGCGAACAAAACCAAGGCGGCTGCGTTGCTCGACAAATTGAGTAACTTAGCTGCCACCGAAGCATTTAAAAAGTCGTAGCCCAACCATCGCACCAGCAAGAAGACAAAAAAACTACCCGTACCGGGCCCAAAAAATCCGTCGTAAAACCCGATGACTAAACCAACCGAGCAAGCTGCCAGCAGTTCAGTGCGTCCGCTGAACCGAGGTGAATGGTCGCGGCCCATATCTTTGCGCCACAAGGTGTAGAGCAAGACGGCACCCAAAACAAAAGGTAGTAATTGGCGTAAAAAATCAGCAGATATCAGTGTTACCCACCATGCGCCTGCAAATGATCCCGCCATCGCAAGGCAAGCTGCGGGCAACATGACCGACCAATTGATGGTGACGCGACTGCTGTATTGCCAAGTGGCAAAAGCGGTGCCCCAAACCGACCCGCTTTTATTAGTCCCTAGCAAGGTGGCGGGTGTGGCGGTTGGGTAGAGCGCAAAAAGTGCTGGTAATAAAACCAATCCCCCGCCACCCACAATTGAATCGATAAATCCCGCTAAAGCCGAAGCGAAGGTGGCTATTACAAGTTCCATCGTCTGATTGTGTTCTGAAAAGCAAAAGGCACCGGTGTTACCCAGTGCCTTTTTCAAAATGCTCCTGCTTGAGCAGAGCTTGTTATGTGTCTCCTCGGACCCTCTGCAACTGCAGCGTACCTTGGTTGCGAGTTGGCAAACTTTAAACGGGGTGCGCCTGAATGGGGCCTAGGAGTTTCCCTTGCGGGCTAACCCGTGCAAAAGTAGGTTAAGAACTCGCTAGCGCCTCGTGCGCCAGCCACTGCGCAGCTTTTTCGGCCAACATCAAAGTGGGGCTATTGGTATTGCCGCTGGTAATTGTGGGCATCACGCTGGCATCGACCACTCTCAGTCCACGCACTACGCCGCCACGCCCGTCGCGCACGCGCAATTCTGGGTCGACCACAGCTTGCGTATCATCAATGCGCCCCATGCGCGCAGTGCCTACGGGGTGGAAGATGGTGGTGGCAATGTCACCCGCCAAACGCGCAAGGTCGTCGTCGCTTTGGTATTGCACGCCAGGCTTCCACTCGACGGGTTTGTATTTCGCCAAAGCAGGTTGGGCCGCAATGCGGCGTGTCACGCGCAAAGAATCTGCCGCGACTTTACGATCTTCGTGAGTGCTCAAATAATTGGGCGTAATCTTTGGGGCATCAACAAATTTAGGGCTAACAATATTCACAGTGCCGCGACTTGTGGGGTTGAGATTGCACACACTCGCAGTAAATGCAGGAAAGCTATGCAGAGGCTCGCCAAAAGCATCCAAACTCAAAGGCTGCACGTGGTATTCGATATTGGTGAAAGGCTGATCAGGGCTGCTGCGGGTAAAAGCACCCAATTGCGAAGGCGCCATACTCATCGGGCCGCTGCGCTTGAACACATACTCCATGCCAATCTTGGCCTTACCCCACCAACTATTGGCCAGCGTATTGAGCGTTTGCACGCCTTGCACTTTAAAGACCGATCGGATTTGTAAGTGGTCTTGTAAATTGGCTCCCACGCCAGGTAAATCGATCACGGGTTCAATACCGTGCTCTTTCAACAAAGAAGCAGGACCTAAACCTGAAAGCTGCAAAATTTGCGGCGACCCAATGCTGCCAGCGCTCAACACCACAGCATGTTTAGCAGTTACCTGCACAAACCCGCCCGCGCCAGTCCAGACCTCAACACCGCTACAACGTTGTTGGCCGTCAGCATCTTGCGTCATCAAAAGCTTGGAGACTTGGGCGCTAGACCACAACTCAAAATTAGGCCGTGCATAACAAGTCGGCCGCAAAAAAGCTTTAGGCGTATTCCAGCGCCAGCCGCTTTTTTGGTTCACTTCAAAATAGCCCACACCCTCGTTATCACCTTGGTTGAAATCGTTAGTAGCAGGAACACCCGCTTGCACTGCAGCTTCAGCAAAAGCGTCCAAAACATCCCACCGCAATCGCTGCTTTTCAATCCGCCATTCACCGCCAGCGTTGTGGTGACGCAGTGTTTCGCCATAAACCGTTTTATCCGCCAACAACACCTCGCTTTTTACGCCCTTGGCGCCGTGCATCGCATTAGCGCCACCAAAATGGTCTTCATGCAATTTGAAATACGGCAAACATTGGTCCCAGCGCCAACGGCTATCGCCCGTGATATCAGCCCACTGGTTGTAATCACGCGCCTGGCCACGCATATAAATCATCCCGTTGATACTCGAACACCCGCCCAGCACCTTGCCCCGCGGATATTTCAAACTACGCCCGTTCAACCCCGCATCAGGCGCCGTGTTGTAGAGCCAGTCTGTGCGCGGATTACCAATGCAATACAAATAACCCACAGGAATGTGGATCCAGTGGTAATCGTCTTTGCGTCCCGCTTCAATCAATAACACCCGTTTGCGCGCATCGGCACTTAAACGGTTGGCAAGCAAGCACCCTGCAGTGCCTGCACCAACAATGATGTAGTCAAAAGTTGCTTCGCTCATTACTTAGAAGTAGGCATAGCAAACTCAGCCCCCTTGCCAATACTCTCCGGCCAGCGCTGCATCACAGACTTTTGCTTGGTATAAAAACGCACACCCTCTTCGCCATACGCGTGCATATCGCCAAACAAACTCTTCTTCCAGCCACCAAACCCATGCCACGCCATAGGCACAGGAATCGGCACATTGATGCCAACCATGCCCACTTGGATACGCCGCGCAAATTCACGCGCCACATTGCCGTCGCGGGTGAAACAACTCACGCCATTGCCAAACTCGTGGGCGTTGATCAAATCTACTGCTTGCGCAAAGTCTTTGACCCGCACACAGCTGAGCACTGGCCCAAAAATCTCTTCTTTGTAAATGCGCATCTCAGGCGTCACGTGGTCAAACAAAGTGCCGCCCATCCAAAAGCCTTTTTCGCAACCCGGTCCAGTTTGCTTGGCATCAAAGGGGCGTCCATCTACTAAAAGCTTGGCACCTTCTTTGGCGCCCTGCTCGATATAACCGGTGATGCGCTGGTGCGCGATGGAGGTGACGATCGGGCCCATCTCTGCCGCGAGGTTGGTGCCGTTGAGCACCTTCAAAGCCTTGGTTCGCTCGATCAATTTGGGCATGATGCGTTCCGCAACATCACCCACCAACACCGCCACGCTGATCGCCATACAACGCTCGCCGGCAGAACCGTAGGCCGCGCCAATCAAAGCGTCGACCGATTGGTCGATATCAGCGTCAGGCATCACGACCATATGGTTCTTCGCCCCACCCAAAGCTTGCACGCGTTTGCCGTGGTGCGCGCCGGTTTCGTAGATGTAGTTAGCAATCGGCGTGGAGCCGACAAAGCTCACCGCTTTGACATCGGGATGCACTAGCAATGCATCGACTGCTTCTTTATCACCTTGCACCACGTTGAACACGCCGTCAGGCAAGCCCGCTTTTTTGAGCAAGTCGGCCATGAAAAGCGCAGGCGATGGGTCAATCGGGCTGGGCTTCAAAATAAAGGTGTTGCCGCATGCGATAGCGACGGGGAACATCCACATGGGCACCATCACGGGGAAGTTGAAGGGCGTGATGCCAGCCACCACACCTAAGGGTTGGCGCATGGTCCAGTTGTCGATGCCGGTGGAGACTTGTTCGGTGTAGTCGCCTTTGAGCAATTGCGGAATGCCCGTGGCGAATTCGACAATCTCAATTCCGCGCGTGACTTCTCCTTGCGCATCGGTAAAAACCTTGCCGTGCTCGGCGGTGATCATGCGTGCGAGCTCGTCTTTGTGCAGGTTGAGCAACTCCAAAAACTTGAACATGACCCGCGCGCGGCGCAAAGGAGATGTATCTGCCCAAGCGGGAAATGCCTTTTGTGCGGCCGCTACGGCAACGTTGACATCGGCTGTGCTGGCCAAATGTACTTGCGCAGTGACGGCGCCCGTAGCAGGGTTGAAGACATCTTGCGTGCGCGTGCTTTTGCCTTGGCTCGGTAGGCCTGAGACAAAGTGGGCAATAGTGGCTGTGCTCATAAACAGTCTTTCAAAAAAATTTCTAATGAGAGCGCAAAGCGCCCTTTAAGGGTAACGGACTAGCGATAATTTTCACCGGATGCAGAAAAGGCGAGAGACTAACGACCGCCGGTAACGTCTAAGTTGGCGCCCGTGACATAACTGGCAGAGTCACTCAGTAACCAAACGATGGTTTGCGCGACTTCGTCAGCGGAGCCAGGACGCAACATGGGGATCATGGGCGCCATGGTTTTAGCGCGATCCGGAATGCCACCGCTCGCATGGATGTCGGTATCAATAATGCCAGGGCGAACTGCGTTGACGCGAATCCCCTCCGCCGCCACTTCTTTAGCCAAACCGAGGTTAAAGGTGTCGATGGCACCCTTGCTGGCGGCGTAATCTACATATTGGCCGGGCGCGCCCACGCGGGCTGCAACGCTGCTGAGATTGACGATAGAACCGCCCTTGCCGCCGTGTTTAATGCTCATGCGCAAAATGGCTTCGCGCGCGCAAAACATGGCGCCGATCACGTTGATGCGCATCATGCGCTCCAAGCGCTCCCAACTTAGTTCGTCCACCCGTACAGCGACGTCGAGCACGCCAGCGTTATTTACAAAACCTGTGAGGCGACCCAACTGAGCATCCACTTGCGCAAACAGGTGTTTGATTTGCGCCTCATCGCCGACGTCGGCTTGGATGCTGACGGCTTGCCCGCCTTCCGCTTTGATTTGTTGGACTATGGTCTCAGCGGCGGTGGCGTTTTGGCTGTAATTGACCGCAACAGCCCAGCCTTGACGGGCAGCCAGTAACGCCGTGGCGGCACCAATGCCGCGGCTCGCGCCTGTGACTAGTAAAACGGGTTTCATGGCTTGTCTCCTTGAGGCCTGAGGCTTTTTAAATAGAGCGCGGACGATAGCATGGGCGTGGC
>Ga0214919_10009626_pt1 | contig 12435 bp, 11 predicted proteins | sample LL1503_MetaG_FD_177994 | JGI IMG/M metagenome (GOLD analysis project Ga0214919, IMG submission 177994) | Freshwater microbial communities from Lake Lanier, Atlanta, Georgia, United States - LL-1503 | ecosystem: Environmental > Aquatic > Freshwater > Lake | place: USA: Georgia | collected...
GGGCTAGCATGCTTGAAGTGCTGGGCTCAGACTACATTCGGACCGCGCGTGCCAAAGGCCTGAGCGAGTGGGTGGTCACCTTCAAACATGCCTTGCGCAATGCCCTGATGCCTGTGGTGACAATCGCCGGGCTCCAGTTCGGCCACCTGATCTCGGGCGCGGTGCTGGTGGAGACCGTGTTCAGCTGGCCCGGCCTGGGCACGCTGGCCCTGGGGGCCATTCATGGGCGCGACTATCCCACCCTGTTGGGCGTGCTGACGTTTTCTTCCATGTTGGTCATCGTCGCCAACCTTGTAACCGACCTGAGTTACCGCTGGATCGACCCAAGGCTGCGTGGCAAATGAGCGCGACACCGTCTAACCTGCAGGTGCTGTCACCGCTACGGGAAGCCTGGCGCGTGTTCAGCCGCAACAAGGCTGCCATGCTGGGGCTGCTCCTGCTGGTCTGCATCAGCCTGGTGATGCTGCTGGGGCCAGGCCTGTATGGCGTGAAGCCCTTCGAGATCATGGGCGCGCCTTTTACTGAGCCCTTCACAGACCGCAAGCTCTGGCTGGGTACCGACTACCTGGGCCGCGACATCCTGGCAGGGATGTTGGTCGGCGGCCGTGCCACGGTGATGGTTGGGCTGGCTGCAGCCGTCATCACGGTGTCCATTGGCGTCACCATCGGTTCTTTGGCGGGCTATTTCGGTGGTTGGGTCGACAGCCTGCTGTCGCGCCTGACCGAGCTGTTCCAGGTGCTGCCGGCACTGCTGTTCGCCATGGTGTTGGTCACGCTGTTCCAACCATCGCTAGGCGTGGTGATTCTGGCCATCGGCATGGTCAGCTGGACGGGTACCGCGCGGCTGGCTCGGGCCGAATTCATGCGCCTTCGTGGTTTGGAGTATGTGAGCGCGGCGCGGGCCATGGGGGCCAGCCATCTGCGTCTGATGCTGCGCGAGATATTGCCCAACGCGCTGCCGCCTTTGATTGTGTCGGCAACCCTGATCATCGGTGTGGCCATTTTGTTTGAAGCAGGCTTGAGCTTCCTGGGCTTGTCAGACCCCAACGTCATGAGTTGGGGGCTGATGATCGGCTCCAACCGGCGCAACATTCTTGAATGCTGGTGGGCCGTGAGTTTCCCTGGCGCTGCGATTTTCCTCACGGTGTTATCGGTCAGTCTGGTGGGCGACGGCCTCAATGACGCACTCAACCCCAAGCTGCATTTGCGCTGATGAATACGAAGCTAAAGGCATGAGCACCGTCGCAGAAGTAGCCCCTGCCCTGTTGGAAGTGAACCAACTCGGCGTCGAGTTTCAGACCAGGGGTGGCGTTGCGCGGGTGCTTGACGATGTCAGTTTTAGCGTGCATCGCGGTGAAACGCTGGGCTTAGTTGGCGAGTCTGGATGCGGCAAGAGCATGACCGCGCTGGCCATGATGCGGCTGATCCCAACCCCGCCAGGGCGCATTACCTCAGGCCGTGTAGCACTCGACGGACGTGACCTTCTGGCGCTCAGCGAGACGGAGATGCGCCAGTACCGAGGCAACCGAATCTCGATGATCTTCCAGGAGCCCATGACCTCGCTCAACCCAGCCTACACGGTGGGTGACCAGATCGGCGAGGCTGTGCGCCTGCATCAGGGGCTGGATCGCAAAGCTGCACTGATGCGGGCCACAGAGATGCTGGAGGCGGTGGGCATCCCAGCTGCCAAGAGCCGGGTGCATGAATACCCGCACCAGTTCTCTGGCGGCATGCGCCAGCGGGTCATGATCGCCATGGCCTTGGCCTGCAAACCCGATGTGCTGATTGCCGATGAGCCCACCACTGCACTCGACGTGACCGTGCAGGCGCAAATCTTTGACCTGATTGCCGAATTGCGCGAACGCACCGGCACCGCCGTGCTGCTGATCACCCACGACATGGGCGCCATCGCCGAAATGGCCGACCGGGTGGCGGTGATGTACGCGGGACGCATTGTTGAGGAAGGCTCGGCGGCCGAGGTTCTTCAGTTACCCATGCACCCCTACACCCAGGGCCTGATCGCCTGCGCTCCCGGGCGGCGCACCGCCGGCTTTGGCGAGCCCCTTCTGGAAATACCGGGCACCGTGCCCTCCCTGTTGGAACGCGGCAGAGGCTGCGCCTTTGCCGATCGGTGCAGCCAGGTGCAGCCGCGCTGCCGCGAACAGCTACCACCAGAGACCCGGCTGGACGGCGGGCGCCGGCGCGTCCTATGCTGGCTGCATGTGCCTGGAGGCTCAGCATGACCGAGAACCAGGCACTGTTGCGGGTGCGCGACCTCAAGGTGCATTTCCCGTTGGGCGGACGCATCTTTGGTAAAAAGTCAGTGGTGAAGGCCGTTGACGGCGTGAGTTTTGACATCCCCAAGGGCACCACCTTTGGCATCGTGGGCGAGAGCGGCTCGGGCAAAAGCACCACCGCGCTGGCCGTGATGCGACTGGTGAACATCACCTCGGGCAGCATGCGCCTGGGCTCAGACGACATTGGCAGCCTGGAAGGCGAAGGGCTGCGCCGGGTGCGCCGACGCTTCCAGATGGTGTTCCAAGACCCGTTTGCCTCGTTGAACCCGCGTAAACGCGCAGGTGATGCAATTTTGGAAGCGCTGGAGCTGATGGACGTGGGCGAGCCGGCCGCACGGCCCGAACTGGCGCGCCACTTGTTCATGCAAACCGGGCTGCGCCCGGAGCAACTGCAACTGTTTCCGCACCAGTTCTCGGGCGGGCAACGCCAGCGCATCGTGCTGGCCCGTGCGCTGGCAGCCAAGCCTGAGCTGGTGGTGTGCGACGAGCCGGTGTCGGCCCTCGATGTGGCCATCCAGGCCCAGATTCTTAACCTGATGCAACGCCTGCAGCGCGAGCTGGGCCTGACCTACCTGTTCATCTCGCACGATCTCGGCGTGATCCGCCACATGTGCGATGAGATCGGCGTGATGTACCTAGGCCAGATCGTGGAGCAGGCCGACCGGCAGTCGCTGTTTGAGCGGCCGCTGCACCCCTACACCCTGGCGCTGTGGTCGGCGGCGCCCTCCTTCAACCCCGGCACGCGCAGCCGGGCTGACCGCATCCGGCTGCAGGGTGACCCGCCCAGCCCGATCAACGTGCCGCCGGGCTGCCGCTTTGCCGGGCGCTGCCCGTTTGCGGAGGCGCGTTGCCACACTGAGCCTCCAGCCCTTCGCACCGTGTTGCCAGGCCACCAGGTGGCCTGCCACCGGGTGTCTGACGGTGGTGCCCCGCTCTACCCTGAGTCTGTCCGACCCGTCTGAACACCATGCACACCACCATTTATTCTGCGCGCAAGATCATCACCATGAATGCGTCGCATCCGTCCGCCACCCACGTGGCGGTGCGCGACGGCCGCATTCTGGGTGTCGGGTCGATCGACGAACTCAAAGGTTGGGGGCCGCACCAGTTGGATGACCGCTTTACCGACAAGGTGCTGCTGCCCGGGCTGGTCGAAGCCCACGCCCACCTGATGGCTGGCGCCCTGTGGCGCTACACCTATTGCGGCTATTTTGATCTGCGTGACCCTGATGGCCGCAATTGGCCGGGCGGCCGGACCCTGGAGGCGGTGATCGGCCAATTGAGCAACGCCAGCGCGCGGCAGCCCGACGGCCCCCTGTTGGGCTGGGGCTTTGACCCGATCTACTTTGGTACTCAACGGGTCAGCCGGCATGAGCTGGACCGTGTCAGCAGTGCCCGCCCCGTGGGCGTGCTGCACGCCAGCGGCCATATCCTGAACGTCAACAGCTTTGTGCTGGAGAAAGCCGGCCTGCTGCGGACTGGCGTCGAGCACCCCGGCATCCCACTGGGCGCCGATGGCCTGCCCACCGGCGAACTCAAAGGCCCGGAGGCCATGATGGCAGCCTCTGCAGTGGTGGGGCTGGACCGCTCTTTCCTGTCGGGCGACGAATTTGGCATCCGGGCATTCGGCAAGCTGGCGGTACGCGCCGGTGTCACGACGTCCACCGACCTGGCCGCCACCCTGCTTGAGCCTGAACTGGTCAGCCTGCTGAACATTACCGCAGAAGACACTTACCCGCTGCGGCTGGTGCCACTGCTGCGACTGATCGGCATGACACCAGCGCAGGCCGTGGAGCGCTCCGTTGCCTTGAATGGCCGCAGTACCGAGCGGGTGCGCCTGGGCCGCATCAAGGTGGTGGCCGATGGCTCGATCCAGGGCTTTTCGGCCCGCATGCGCTGGCCAGGTTACTTCAATGGCGCCCCCAACGGCTTGTGGTACACCGCACCGGAGACCATCCGCGAGTGCTACACCCTGGCGCTGCAAAACGGCGTGCAGGTGCACACCCACACCAATGGCGACGAGGCCACCGAGATGGCGCTGGACTGCCTGGCTGCAGCCTTGAAGGCCGCGCCCACGCGTGACCACCGCTTCAATTTGCAGCATTGCCAGCTGGCCGATGCCGCGCAGTTCCGGCGTATGAAGGCGCTGGACATGTGCGTCAACCTGTTTGCCAACCACCATTTCTACTGGGGCGACCAGCACTACAGCACCACGGTCGGGCCAGAGCGGGCCGAGCGCATGAACGCCTGTGCCACCGCCCAACGCAGCGGCGTGCCATTCACCATCCACAGCGACGCGCCGGTCACGCCGCTGGGCCCGCTGTTCACCGCCTGGTGCGCCGTCAACCGCCTCACCGCCTCCGGTCGAGTGCTGGGCGCCCATGAACGCATCTCGGTGGCCGACGCGCTTCAAGCCATCACGCTGGGCGCGGCCTACACCCTCAAGCTCGACCATGAAATTGGCTCGATCGAATCCGGCAAGCGGGCTGACTTCTGTGTGCTCGACGACGACCCCACCGAGGTGCCACCCGAGCAGCTCAAGGACGTGCGGGTTTGGGGCACGGTGCAGGGCGGCCGGGTGTTCCAGGCGCCACAGCCTGTGTGATATCCGGTTTGATGTCCGGTGTGAAGCCCGGTGTGATTCCGACCCTGATTGTGGGCGGCTACCTGGGCGCCGGCAAGACCACGCTGGTGAACCACCTGCTGCGCCACGCCGATGGCCTGCGCATCGCGGTGATGGTGAATGATTTTGGCGAACTCACCATTGATGCCGACCTGATCGAGGGCGCCGAGGGTAGCGTCCTGGCCCTGGCCGGCGGCTGCGTCTGCTGCAGCTTTGGCTCAGACCTGCTCGGCGCTCTACAAGACGTGCTGCAGCGCCAACCGCCGCCCGTCCTGATCCTGATTGAAACCAGCGGTGTCGCCCTGCCGGCTGCCGTAGCCCGCTCGGCCCGCCTGTTGCCAGGCCTGCGCATCGACGGCATTGTGCTGCTGCTGGACGCAGAAACTGTACGCCAGCGCAGCGCCGACCCCTACGTGGGCGACCTGGTCCGCCAGCAATTGCTGGACGCCGACTTGCTGATCCTGAACAAGACTGAACTCTGCAGCCCAACCCAGTTGGCTGAACTGAACGACTGGCTACCCACCATGACCACGCCTGGCACACCGGCGGTGCAGGCCAACCAGGCCCGCGTGCCGCCGGAATTGGTGCTGGGCTTTCATGCCGGCCTGGATGCCGACCCGGAAGGCGCCACCGGCACCACCGGCACCACCGGTGCCTCTGGCGCTGCACTGGCGCGCTGGGCAGCGCAGCCAATCGCCCAGCCCCTAGCACCCGCATCAGACCGGTTTGTCAATGAGCTGCTGGTGCTGAGTGCGCCGCAGGACCCCCAGGCCTTGCTGGAAGGCCTGAGCGACCCCACCGCCGGCGTCGTCCGCGCCAAAGGCTGGCTGACCGACCTGGCCGGCCAGCGCCACCTGCTGCAACAGGTCGGCCGCCGCATTGAGCTGCTGCCGCTTGCGCCCGACGCCGGTCCGTCAGGCCCTGACCGGCTGCTGGTCATTGGTCTAGCTGGCATCTATCGCATTGGCAATTTGCTACTAAATAAATAGCTTAAACCCCAATAAGGACGGGGCTAGCGGCCAATTTGACGCATGGATTCCCGGTCGCAGCCGGGAATGACGGCAGTGGGTTGGGAATGACGGGACGCCGTGTCATCCTCGCGCAAGCGGGGATCCTGGCCAGCCAACCTGACCACCGAAGCCTCAGGACACCGTCTGGTAATACAGATTCTGCGGGTGCTTGGCCTGGGCGAAGAACAGCCAGCGTTCGGATTGTCATCAGCACATGTTCCATCCGAAACGATGGCCAACACCTTGTGCTAAAAATTAGCCCCGAGCTACCAACAGACGGGTCAAGTCAACTTTCAAACCTTCCAAGTCCTCCGTGGCAGTCAGGTAAACAATATCATCGTCCACCGAGTCATAGCCGTGAATAATGCGATTACGTAGGTCAATGGCCAGCTTGAAATTGGATACAGTTTTCAACAAGCCGGGCTCAAGTTTGGCCAGCTGAGCGCATGCTTCACCCAAAATTTCCAACTGACGCTCGACCGCTGACCGGCGCATTTTGTCTGCAAGATACACATCCAACGTGATGCCGGCGACAAATTCCTGGGCCGAACCGATGGCGCCCAGGGCGTCAACCAACAGCTTCGGCGTTTTGTCGGTCATAAACCACGATGCGGCTGCGATTGACAGCCTGCAAGAAATAAGGATTGCGGATGTAGCACGGGTTAACCAAATCCACGTGACGCCCTAGAGCCTTCTCCAGGTCTTCGGCCAAACCGATCCAACGCTTGGCACGCGAGCCAGCCACTTGGTGGTCAAGTTCCACCAAAAAATCGAAGTCACTGGAGTCGGGATTGAAGTCAGGCCCGGTTGCAGAACCAAACAATTCGAGGTGAGCAACGCCATGCCGTTCGCACAGCGCGGCGATCTCTCGCATGTATGGGGCCAACCTGGTGTGCATTGGCAGATTATTCAACATCTTCAGCCTAAGTGGTTCTAGTATTCAGTGCGCAGTTGGTGCCCATCACCTTGCAGGTGTAGATCGCGGAATGAATTTGCTACTAAATAAATAGCTTAAACCCCAATAAGCACGGAGGCTAGCGGCCAATTTGACGCATGGATTCCCGTTTTCACGGGAATAACGGACATCTCGGCTTGGCCTCACCAAGGCGATTGCGTGCGAAATGATTGCAAGACGGGGTTCCGCGCACTGTGCGAGGAGCTCGGCCTGCCCAGCCTGCCCGACGCCCCGGCGCTGATCGACCAGGCCGCGTTGCAGCAGGGCGGGTTTCTGGTGGCTGCCGATCCATATCGCCTGCAAGCGCAACTGGAGGCCGCCATGTCCATCTGCGCAGGGCGTGATGAGCGACTTCGGGCCCGGCTGTCAATGTCGCCTGGGCGGTTCGGTTGAATGCAGGAAGCCTGGCTCCTGCATCCATCCGGAGAGCTGCCGCAGGAATACACAGGGATCGCCGTCGGGCCCGCAACACGAGTTCGGTGCCGGACGGTATCGCCCACGGCGGGCGCGAAGCGATGGGCGAGAAGACTCCCTGGCTGGCGTCTGGAGTGCCAAACCGGCCGGCACCGATTCCGCGCCGTTCGCCAGTGTGCTCGCCAGCGGCGCCGGCAGCAGGTGCACCTCACCTTCGAACACCGTGCCAGCCACGCGGACGTCTTTCAGGCGTTCCACGCCAAGGTCAAAGGGGTCGTCTTCCAGAATCGTGAAGTCGGCCTTCTTGCCGGCGACGATGGACCCGATCTCATGGTCCATGCTCAGGCCGAAGGCAGCGTCGATGGTGATGCCGCGCAAGGCCTGTTGCAGTGTCAGGCGTTCCGACGGTGCCACGCTCCGGCCGGATTTGGTGGTGCGGGTTGCGGCGCACCAGGCCAGCATCAGAGGCTCCATCGGCGCCATCATGAAGTCCGAATGCAAGGACACCCTCAGCCCGTTGCGCGCCAGCGAGCCGGCGCGCACGATTTGGTCAGCGCGCTCCTGGCCGAGACCGAGTTTGGCGTAACCATCGGCCAGCGCATGGATGAAGTAGGGGTTGACCGACGCATGCGCGCCGAGTGCGGCCATGCGCAGCGACTGCGCGTTGGTGTGAAACCCGACATGGTGCATCATAAACCGGTGGTCGAAGCGTGGCTTGCGTTCCTGCGCACTGGCCAGCGCGGCCAGCACCGAATCCATACCTGCGTCGCCGTTCACATGCACGTGGATCTGGTACCCGGCATCCCAGAATACCTCCACGCCCTTGGCCAGCACCGGCGGCGCCATCAGCCATTCGCCGTGGTGGCCATCGATGTAACCGGGCGGGTTCATCTGCATCAGCTGCGAGAACATGGCACCGTCTGCGTACAGCTTGATGGCCTTGGAAAAGACCACGCGTCGGCTGCCGCGCGCACGCATCAACTCGATGGCTTTGAGCCCCTCGTCGAATGGCGGGCATTCGTCCGGCGGGCCCATTACCTTGCGCCCGACGGCACGGTTCGAGAAGCCGCGTGCCTCCAGGATGTTCACGATGCGCAGCGGGCGCTGCGGCTGTTCGATGCAGGCTGCCAGTGCGGTGAGTTCGAATTCCGGGTCGGCCGAGCCGAACAACATGTCGCCCGCTGTCGTGATGCCACCCTGGTGCATCAGGCCAGCCGTGATGTTCAGGCCGCGGTGGTACCAGTCGGGGCGCAACAGGTAGGGCAGCAGGCGCGCCATCATGACCTTGTTGCCAGTCTCGAAGAAGTGGCCAGAGGCAAAGTCGATCTGCGGGTGTCCGCTCACCAGGGCTTCGGTGATGCCAAGCTTGTCGATGGCCACGCTGTTGAGGTAACTCTCATGGAAAGAGCGGTGCCACAACACCACCGGGCGGTCCGGGCACAACACATCGAGTTCGGCGCGCGTCCAGCGCCCGTGCTCGGAAGGCTGGTAACCGAAGCTGATGAACCAGTCGGTCTTGTCGGTGCGCGCCGCGAGGCGTTCGGTCAGCAACTCGCGGTAGCGTTCTGGCGAGTTGGCCGCGGGTGCGATGCGCCCGCCCTCCATCCGCCAAGCCTCGGGCGCAATGATTTCGGTCGGTGTCATCAGCCCGCCGAGGAAGGGGTGCACATGGTTGTCGATGAATCCGGGCAGGAGGATCTTGTCCTTGAGCCGTTCGTCGACCACCACGCCGCGTCCCTCGCGCCACGGCATCATCGACGCCATGTCGCCCACCGCAACGATACGGTCGTCGATCACGCCTACAGCCGTGGCGAGTGGCAGCGACTCGTCCATGGTGTGGATACGCCGCGCAGTGAAGATGCGCAGGGTGCCGGGCCGGCTGGCGTTTTGGGCGGATGTGGTCGTGTTCATGGGTCTGTTCCTCAGGTTTTGGGGCGTTCGCTCTTTGGGTCGTACCAGGCCGCCAGTTGCGCCTGCGCCGGGACGCGGCGGTCGCCCACGCCGATCTCGAACCGGGTCTGCTGGATCAGGTCAGGCGTGATCGGCTCCGGCAGTTTGACGTAACCCATGCCCAGGGACGCAGCAACGCGGTGGCCGTACATGCCGGACGTCACCACGCCCACGGCGCGTCCGTCGGCAAAGATCGGCTCTTCGTGTACCAACAGCTCGTTGGGGTCAGCGAGCTTGAACTGCAAGAGTCGTTTGCGCGGTGTGCCCTGCTCCTTTTGTGCGAGGGCCGCTTCGCGCCCGATAAACCCCCCGGGTTTGTCCCAGGCGCAGGTAAAAGCCAGGCCGGCCTCGACCGGTGTGTCCTCGATGCCGACGTCGTGGCCCCAATGCCGATAAGCCTTCTCTGTGCGGCAGGCGTTGAGTGCATGAAAACCAGCCAGCTTGAGGCCGTGGTCGGCTCCGGCCTGCATCAGGCGCTCGAATACGTGCAAGGCGAACTCGGCCGGAATATAGAGCTCCCAACCCAGTTCGCCCACATAGGTGATGCGGCTGGCACGGACCACGGCGTAACCAATCTCGATCTCCTGCGAGGTGCCGAATGGGAATGCGCCGTTGCTGAGGTCGGCGCCGCTGACCGCCGCCAGCAAGGCGCGTGAATTCGGCCCCATCAGGCCCAGCATCGGCAGGCCCGAGGTGATGTCGGTCACGGTGCAAAAAGCATCCGGCGGGACGTGCTCCTGCAGGTAGGTGAGGTCGCGAATTTGGGACGCCGCCGATGTCACAACCAGATAGCGGTCCGGGGCGATGCGGGTCAGCGTGAGGTCGGCCTCGATGCCACCCCGCGTGTTGAGCCACTGGGTGTACACGATGCGCCCCGGTGCGACGTCGACGTTGGCGGTGCAGATGCGGTTCAGCACCTTGCAGGCGTCGCGCCCCTGCACCATGAATTTCGGCATCGACGACTGGTCAAACAGGGCCACGGCATCCCGCGCGGCACGGCATTCTTCGGCGGTGTTGTGGAACCAGTTCTGGTGTCCAAAACTGTACGCATACTGCGGGCTTGACCCGGGTGCGCCATACCAGTTGGGTCGCTCCCAGCCGCTGAGTTCACCCATACATGCACCAAGCGCCAGCAATCGTTCGTGAAACGCGCTGCGTCGTGCGCCCCGCGCGGTCTCGACCTGGCGAAATGGCCAGTGCATGGCATACAGCAAGCCCAGGCTCTCAGTGGTGCGGTCGGCCAGGTAGGCACGGGTGCCCTGGCAGGGGTGCATGCGCCGAACTTCCATGCCGGGCAGGTCGATCGGCACATGGCGGTCGCGAATCCATTGGGCCAGCACCTTGCTGGCCCCGCCCGAACTCTGGATGCCGATGGAGTTGAAGCCGCAGGCCACGAACAGGTCGCGCACTTCGGCGGTCTCGCCCAGCAGGTAGCGGTCATCGGGCGTGAAGCTCTCAGGCCCGTTGAACCAGGTGGCGATGCCGGTGGTCTGCAGAATCGGCACGCGCTCCATCGCCTTGCTGAGCACCGGTTCGAAATGGTCGAAATCCTGGGGCAACTCGTCGAAGCAGAAGTCCTTGGGGATACCTTGCAGGGCCCAGGGTTTCGCGACAGGTTCGAATGCGCCCAACAGCAGCTTGCCGGCATCCTCTTTGTAATACGCCCATTCGTCCGGCACGCGCAGCACCGGCAGCTTGGTGGGCACACCCGCCATCGCCTCGGTGACGATGTAGAAGTGTTCTGCTGCCTGCAGGGCCAACCGGACTCCGTGCTTGCGCGCGATCCAGTGGCTCCACATACCGGCCGCCAGCACCACCGTAGGGGCACGGACTTCGCCTTCCACACCGTCGTACAACACACGCACACCGACCGCGCGTCCGTTCTCCACCACGATATCGGTGACTTCGGTGTTCTCGAAGATGTGCGCGCCTCCCTGCCGGGCGCCTTTGGCATACGCCATGGTGGTATCGACCGGGTTGGTCTGCCCGTCATTGGGTGTCCACAGCCCGCCGACCACGCCCTTGTTCGACAGCAGCGGGTATTTGGAGAGCACGTCCGAAGGCGTGAGGAACTCCACCTCCACACCAAAGGCGCGGCCCATGGCGCCAGTGCGCTTGAACTCCTCAAAACGCGCCGCGTTCAGCGCCACGGCCACCGAGCCGTTCTGCTTGAACCCTGTAGCCTGGCCGGTTTCGGCCTCCAGCGTCTTGAGCAACTCCGACGTGTACTTGGCGAGTTCTGTCAGTGTGCGCGTGGCGCGCAACTGCGGCACCAGCCCGGCTGCGTGCCAGGTGGTGCCGCAGGTCAGTTGCCGGCGCTCCAGCAGCAGCACATCCTTGATGCCGAGTTTTGTCAGGTGGTAGGCGATCGAGCAACCGATGATGCCGCCACCGATGATGACGACGTCTGCGCGAGATGGAATGACTGGCATGGTGGGTTGCCTCCGGTCAGTCGAGCTTGATGGCAGCTTCGCGGATGACCCGACCCCAACGTTCATAGTCAGAGCGCACCTTGGTCGTGAAGTCGGCGGGCACCATGCCCCCGTAATCCAGCCCCGCCTCGTGGAAAGTCAGCAGGTCCGGCAGCGACGGGATGCGCTTTTCGGTGGCGGCCGCGATCAATTTTGTCCGCCCACTCTTGGAACTGGCGCTGGCGGTGGTGGGGCCGTCGAAGAACATGTCAATGCGCCCGGCATACAGGTCCTGGTTCGCCTGCGCCGGGCCCGGGTAGGGGATGTGGGTGACGTCGATGCCGGCGACCCGTTTCAGGAACTCGATGTTCAGATGCCCCGTTGTGCCGATGCCATAGGATGCGACATTGAGTTTGCCCGGGTTGCGTTTGGCGTAGTCGACCATCTCGCGCACGGTGGGAAACGGGGCATCCTGACGCGCCACAAGCACGGTGCCGCCCAATGAGCCTGGCGTGAAGGGCACAACGATGCGGATGGGCTTGCTTGGTTTCCACTGAGCGCTGGCCGGCGCACTAAACGCAAGCGCAAGCGCAAGCGCCAGGGCCAGGGCCAGCGCGGTCAATAGGCTCTTCAATATCGAGGGCATGCACGAATCCTTGGTTGGCATCGCGCAACTGGGGGCCGCGACAGGATCTGGCAATGTACGGCGACCGCGCAGATCGTTATTGACCATGTGTGCCAATGAATTGCCGGATTGCGCCATGGGCCGCAGACT
>Ga0214919_10009627_pt1 | contig 12435 bp, 11 predicted proteins | sample LL1503_MetaG_FD_177994 | JGI IMG/M metagenome (GOLD analysis project Ga0214919, IMG submission 177994) | Freshwater microbial communities from Lake Lanier, Atlanta, Georgia, United States - LL-1503 | ecosystem: Environmental > Aquatic > Freshwater > Lake | place: USA: Georgia | collected...
AACGTGATTTGCTGTACCTTGTGTTCTTGCACGGCCTTTACCGTGACAGGGCTGCCACCCGACTGGTACAAAGACTTGGCATACCGTGCCCGCATCGTGCGCGAGTCGCGCACCGTGTTGCGCGAGATGGGTCTGGACTTGCCCCACGACATGGAGTTGCGTGTGTGGGACACCACCGCCGACACCCGCTACATGGTGCTGCCACTGCGGCCTGCCCACACCCAGGGTTGGAGCCAAGAACAGTTGGCGGCCATTGTGACCAAAGACGCCATGATTGGCGTGGCCCGGTTGTAAGTCCCATGGACGGCGTGCACGACCTCGGTGGCAAACAAGGCTTTGGGCCGGTGGTGCACAACGCCAATGCGGCGGTGTTCCACGAAGACTGGGAAAAGCGCATCAACGCCTTGTACGGGGTGGCCGTGCGAGCGGGTATTTTCAACATGGACGAATACCGCCACGCCATCGAACGGATGGCCCCGCGCCACTACATGAGCGCGGGCTACTACGAGCGTACCCTCACCAGTTTGGCCACGCTGTGTGTTGAAAAAGGCGTGGTCAGCCTGGCAGACTTGGTGCTACGCGCTGGGGGTGCATTTCCATTGGCCTTGCCTTTGGGGCCTGGTCGCAGCAACGAATCTGGCCGACAATTTTTTGACATCGGCGATCGGGTGCAGGTGCGCAACGATCATGTGAACGGCCATGTTCGCATGCCCGGCTACATCCGTGGCAAAACCGGGGTGGTGGTGCACATTTCACCGGCCTACCCCTTTCCTGACGCCCATGCCCATGGCGTGAGCGCTGAGGACGAACCAACTTTTGATGTGCGGTTCAAAAGCACCGAGTTATGGCCCGATGCGGCCGATGAGGCTTTTGTGCATGTGGGCGTGTTTCAAAGCTATTTGATGCCAGCGCCCTAGTTGTTTGCGCTTCGATGTCTTCAATGGGGTCACGGCACCAGCGTTAAAAACAAAAAAGCACAAAACAAAACCAGGTGTATGGCCCCTTGCATCACATTGGTTCGCCCAGAACCCAAAGTGATGGAGCCCACCAAAAAGGTCAGACACAACAACACCACGTCCTTCATGTCCAGGCCCAACATCAATTCAAATTGGTACACCACGCAATAAACAACCACCAGAGGAATCGTCAACCCGATGCTGGCCAAGGCAGAGCCGATGGCCAAATTCATGCTCGTTTGCAAGCGGTCGGCTTTTGCCGCACGCAAAGCTGCCCAGGTTTCTGGCAACAACACGATCAAGGCAATCACAATGCCCACCGTGGCCTGCGGTGCTTTGTAAATCGTCACCAAAGATTGGATGGTTGGCGACAGCAATTTGGCAAAGCCCACCACACTGACCAATGAAACCACCATGAAAGCAAAACTGAAGCACGCTTGTCTGGTGCTTGGGGGTGCCGCATGGACAGACTCATCTTGCTCACTGCTGGCTGGCAAAAAGTAGTCGCGATGGCGAATCGTTTGAATAAACACAAACACCAACCACAGCGCCAGCGACGAAGCCGCCACAAACACCAACTGCGGGTTGGTAAAGGTACCTTCGGGCGAACTGATGGTGTACAACGGCATGATCAGCACCAGGATAGACAAGGTGACCAAGGCAGCAAAACCCGAGCCCGTTCCTTCGATGCGGAAAAGTTGCTCTTTGTGCCGCATGCCACCCAACAACAAACACAAACCCACCACACCGTTACAAATGATCATCACTGCCGAGTAAATGGTGTCCCTGGGCAAAGTCGCGCTTTTTTCACCATCGGTCATCATGACGGACAAGATCAAAGCCGTTTCGATCACCGTCACCGCCAGCGCCAAGACCAAAGTGCCAAAGGGTTCACCAATGCGATGCGCGATCAACTCAGCGTGATGCACTGAGGCGATCACAGCCAGCATCATGACCCCAAACACCAACCACGTCATCCAACCTGCCACAGAGGTCATGATGCAAAAGCCCAGCAACGCAGCGCCAATGATGGGAATGATTTTGGGCCAATGGTTCACGGTGCTCTTCCTTCAGATCGGTTTGGATGGTCACTGGCAAAGCGCAATACGGCGCACTGAAATTTTCACAACTTATTCAATGGTCTGATTGATATGGCATATCGCGTGACACCCAAATCATGCGACGAGTATGCCTGAGTGGCTGATGATCCCGCCACAACTGACTCACTTTGGCGCTGACCGGTTTCTTCGGCCCATGCAGGTTGGTGTAAGGGTGGGCTGCAGACCAAGGCTGCACGGTGGCCCCCAGGCCGTGGGTGCTGCCCGAGGAAGGCAGAGTGGACGCCAAGCTTTGTTGATGCCCATGGCAGGTGGTGCAATCCAGTTGGCAAATTGGCCTGGCTCAACGTCAAGCCCGGTGCGGCGTTGGGGTTGTCTGGCAGGCTCAACGTGTAAATGCGGTCGCAGGCCAATGCCAGTTCAAGCAATGTGCCAGCAAAACAACTGCCTTCATCGACCAAAGCAAACAGGCTGCACGAGGGCACGTCCAAACGGCTCAAGGTTTGCCTGAGAAAGCCCAAGGTTTCGCGCACCAACCACAGCCCAATGTCGGGCTCATTGGTGCGCACCTCGGGGTGCTCAAAACGGATGCGGTTGAGTGCATCGTTCAACTCGATGTCCACCCCCAAGTCATGGCTGTTGAGCTTGAGCTTGTAGCCCGTTCGAATGCCCGCGTTTTCGTCAAAATTGGCGGCCAAGGTGGCCGCCGGCCCATCAAAGCTCAGCCGCCAAGGCGGTATGGGTTTGGATGGGTTTTGTAATTGACGGTGGTTTCATTCACGCGTGTCTCCTTGTCAGGTGTTGTGGTCTGCGCAGCCCACATGCGCCAAACAATCATGCATTATAGTGCATTTTATATGCAATTATGCATTTTAATACACTTTTTACAATGCCTTCAAAACCTGCCCCAAGGCATCGCGCAAGGCTTGATAGGTCACAGACTCAGATTGACCAGAGGTGTCGAGACTGGTGTCTGCCTTGGCGTAAAAAGCCGATCGGCCTTGCAAGATGTGGCGCAAGTCTTCCATGGCTTGGGGGTTGGCCGCCATGGGCCGGGTGTCGCCCTGCGCCACCACCCGGGCCATGTGCTCCTCCGGGCTGGCTTGCAACCAAACGGTATAGCAATGTTGGAGCAGGTATTGGAAGGTGGCCGTGTCCGAAACCAATCCACCTGGGGTGGCCAAAACCACATGGCTGTGGTGCGCCATCACCTCCTCGAGCGCTTGGCGCTCGTAGCGCCGGTAGGCCATGGGCCCATACAAGCCATGGATTTCCGGGATGCTGCAGCCCGCTATGCGCTCGACCTCGGCGCTGAGTTCGACAAAAGGCCGCCCCAGGTCTTGGGCCAACTTTTGCCCCATCGTGGATTTACCCGCTCCGCGCAGGCCAATGAGGGCTATGTGGGTCGCCCGCTCGCCCGCCTGCGGTATTTCGCCCAAGCTGTGGGCCATGGCCAAGCGGGCTTGTTGCAACTCGCCCTCGCTGCGGTGCTGTAGCAACTCTCGGATCAACAGCCACTCTGGGCTGGACGTGGTCACGTCTCCGAGCAGCTCAGACAACGGGCATTGCAAGGCATTGGCCACTTGCAGCAATATCAATATGGAAGCGTTGCCCGTGCCCGACTCCAGGTTGGCCAAATGGCGCAGCGACACCTGCGCCGCTTGGGCCACGGCCCGGCGTGTCAGGCCTCGGCGGGCCCGCAGCATGCGCACACGTTCGCCCAGGGCCACCAAAAAAGGATGCCGCTCAGACGGCGGCGCAGCTTCTACCATGGTTTAACTATACCGCTCACCCTCACAGAAAGGGCGCTATTTGGATGGGCCCAAACAGACCAAAGGCGTGGCCCAACGCTGTCCATATTTATCAAAGATAATCCACCGCCCATGCCCCACCTCGCCCCTGACGCCACCCACCGCACTGCCAGTTTGCAAGACCAGGCTTGGTTTGCAGCGGTGCTGGTGATGTACGCCTTGGTGGAGTTGTCTTTCAACCACCGCATGCTGGAGTTGACCGATGTGGTGCTGTCCAACCCCGATTTGGACGGCCTGCAGTTTTGGGGCCGCGTCATTGCAGGCTTTGGTCTGTCTATGTTGTTATTGCGCTGGTTGGACCTGCGCATGCAACAACGGTGGCAAGCGGTGGTGATCAGTTTTGCCGTGGGCATGCTGGTGATGTGGCATTTCCAGAAGATGGTGATCGACTATTTGGTAGACCATGCACCGGCGGCCGAGAAAAAACTCAGTGTTTATTTGCTCAATTCCGCCGACTTGGGCGCTGCGGGATTGTTGAGCATCAAGGGCGATGCACTGGGCAAGCCAGGCATGGCACCGAGCGTGCGCGAAGCGGTCAAGACCTTGTTGCCCGCGGCCGCACTGGGCATGTCATTGAGTGACTTTGAGGCCCCCGCCACAGGTTGGGTGTCGCAACCAGCGGCCCTGCCCATGTCAGCCTCCGACGAAATGCTCGATAACGCATACCGCAACACCATCACACCACCGATTGCGCTGGGCTTGTCGTCGTTTTTTGGCCTGCTCAACTTGGCACAAGGCATGGGCTTGGGGATTTTGATGGCGCTGCGCAAGCAGGGGCACCCACGCTGGGCGGGTTGGCTGCGCAGGCATTTGTTGGCGTTGACCGCCGCTGTGACCCTGGGGCTGACCGCCATGCACCACAATGAGTTCATCGACTCACCTGGCTATGCGCTGCACCTGAGCCCTAACATGTGGCAACACAACGCGGTGCTGGCTTTGTTCATCGCCTGGGACTTGCGCGCCGAGCCGGCCTGGTACGCCTTGTCCGACTGGGCACACCACCAATTGCTGCGCGGGTTTTTATTTGCCAAGCTTTGAGCCTGGCACACCAGCTCAGGTGTCTTTGGAGACGGTGATGGTGGGGAACTTGGCAGAGAAATCTTTGGCTTTGGCCGCAATCCCCACCGCCACTTGGCGCGCAATCGCTTTGTAAATGGCCGAGACCGGGCCTTCGGGGTCAGACACCACGGTGGGTTTGCCACTGTCGGCTTGCAAACGGATGCTCAAGTCCAGCGGCAAGGCCCCCAAATAAGGCATGCCAAATTCCTGGGCCATGCGCTTGCCCCCTTCGTGGCCAAAAATATGCTCTGCATGACCACACTGGCTGCAAACGTGCACGGCCATGTTCTCAACAATGCCCAAGATGGGAACACCCACCTTTTCAAACATCTTGATGCCTTTTTTAGCGTCTAGCAAGGCAATGTCTTGTGGGGTGGTGACGATCACCGCACCGGTCATGGGCACGCGCTGGCTCAAGGTGAGTTGGATGTCGCCCGTGCCCGGGGGCATGTCCACAATCAAATAGTCCAGGTCGCGCCAATTGGTTTGGCGCAGCAACTGCTCCAACGCCTGGGTGGCCATGGGGCCGCGCCAAATCATGGCCTCGTCCTTGGCCACCAAAAAACCAATCGACATGACTTGCACGCCGTGGTTCTCCATCGGGTCCATGGTTTTGCCGTCGCTGCTTTCAGGCCGGCCCTCGATGCCCATCATCATGGGCTGGCTCGGGCCGTAGATGTCGGCGTCGAGCAAACCCACGCTGGCCCCCTCGGCGGCCAATGCCAGGGCCAAGTTGACGGCCGTGGTGCTTTTGCCCACACCGCCTTTGCCCGAAGCCACGGCGACGATGTTTTTCACCTGCGGCAGCAACTGCACACCGCGCTGGGCCGCATGGGCCACGATGCGGCTGCTCAACTGCACCGACACATTGCCCACCCCTGGCACCTGTTTGATGGCCGCCACCAATTGCTGGCGAAAGCCGGGAAACAAGCTTTTGGCCGGGTAACCCAACTCCACATCAATGGCCACGTCCTGGCCCTCGATGCGCACTGCCTTGAGGGCCTTGCTGGCCACAAAGTCTTGGCCCGTGTGGGGGTCCACCACGGTGCTGATCGCTTGGCGCAAGGCCGCATCGTTCAAGGACAAGGTTCTCTCCTGGCAAAGCGCCAGAGTCTACCCAAGCCACGCCGCAAGTCAGCCCCAGCAGTCGCATTCCCCCACAAGCCCAAGGGCAGCGCCTAAAATCGCGCCCTTCCAACAAGGTTCTCCCTCATGACCCAGCGCCGCTTATTTGTCACCACCGCCCTGCCCTACGCCAATGGCCACTTCCACATCGGGCACATGATGGAATACATCCAAGCCGATATTTGGGTGCGCTACCAGCGCATGCAGGGCCACGCGGTCAACTTTGTGTGTGCCGACGACACGCATGGCGCGCCGATCATGATCGCCGCCGAAAAAGCAGGCCTCACGCCCCAGCAGTTTGTCGCCAACATCGCCGCAGGGCGCCAGCAGTACCTGGACGGGTTTCACATCGCCTTTGACAACTGGCACAGCACCGACGCGCCGGAAAACCACGCCTTGGCGCAACAGATTTACCGCGACTTGCGCGACCTGTCGGCGGCCCAAGGCGGCACGCTGATCGAGCGCAAAACCATCGAACAGTTTTTCGACCCCGAGAAAAACATGTTTTTGCCCGATCGCTTCATCAAGGGTGAATGTCCAAAGTGCGGCGCCAAAGACCAGTATGGCGACAACTGCGAAAGCTGCGGCGCGGTCTACGCCCCCACCGATTTGAAAAACCCTTACTCGGCCTTGTCGGGCGCGACGCCGGTGCTGAAACACGCCGAGCACTTTTTCTTCAAGCTCTCTGACCCGCGCTGCGTTGAATTTTTGCAAGACTGGACGCAAAACGGCCAGCACCTGCAGCCCGAGGTGGCCAACAAGGTGAAGGAATGGTTCAGCGTGCGCAGCAACCCCGACGGCAGCACCAGCGAAGGCTTGGGCGACTGGGACATCAGCCGCGACGCCCCCTACTTTGGCATCGAGATACCCGACGCGCCTGGCAAGTACTTTTATGTCTGGCTCGACGCCCCGATTGGCTATTTGGCGTCGCTGAAAAACCTGCTGGACAAACGCGGCGAGGACTTTGAGGCCTACATCAACGACCCTGCGGTGGAGCAATACCACTTCATCGGCAAAGACATCGTCACCTTCCACACGCTGTTTTGGCCGGCGATCCTGAAGTTCAGCGGCCGCAAAGTGCCCCACAAGGTGTTTGTGCATGGCTTCCTCACCGTGAACAACGGCGAAAAAATGAGCAAAAGCCGGGGCACTGGCCTGAACCCCTTGAAGTACCTGGAGCTGGGCATGAACCCCGAGTGGCTGCGCTACTACTTGGCTGCCAAGCTCAATGGCCGCAACGAGGACATCGACTTCAACGCCGATGACTTCATGGCCCGGGTCAACAGTGATTTGGTGGGCAAGTACATCAACATCGCCAGCCGAGCGGCGGGGTTTATTGCCAAGCGCTTTGGTGGTCAACTCGGCGAGGTCAGTGCCGACGGCCAAGCGCTGTTGGCGCAACTGCACGCCGGGCTGCCTGCCATTGAAGCGCTGTACGACAACCGCGACTGCGCCAAAGCCTTGCGCGACACCATGGCGCTGGCCGATCGGGTGAACGAGTACGTGGACGCCAACAAGCCTTGGGAACTCGCCAAATTGGAAGGCCAAGACGCCCGTTTGCAAGACGTCTGCAGCACCTGCATCGAGGCGTTTCGCTTGCTCAGTCTGGCCTTGAAACCGGTGCTGCCCGACTTGGCCGCCAAGGTCGAGGCTTTTTTGAACATTCCTCCCTTGCAATTTGCACAACGCGACCAGCGCATGGGCGCGGGCCACACCATTGGCAACTACCAACACCTGATGCAGCGCGTCGACCCCAAGATGCTGGAAGCCTTGTTTGAGCCGGATAAATTGGGGTCAGATACCGATTTTCCAGAGGAAAACTCGGGCTCTGACCCCAATTTATCTATCCCTGGCGGCGAAGCCATCGCCGACACCATCTCCATCGACGACTTCGCCAAGATCGATTTGCGCATCGCCCTGATCGTCAACTGCGAAGCGGTGGAGGGCAGCACCAAGCTCTTGCGCCTGACCTTGGACGTGGGCGAAGGGCGCCACCGCAATGTGTTCTCGGGCATCGCCAGCGTTTACAAACCCGAAGACCTGATCGGCCAACTCACCGTCATGGTGGCCAACCTGGCCCCGCGCAAAATGAAATTCGGCGTCTCCGAGGGCATGGTGCTGGCCGCCAGCCACGCCGATGAAAAAGCCCACCCCGGCATCCATGTGCTGCACCCCTGGCCAGGCGCCACGCCCGGCATGCGGATCCATTGATGGACTGGGCTGCGGTCTTGCTCGCAGCCGGTGCGGGTTCGCGCATGGGCCACCGGCCCAAGTCCTTGTTGCTGCTCGACGGCGAGCCGCTGATTCGCCGCCATGTGCGCTGCCTGCAGCAAGCGGGTGCGTCACAAGTGACGGTGGTGCTGGGGCATTACGCCACGGTCATCGCCGCCGCTTTGACGGGCTTGGACATCCACATCGTGCACAACCCCCGACCCGACGACGGCCTGGTGACCTCGCAGCGCCTGGGCTTGCAAGCCAGCCCAGCTGACAGTGAAGGTGTGTTGATGATGCTGGCCGATCAACCCTTGGTGAATGCCGACGATGTCTCGACGCTCGCCGCGCAATTCGACGCCAGACCTGCGGACAAGCACATGGTGTTTCCCATGGTGAACGGCGTTCCTGGCAACCCGGTGATGCTCAGCCCCCAAGCCCGTGAAGCCATCTTGTCGCAAGACGCAGCCTTTGGTTGCAAGGAATGGCGGCAAGCCCACCAGCCTCAGGTGCAGCCGTTTGCCACGGGCAACACGCACTACACCACCGACTTGGACCACCTGCAAGATGTGACCACCTTTTGTGCCAACACCGGGCGCACACTGCGCTGGCCCGATAACTGGACATCGCCATGAACATTCACTTCAGCTTCAAACCCAAACTGGTGGATGCTTTGCGCGGCTACAACCGCCAGCGTTTTGTCAAAGACCTGGGCGCGGGCATGACGGTCAGCGTGGTGGCCCTGCCCTTGGCCATGGCGTTTGCCATCGCCTCGGGTTTGAAGCCCGAAGCGGGCCTGGTCACTGCCATCGTGGCGGGCTTTCTCATTTCAGCGCTGGGCGGCAGCCGGGTGCAAATTGGCGGCCCCGCAGGCGCCTTCATCGTCATTGTTTACGGCATCGTGTTGCAGCACGGCGTGGGGGGGTTGCTGCTGGCCACCTTGCTGTCGGGCCTGTGGTTGCTGTTGATGGGCGTGTTGCGATTGGGCGTGCTGATCCGCTTCATTCCAGTGGCCGTGGTGATTGGCTTTACCAATGGCATTGCGGTGCTGATTGCGCTGTCGCAGTTGAAAGACTTTTTGGGCTTGCCCATCAGCACCATGCCCGCCGACGCCTGGGCCATGCTCGATGTCATTGGGTCACACCTGGGCCAAACCAACCCGGCCACCTTGGCGCTGACGGGCAGCAGTTTGCTGGTGTTGGTGGTGTGGCAATTTGGCCTGCCGCGCCAGCTGCCCGAAGGCCTGGCCAAGCGACTGGGGCTGATGCCCGGCTCCATGCTGGTGCTGGTGTTGGCCACAGTCTTCACTTACTTCAGCGCGTGGCCGGTGGAGACCTTGGGCAGCCGCTTTGGCGGCATTCCTTCGGGCTTGCCGCCGTTGGTGTGGCCGCAACTGAGTTGGGCTGCATTGCAAGCCGTGCTGCCCGCCAGCATCACCTTGGCCTTGCTCGGGGCGATTGAATCCCTGCTGTGTGCCCGCGTCGCCGACAGCATGATTGACGACCGCCACAACCCCAACCAAGAGCTGATGGCGCAAGGCATCGCCAACCTGGCCATGCCCTTTGTCGGTGGCATGCCGGCCACCGGCACCATTGCCCGCACCGTCACCAATGCGAAAAACGGTGCCAGCAGCCCGGTGGCGGGGATGGTGCATGCGCTGGGATTGTTGTTGGTGGTGCTGCTGGCCGCACCCTTGGTGTTTCATATTCCACTGGGGGTCTTGAGCGCCATCCTCATGTTTGTCGCTTGGAACATGGGCGAATGGAAGGCTTTTGCGCACCTCAACCAATTCCGCTGGCCTTACCGCATCACCTTGCTGGCGGTGTTTGCCCTCACCGTGCTGGTGGATCTGACCGTGGCCATTGAAGTGGGCTTGCTGGCCGCCTGCCTGACCTTTGTTTACCGCATCTCTGGGCTGACGCGCTGCGAGCCCCTGCACCAAACGCCGCAGGTGCAGGTGTGGGGCTTGCATGGGGCACTGTTTTTTGGGGCGGTGGACTTGATAGAGCGCTTGGGCCAAAGTTTGCCAGCACAAGTGCTGGTATTGGACATCAGCGGGCTGATTTACATCGACTCCAGTGGCGCGGATGCCTTTCACAGCCTGTGGCGCAGTTGCCAAAAAACCGATGTCCGCTTGCTGCTGTGCGGCTTGAACCCGCAAGCGCAGGACATTTTGGACCGCACTGGGCTGCTGCAACAACTGGGCCCCAACAATCTGTCCCCCAGCTGGGCCCAAGCCCTGATAACCCTGGGTGGGTAGAATGCGGTTCCCCTTGAGGACGCCCTGTCATGTCTTTGTTTGCCCGCCCCCCTTACGCCTCTGAAACCACCTTATTCATCCAGCAACTCAAGGCCAACAAGCCCACGCTGGAGGCCGAGCAACGCGCTGGCCGCGCCTTGCTGTGGGACCAATCGGTTGACCGCCAAGCACAGGCCGAGTTTGCTGCCGCACGGGTGGCTCAAAAGCCCTACGTTTACCACCCGCAAGCGTGAGCGACAACGCCGCTCCTGGCCCAGCAGAAACGGACTTGCTGGGCGACCCCACCCATGCCAGCGCCACGGGCGGGTTTGATTTGACGAGCGATCACCCCCCGTCCATGCAAGCCATGCCCCAAGTGGTAGACCACATTGCCGTGGCCCGCTTGTATGGTGAGCCGCTGTTCAAGTTGCCCACCGACCTGTACATACCGCCCGACGCCTTGGAGGTGTTTTTAGAGGCTTTTGAAGGTCCGCTGGACTTGCTGCTGTACCTGATTCGCAAGCAAAACTTCAACATCTTGGACATCCCCATGGCGGCCCTGACCCGCCAGTACCTGACCTATGTGGATGAAATCCGCGCCCATAACCTGGAGTTGGCGGCCGAGTACCTGCTGATGGCGGCCATGCTCATTGAGATCAAGTCGCGCATGTTGCTGCCGCCCAAAAAAGTGGCCGAAGGTGAAGAAGCCGAAGACCCGCGTGCCGAGTTGGTGCGCCGCTTGCTCGAGTACGAGCAAATGAAACTGGCCGCAGCGCGGCTCAACGAAGTGCCGCAGTTTGGCCGCGACTTTTTGCGTGCACAGGTCTACATAGAACAATCGCTGCAACCGCGCTTTCCTGACGTGGATGTGGTGGACTTGCGCCAAGCATGGGCCGACATCTTGCGCCGCGCCCGTTTGGTCGAACACCACAAAATCGCCCACGAAGAACTGAGCGTGCGCGAGCACATGAGCTTTGTATTGAAAAAATTACAAGGCCGCAAGTTTGTTGAGTTCAGCGACTTGTTCGATGCCAGCCAAGGCATGTCGGTGCTGGTGGTGACCTTTATAGCCGTGTTGGAGTTGGCCAAAGAGTCTTTGATCGAGGTCACCCAAGCCGAGGTCTATGCCCCCATCTATGTGCGTCTGAGCTTCACACCCACATAATCCCCGGCTTTTTGAGGCCACCCCATGACCGCTGCACACGCTGACGCCCTCTTCGCAACATGCTGATCGCCCAAACCATCGAAGAACTGCGTCAACACCTGCGCCAGGCGCAGCGCGCGGCTTTTGTGCCCACCATGGGCAATTTGCACGCCGGTCACTTGGCCTTGGTCAGCCACGCCAAAAGCTTGGGCGACCTGTGCGTGGCCAGCATATTTGTCAACCGCTTGCAGTTTTTGCCGCACGAAGACTTTGACAGCTACCCCCGCACCTGGGAGGGCGACTGCGCCAAACTGCAGGCCCAGGGCTGCGACGTGCTTTTTGCCCCGCGCGAAACCGAGCTATACCCCCAGGCCCAAACCTTCAAAGTGCAACCCGACCCGGCCTTGGCCGACCTGCTGGAGGGTCAGTTCAGGCCTGGGTTTTTCACTGGTGTGAGCACGGTGGTGATGAAACTCTTCATGGCCGTGTTTGCGGGCAAAGCACAAGGCGTGGCGGTGTTTGGCAAAAAAGACTACCAACAACTGATGGTGGTTCGCCACATGGTGCGCCAGTTTGCCCTGCCCATCGACATCAACGGCGTGGACACTTGCCGCGCCCCCGACGGCTTGGCACTGAGTTCGCGCAACGGCTACCTGAGCGAGGCTGAGCGCGCCGAGGCGGTGCAACTGTCGCTGGCCCTGCGACAGCTTGGCCAAGCAGCCTTGGCCTCAGGCGCTGCACTGCCCAGCCAATTGCCGCAACTGGAAGCCCAAGCCATGGCGGCCTTAAGCCAGCGCGGCTGGCAGCCCGACTACCTCACCGTGCGGCGCCG
>Ga0214919_10009629_pt1 | contig 12434 bp, 7 predicted proteins | sample LL1503_MetaG_FD_177994 | JGI IMG/M metagenome (GOLD analysis project Ga0214919, IMG submission 177994) | Freshwater microbial communities from Lake Lanier, Atlanta, Georgia, United States - LL-1503 | ecosystem: Environmental > Aquatic > Freshwater > Lake | place: USA: Georgia | collected 2015-03-15
AGGCCGAAGCTGGGAAACACAATGCCGACATCGCCGGCGAGCAGGGCGCGCGACGGCCGTGATTTGGCGACCAGTGGCACGCCAAACGGCCCCATCGACAGGAAGCCGTCGGCATTGCCCGACGCATAGGTTGAAACCATTGCCGGCGGCGCCACCATGGTGACGGCGAACTCGGCCTCGCTCAGGCCGGCGCCTTTGGCAAAACTTTTGATGAACGGCACCCAGGGGCTGCCGGTAAAGGACACAAACTTTTTACCGGCGAGTTCCTTGAAATTTTTGGGACCGGTCGCCGCATCGACCATGACCGCGAGGTCTCCGCGCCGCGCAAAACCGGCGATGCCGACCACCGGCAGCCCATTCTCGCGCGCCAGCGCCATCGGCCCCAGTTGCACCGCCGCCACCTCGATCTTGCCGGCACCGACCAGCTGGATGCCAGGCAGGGTTCCGGTGCCGTCTTCTATGGTCACATCAAGGCCTTGCTCGGCGAACCAGCCCTTGCTCTTGGCCAGGTGCAGCGCGGCCTGGATGCCCCATGGCGTGAAGTCGAGCCTGACGGTGATTTTCTCGGGCGCCTGCGCACTGGCGCCCGGCGCAGCAACCGACAACGCAGCGGCCAGAGCCACTGACAACAAAGTCCTGAACAAACCTGATCCGGTACGCTTCATTACGACCCCCCACTAAGTAAATGTCAAAGAAATAATATGCATGCTGGCAGCGTTCTGCGCTGCCTGCCATACGTGTTTTCATCACCGTTTCATGCAACTTTCATGCCGCACCGTTCCCGCCGGCGCGCAACGCACGCGTCGCAGCCTCGTCAAGAACACCGCTCGCCTGATCCACCACCACGCCGTGACGCGCCCGCGCAAATGCGGACGAGATCTTGCCGTTCCAGACATCGCGCGCAACGCGTGCCGGTTCGCGTTTCCATGGTTCGCCAAAACCACCACCGCCGGGCTGCGTATGCGTAATAAGCTCATTCTTCTTGAGCCACATTGTAACCTTGCCCGGAAGGGCTTTTTGCGCGCCCGGCTCGCCGAGCAGGTTGCTTGCCGGCGCCGCCGCCTCGCCACCTTCGAGCCCGTAGGGGGAAAACTTGATGCGATCCGCGCGCAGCTGCATGAAAGCCTCATCGGCCAGCAACCGGTAGCTGCGCCGGATGCCCAGGCCGCCGCGCCAGGTTCCGGCGCCGCAGGTATCGGCAACCAGTTCATAAGCCTCCACGCGCACCGGGTGCTGCGCTTCCATCGTCTCCACCGGCGTGTTCGAAAGATTCTGCGAGGCGTTGGTGATGGCCTCTATGCCATCGGCCGCGGGGCGCGCACCCCAGGCGCCGCAGATCATGTCAACAATAATAAACGGCGATGCACTGCCATCCGGATTGGGCTTGCGCCCGGACAGGCAGACCACCGTGTTGCCGCCTTCGCCGGCGGCCGGAATGCGGTCGGGCACGATCTGCGCAAGCGCGCCCAGCATGGCGTCAAACACACGGTAACCGGTGAGGGCGCGCGCCGCGACCGCCGCCGGCTCGCGCGGATTGAGCACGCAACCCTCGGGCACGACAACTTCAATCGCCCGGAACACGCCGGCGTTGTTGGGCACATCGCCCTTGAGCGCACAACGCACCGACAGGTAGGTGCATGACTGCGTGTAGGACAGCGTCGAGTTGATCGCCGCCTTCACCTGCGCCGCGGAACCGGTGTAATCGACGCTCACCCTGTCCTCATGCACGGTGATCGCGACGTTGATCTTGATCGGATCGGGCGACAAGCCGTCATCATCAATGTAATCGGTAAAGCGAAAGATGCCCTTGGGCCAGCCGCGGATCTCGGCGCGCGTCAGGCGCTCGGCGTAATCGAGCATTTCCTCGAGGTAGACCCGCGTGGCGTCCCGGCCATAGCGCACAAACAGCTTGCCCAGTTCGCGCACGCCCACCTGCGCGCCGGCGTACTGCGCCCGCAGGTCGCCCAGCACCCGGTCCGGAAGGCGCACATTCAGGCCGATGAGGCGCTCGAGCATGTCGTTCATGCGCCCCTTCTCGTACAGCTTCACCACCGGAATGCGCAGGCCCTCCTGGAAAATCTCGGTCGAGTCACTGGCATTGGACCCGGGAACACGTCCGCCGACATCGGTGTGGTGGCAGATCACCACGCAAAAACCCTCCAGCCCGCCCTCGTAAAAGAACGGCACGAACATGAAGATGTCGGGCAGGTGCATGCCCCCCTGATAGGGGTCATTGAGGATCACCGCATCACCGGGCGCGAGATCCTCGCCATAGAGCGACAGCATAGAGGCCATTGCCTCGGGTATCGCCCCCAGATGAAGCGCGATGGTCTTGGCCTGCACCACCATGCGGCCGTGCCGGTCGCAGATCGCCGCCGAGTAGTCCATCACGTCCTTGACGATCTCCGAACGCGCGGTGCGCAGCACCGTATAGGCGACCTCGTCGGCGATGGAGTCCATCGCATTCTTGACCACGGCAAAGGTGATCGGGTCGAGCCCGGAGCGAATGCCGACCGGTGCCGGTGCGTTCATGCTGTGACCTCCTTTGCATCGGGAGCGGTGTCTTGCAAATCAAGGATGATATTGCCCACTGCATCGGCGCGCGCCAGCACATCGGGCGGCACGATCACCGTGGTGTCATACGACTCGACGATCATCGGCCCGGGCGTCGGCGTCAGCGGCATATCGGCACGCGCCAGCACCGGCGTTTTCAGCGGCGCCTGATTGCGTGAAAAACTCACCATCCGGCTGCCGGTCGCGGCGGCGAGCGCCGTCCCGCCCATGCGTATGCGCGCAAAATCAAGGCGCTGTTCGCGCCGGCCCCGCGCCGACAAGCGCAGGTTCACCAGTTCCAAGGGCTCGTCATTGGCGTAGCCGAAGGTCTCGCGGTAGGCGCGCTGGAAGTCGGCCTTGAGCGCATCGAGCGCCGGCGCATCGAAGCGTTCCCCGCGCAGCGGCACGGTCAATTCGGACGACTGCCCGACATAGCGCAGGTCGATCTTGAGCGTGAAGGTCACGGTGTTCTCCGGATAACCCTCGGCGGCCAGCGACACCAGTCCCTGGCGGCGCAAGGATTCGGCCACCGCCTCCAGGGCCACCGGATCGCAGCCCTCCATCCGGCGCAACACCGAGCGCAGAAAATCGTGGCCGGCATCGGCTGCCAGCATCCCGGCCGAGCAAAACACACCGGCCATCACCGGCGCAATGACCCGCCGGATGCCCAGCAGCCGCGCCACATCCACCGCGTGCACCGGCCCGCCGCCGCCAAAGGCGATCAGCGTCATGTCGCGCGGGTCGCGCCCGCGCTCGACCGTCACCGCGCGGATGGCCCGCGCCATATTAACGTTGGCGACATGGCGAATGCCGTGCGCCGCATCGAGCAGGGACAAACCCAGCCCAAATGCGATGTGCCGTTCTATCGCCTTGTTCGACAGCTGCGGATCGACCTTCAGGCTTCCGCCTGCAAGCGCGTACGGATTGAGCAGGCCGAGCACCATATTTGCGTCGGTGACGGTCGGGCGCTCGTTGCCCAACTGGTAACAGGCCGGACCAGGATGCGCACCCACCGACTCGGGCCCGACCAACAACAGGCCGCCCGCATCGATCGCGGCCACCGATCCGCCGCCCGCACCAACCTCGGCAATGTCAATTGCCGGCACCTTGAGCACATAGCCGCCGCCCTTGACGAAACGGCTTGGCGAGGAGATGCCATCGCGAAACTCATATTCGTTGGTTAGCGAAGGCAGGCCGGCCTCGATGATGGAGGCTTTGGCCGTGGTGCCTCCCATATCAAACACAATCAGGTCGGTATCGCCGGTTACGCGGCCAAGGTGGGCTGATCCGGTCACCCCGCCGGCGGGGCCTGAAGAAACGGCGAAAACCGGCTTGCCGCTGGCTGCGGCGATACCCATCATGCCGCCGTTTGAAGCCATGACCTGGATAGGCGCGGTAATGCCGATCGCGGTGAGATCGCGTCGCAGATTGGCCAGATAGGCGCGCATCGCCGGCAAGATATAGGCGTTGACCACGGTGGTGCTGGTGCGCTCGTACTCTTTCATCTCGGGCAGCACTTCGCAGGACGCGGTGACCAGTAACTGCGGAAACTCCGCTTCGAGGATCAGCTTGGCGGCGAGCTCATGCACCGGATTGGCGTAACTGTTCAGAAAGCAGATCGCCACCGCCTGGACGCCTTCGGCGACGAAAAACGCCGCCACCTGGCGCACCTGTTGCGGATCCAGCGCACGCACCACCGAGCCGTCGGCGGCAACGCGCTCGTCGATCTCGCAACGATAGCGCCGCGGCGACAGCGGCTCGGGCTTTGACCAGCCCAGGTCAAACATCGTTGGCGTGCGAATGCGGCCTATCTCTAGCACGTCGCGAAAGCCGCGCGTTGTCAGCACGCCGGTGCGCGCACCGACCTTCTGCAAAATCGTGTTCGACGCCGTTGTGGTGCCGTGAACGATTTCGGTCACCTCCTTCGCGGCAACACCGGTGATGCGCAGAATCTCACGGATGGCCTCGACCACGGCGCGGCCCGGATCATCGGGCGTGGTCGAGGTCTTGTTGATATACAGCATGCCGTCCGCCCGTTCGGCGACAACATCCGTAAAAGTGCCGCCAATGTCACAGCCGATACGCACGCTAGTAATTCCTGGTTGGCAGGCCGTGCAGGAGCGCGGTCGCCGTTATTGGACTGAATGGTTAGTTGCTATGGTCTATGCAAATCGCATCTCTTGTCAAGAAATGCTCATCCTGCCCCGGGCCGCGCGCACCGTCCGGCGCATCGATGCCTGAGCCGACGTGACGCGCCATAGCGCGCCAAAGGAGGCCGCGGGGAGGCCAGGGAATCCAGGGACGCCTAACGCGCTTAACGCGTTTAGGGTCGTTTAGGGTCGTTTAGGCGCGCTTGCCCGCAAGCAAAAATCCCGGATTGAGGCCGGTCGACACGGCTGCGTTTTCCAGGCGCAGGAACGAGGCGTAGCCCTCGGGCACAATCTCAAAACCAAACTTGAGCCTGCCCTTGAGGCGCACCGCTTGCGCGCCGAACAAATCGCCGCGCGGCACGTAAGCGGGCAGGTCGATGAACGGTACCGGCGATTCGGCGCAGTCGGGGCAGACACCGGCCTCGCCGGCAAGAACGATCTGCTTGGGATTGGCGTGCATGGCGGCAAGATAGCCGCGCAACTCCACGTCCTGGCCTGAAAGCGCCTCGGCGCGCTTGCTGAACTTCATGCGCGCATCGCCGATGTGATCGAACAAATCCTTGAAACTGATGCTTAAGCTGATGGGTGTCATGTCGGATGCCGGGGGATGGCTGGCTCATCGGCTGAAAACCCCGCGCGAGGCGGGCGTTTCCAGCCGGACTCATTGCCGCGTACTAGGCCAGATGTCTACGCCGCGCCATGGTAGCGCAAGGTGGCGCAAGCCGCCGCGAACTTGCCGGGGCGTTTACGGCGTCACCTGTCCGATGCGGTTTTCCCGGCTGCGCGCAAGCATCTCTTGCGCCTTCCTGACGCATGGCCACGTTGCCGCGTTGCCACCGCCGTGGGTGCGATTCAGCCGAATAAAACGGATACGCAGGCCGCAACCGGCCTTGTGACCGAATCAGGCCGCAGGCGATTGAAGTATGGAATGGTTGTGGGACGTCCAGTAGAGGCAAACCGCCGAGATCCGCTTCATGTATTCGGTGAAGCCCACCGGCTTGACGACATAACCGTTAGCGCCCAGCGCGTAGGCGTCACGCATATCGCGCGCCTCAGCCGATGGGGCAAGCATGACCACCGGGGTGGTGCGGGTGCGTTCGTCGCCTTTGATGCGGCGCAAGACATCCAGACCGTCGAGCTTTGGAAGCTTCAAATCGAGCAGGACGACTTTGATACGGCCCATAGTGTCGCGATTGGCGTAGGCACCGGTGCCAAAAATAAAATCCACCGCCTGCATGCCGTCTTCGACGTGAAACACCTGGTGATCAATTTTGCCGTCGTTCTGGCGCAACGCCTGCAAAGTCAGCGCCGCATCGTCCGGATTGCCCTCACCCAACAATATGTTGGCACCGCTCATGTCAACGCCGCTCAAGATAGTCTTCCCTCATCACGCCGGTTCAGGCCGGCCCAATCGTTAATCGTTGGCACGTTCAGTCTCCGTGCTCCGCGCGGATTGCGATATCCGCCAAACATCGTGCTTCACGCCATCGCAATAGCGCATCACACCCAGGCTGCAGGCTGCGGGATACGGGGCGTGGCACCTCTCATGCCGCAACAGCGGTGCCAGCCGCCAGCCGACGTCACAGAAGAAACAAAACCCAAGAAAAAATATCCATAATTCTTGCTTTACATTACTTAATTATTGTCTTGTCAGGGTATATTAAGAGATATGGCACTGACAAGAAAAATACGCCAAACCAAGTTGGGACAAGCCGGAACAACCCGTAAAGAAGGTGTTCCGCGCCATTTTGGCAAACGCATCAAGGCGGCCATGTCAAGGGCGGGCATCGACTCGTCAAAAGAAGCGGCAGTAAAGCTGTACGGGCTCTGGCAAGCCCGTTACCCGGACATCCCCATCAGCCGTCAGCGCTGTTACGACTGGCTGGACTCGGAAACAGCCAATATCCGCGCCGACCGCCTCTACTGCCTCTCCGACCTGTTCGATGTCAGCGCACGGTGGCTGGCCAAGGGCGAGGAATCCATAGTCCGGTTGAAAGAGCTTGGCATCGTGGAGCGCGAGCTGCTGGAGACCTATTTCGCCTTACCGCAAATCAGCCGGGAGAAGTTATTCGCTGAAGCGAGATTCCTGCTTAAAACCACCGGCGACCGCGGTCAGGCCAAGCCCTTTGGCCGCAAATAAGGCACTACCCGAGGGCGCAATCCGGCAGCGGCTTTTCCCCTGCCAAACGGTAGTTTTTTCTTGACCCTAAATTAAGTCTTATTTACAAAAAATTTACGCCACACTTTCAAGAAAGCAATACCGATCATGGATGTCTTGCTCGTTGACGATCACCCCCTATTCACGGCCGGTATGCGCTGCCTGCTCCACGGGCTGGACAATGCGCTAAGCATGGATGAGGAGAATACTTGCGAAGATGCGCTCAATCGACTGAAAACCGCACATTACGATTTGCTGCTGCTGGACCTGAATTTGCCGGGCATCCAGTTCATGGGTGCGCTGGATAGGCTGCGCGCAGCCGCCCCCGACACCCCGATCGTCGTCATAACGGCGGAGGACGACCCGCGCATCGTACGCGACGCGATCGAGCACGGCGCACTGGGCTTCATACCCAAATCATCGACGCCGGAACTGCTCATCCACGCACTCAAGGTGGTGCTCGCCAAGGGCATTTACCTCCCGGTCACGGCGCTGGAGCTGGTGCGGCCGCACAGCGCGCCCCTCCCCGCCCTGACGGCGCGGCAGATGCAAGTACTGCGCGGCGTGATCGCCGGCCAGTCCAACAAGGCCATCGCCAAATCGCTGAATCTTTCCGGTGCGACGGTCAAAGCCCATCTCACGCTGACATTCCGCACCCTGGGGGTAAGCAGCCGCACCGAGGCGATTTACGCCTCGGCAAAGCTGGGACTGCGGCTGGCGTGACGCTTTGACGCCACATCATCTCAAGCAGACTTGGCCGGCCTGGGTTTTGCTCTGCGCCAGCCTGCTGGCAACGACCCTCATCAGCCTGAATGTTAAACGGGGAATCGAAGCCGAAACGGTAAAGCGATTTGCCTTTGCCGGCGACCAGGTTGTGCGCAGCATTGAAGAACGCCTTGCCGTGCACGCGCTCGCACTCCAGGGGGGCGCCGCACTATTCGCCAAAACAGGCGACGTCTCCGGCGAGGAATGGCACGCCTACTTTGAACGGCTGCGCGCAAGCCAAAATATTCGCGGCCTGCAACGAATCGGTTTTGCCAGGCTCGCGCCTGAAGCGCGTGATGCCTACGCGCCGATTGTCTTTCTCGAACCCTTCCACGCCCGCAACCAAAGCCTGATCGGAACCAACATGTTGGCCGAGCCAGTGCGGCGGGCGGCGCTTGAGCGCGCGCGCGACAGCGGCGAGGCGACGCTATCGGGAAAAGTGAACCTGACTTCATCGACCAAAGAGCCCGCCCGGGTCGGGGTGCTGATGTATGTTCCCGTCTACCGCACGCGCAAGGCTGCGGACGGCATCGAGCAACGCCGCAAGGAACTGCTCGGCTGGGTCTTCACACCCTACCGGTTTGGCGAGTTCCTCGACGGCATTCTCGAGCAATGGCCTAAGCACAACGAACATGATATTGCTCTGCACATCTACGACGGCAGCAAAGCCACGCCTGCAAGCCTGCTGTTCGACAGTGCGCCTGAGAACACCCCGGATGCGGGCTCGCTGTTCTACCAACAGCGGGAAATTCGTTACGGCGACACGACGTGGCGGCTTAGCTTTGACCTTCCCGGCGGCTCCAGCAGAATCAATTACACCTTTGCCTGGGCGGCCGTGGCGGGCGGCCTGTCTCTCAGCGCGCTACTGTTTGCGCTGATGCTGTCCTTAATCAGGACGCGTGCCCGTGCAACACACATCGCCCACCACCTGACCGAAAAAATCAGGCAGCGGGAACACTTGCTCGAAGAAAGCGAATATCGCTGGAAGTCCGCCGTCGAGGAGGCCGGCGACGGCCTGTGGGACAAAAATATGGTCGATGGCGCCATCTACCGTTCCAAAAAATGGCAGGAGTTCTGCGGTGTGCGTGATGCCCGGGAGCTGACCGATTTCGAACAGTGGGGCAATCACATCCACCCCGACGACAAGACCCGCGTACTTGCAACAATGCAGGCACACCTCGATGGCAAAACCCCGCGCTACGCCTGCGAACATCGCCTGCTCTGCGCTGATGGCAGCGTCAAATGGATGCAGGGACGCGGTATCGTCGTCAAGCGCGACGCAAATGCCCGGCCCCTGCGCATAATCGGCATGGCCACCGACATCACGGCGCGCAAGCGCGCGGAAGAAGCTCTGCGCCTCGCCAGGATCAGCGTCGACGCGGCCCACGACGCGCTCTTCTGGATAACATCGGAGGGCCGCATCATCGACTTGAACCAGGCCACCTGTCGTCTCTACGGTTACACACATGAAGAATTTTTGCGATTACATATCAAAGACATAAATCCGGTTTTCGACTTCTCTCCTGTGGCATGGCAGGCGCGTTTCACCGAAAATGGCCTGCTCGGTGTACTGAAATTCGAAACCACACATCGCGCCAAGAACGGAACAACGTTCCCGGTGGAAATAACCACCAATCGCGTACAGCTCGACGGCAGGGAACTCAACTGCGCATTTGTGCGCGATATCAGCGAACGCAAACGTAACGAAGCAGCGCTGAACGCCGCCCTAGCCCGAGCCGACAGCGCCAACAATGCCAAATCGCGCTTTCTCGCGGCGGCGAGCCACGACCTGCGCCAGCCGCTGGCGGCCCTGTCTTTATACGTCGCCACCTTGCAACGCACAGCACCGCCGGGTGCCGCAGAACTGGCCGGGCACATTAACGACTGCGCCAACAGCATGTCCGATCTGCTCACCAATCTGCTGGATGTGAGCAAACTCGATGCCGGCGTTGTCACACCAACACCATCCGACTTCGCCATAGAGGAACTGCTCACCAGCCTCGTTTCAATCCATACCGCCGAAGCCTCGCTCAAGGGTCTGCGACTGCGCCTGCGGCCCAGCGAGACATTCACACATACCGACCATGCGCTCTTGTTCCGCATAATCGGAAACCTCATCACCAACGCCATCCGCTACACAAAAAAGGGCGGGGTATTGATTGCCTGCCGGCGCCATCAGGGCAAACGCTGGGTCGAGGTCTGGGATAGTGGCGTCGGCATTCCCGCAAATCGCACAGACATCATTTTTGAAGAGTTCAGGCAGTTGGGTGACCAATCCCGCAGCAGCGGCAGCGGCCTCGGTCTTGCCATCGTGGCCAAAGCGGCGACGTTGCTGGGCCTGCAGATCCGCGTGCGCTCCAAACCTGGCCGCGGCGCGATGTTCGCCGTGGAGCTCCCGCCGGGACAGCCGCTCGCGCCACCGACACCGGCGCTGCAGACGTCACCACCGGCGACGCAATCGCGCATCGTTGCGCTAGTCGACGACAACGCCCTGGTACGCCTGGCGCTGGTGCGCGCGCTCGAGGCCATGGGCCACGTGGTGTTCGCCACAGCCACCGGCACGGAACTGCTGCGGCACCTGGGCGAACAGACGCCGGACGTCATCATTTCAGATTACCGCCTCAGCGAGGGGGAAACCGGTTTCGATGTAATCAATGCCGTGCGCGCGGTATTCGGCGCAGAACTACCGGCGGGCATCATCACCGGCGACACCGATCCGGCACTGATGCGCAGCATGGCCAAACGCGGCGTCACCGTACACTACAAACCACTGGAAATAGACGCGTTGGAACGGCTTATCAGAGAAACAGCGGCGCAGACTCCGGCCTAAGCGCGACGTGGGGCGCCTGCGGGCGGCGAAACCCGCCACGCAAATCACCCGCAAACCCGCACCAGTCGGGCATTTCCAGCTTTTTACCTCAGCGCCGGACGCGGAACCGGACGCGGCCTAAGCCAAGGCGCGCTGCAATACCCGGGCCACGTGCACCGCATCTTTTTGCGCACCATCGTGGATCTGATGGCGGCAGCTGGTGCCGTCGGCAACCAGCAGGGTTTGCGCATCGGCCTTGCGCATCGCCGGCAACAAGGACGCCTCGGCCATTTTCATCGACATGTCATAGTGGCCGGCCTCATAGCCAAACGCACCGGCCATGCCGCAGCAACTCGATTCCACCGTGTCCACTTTAAGTCCGGGTACCAGACCGAGCACCTGCTGCACCGCCGGCATTGCGCCGAAGGCTTTCTGGTGGCAGTGACCGTGCAGCAAAGCCTTGGTTTGTTGCAAGGGCTTGAGTTCGAGCCTGAGCTTGCCGGCCTTGTTTTCGGCGGCCAGGAACTCCTCAAACAGCATAGCCTTGGCGGCGAGGGCTTCGCCATCGGGGCCCGGCAACAGCGAACGAAACTCATCGCGCAAGGTGAGCAGACAGGAGGGCTCTAAGCCCACCACCGGCACGCCGCGTGCAACATAGGGCTTGAGTGCGTCGAGCGTGCGCCGCGCTTCGGCGCGCGCCTGATCGACCATGCCGGAAGCAAGATAAGTACGGCCACAGCAAAGCGGCCTTTCACCCTCAACCGCCCGGGCGATTTGCACCGCATAACCGGCCGCTTGCAGCACCGCCAGCGCCGCACGGGCATTGTCCGGTTCAAAATAGTTATTGAAGGTGTCGACCAGCAGCACCACCTCCTTTGCGGTTGTCGCAGCGAGGGCGGCCGGGGCGGCTTGTCCCGTGACAGCGTGGGCATCAAGATGGAAGGCATCACGCCGCCATTTGGGCAGGGAGCGTTGCGCGGCAAAGCCCAGCCAGCCTTTGCCCAGGTCTTGCAACACATTGACTAGCGGCGACAAGGCGCGCGCCAGCGGCGCGTAGCGCGGCAGGTGTGCGACCAGGGTCTCGCGCAAAGACCAGCCGTGGCGCGCATGCCAGTGATGTGCGACTTCGATTTTCATTTTGGCCATGTCCACGCCGGTGGGGCATTCACGCTTGCAGCCCTTGCAACCGACGCACAGATCCATGGCCTCGTGCAACTCGACCGAGGCGAGCGCGTCCTTGGCGTGCATGCCGCCAAGCTGGCCCGAGAGCGCCAGGCGCAAGGTGTTGGCACGGCCGCGCGTGAGGTCTTTTTCGTCGCCGGTGGCGCGGAAGGAAGGGCACATGGTGCCGGCGTCGAACTTGCGGCAATGGCCGTTGTTGTTGCACATCTCCACGGCTGCGGCGAGCCCCTGGCTTTGCGCGCCGGGCGAATTCCAGTCCGACCAGTCGAGCGCCATGTCGAACTTCGCCGCTGCATAGCCGGGTTTGAAACGAAACAGCGCGCGATCATCCATTTTTGAAGGGCGCACGATTTTGCCCGGGTTCATCAGACCGCGCGGATCGAGCAAATCTTTGACCTCGGCCAGCGCCGCGGTAAGTTTTTCGCCCAGCATGGGCGCGATCCATTCGGAGCGCACCAGGCCGTCGCCGTGTTCGCCCGAGAACGCGCCCTTGTATTCGCGCACCATGGCGCAGGCCTCTTCGGCGATGGCGCGCATCTTGGCCGCGCCGTCGCCGCGCATGTCGAGAATGGGCCGCACATGCAGCGTACCGACCGAGGCGTGCGCGTACCAGGTACCGCGCGTGCCATGTTTTTCGAACACCGCGCTGAGGCGCGCGGTGTATTCAGCCAGATGCTCCAGCGGCACGGCGCAGTCTTCAATGAAAGAGACCGGTTTGCCGTCGCCCTTCATCGACATCATGATGTTGAGGCCGGCCTTGCGCACTTCCCAGACGTCTTTTTGCAGACCCGCATCGGGGATTTCGACCACGCTGCCG
>Ga0214919_10009631_pt1 | contig 12433 bp, 15 predicted proteins | sample LL1503_MetaG_FD_177994 | JGI IMG/M metagenome (GOLD analysis project Ga0214919, IMG submission 177994) | Freshwater microbial communities from Lake Lanier, Atlanta, Georgia, United States - LL-1503 | ecosystem: Environmental > Aquatic > Freshwater > Lake | place: USA: Georgia | collected...
AGAACTGCCGCCTGCAGGCACAAAGTTTGATGGTGTTATCTGCACCCAAGTGCTAAACAGCATACCCGATGATGACATGCTGTGGGTGCGTGATCTGCTAGAAAGCTACGCAACAAAGTTTTGTTTTGTTGGGCTAAACTTTCAACGTGAAGCCAAAGGCAAAAAGACCATGTATGATCCTGAATACTTCAAACTACCCAGAACTAGAGAATTCTTCCGCAGTTACTTTACTGACTGGAAGGGTAGTGATTTGTTTTGGTGGTGGAAAGACCGATTGCACTATCCTGAATGGATAGACGATCAACTGAATGGTACGTGGAAAGACGTCCCGGACACCTTTGAAAGCAAATACAAATACGTAGAGGTAAATCACAGATGAGCATAATCAATCCTGACTATCAAAAACAACTGAACCGCATGCACGCTAAAGGCAAATTTAGAAACGGTCACAAAGCCTACAGAATTGTAGAGCAATTTCTTAAAGACTATCAACCCAGTAGCGTAATGGATTTTGGATGTGGCAAGGGTGCTTTGATTGCTGGCATCAAGGAACTGAACCCAGAGATTGTGTCTGAAGGATATGATCCGGGTAACCCTGAATTTGCAACCTTGCCCGATAGAACATTTGACGCTGTTGTCAGCACTGACGCTTTAGAGCATGTTGAACCTGCTTATTTAGATGAAACCTTGCGCATGATCAGCAGTAAAATGGGTCGCTGTGGGTTTTTTAGAATTGCCTGCTACCCAGCCAAGAAGAAATTGCCCGACGGTCGTAACGCTCATTTGATTGTGGAATTACCCGAATGGTGGCGCAAAAAAATAGAGACAGTTATGGAAGTTACAATTGTCTGGGAAGAAATTAGCGTGTTTGACAAGTCTGACAAGTGGGACGGGGTCACAGGCCACAACTATGACGTGGTAGTCGAAGTAAGATAAGGTAAAAACTTCTGCCAGATCAGTCCTGCACGGCCATCTGCGTCTGACCAGTGTGCGGCTGCTAGATCATTGATCCATTGTGATCTATCAAAAGTTTGCGGGCTTTCGATCATGGCTAAATCTTTATTGGCCACTGCCCAACTTACACAACTTTCATCATCTGCAAAAATTGGTACATTGGCCATCACCGCTGCCACACTAGCCGAACTGTTAAAAAACACAGCGGCATGAGCATTTTGTAAGTTATCTGCCAGGCTAGATTGTGCAGGATCTACTATAGTCACGTTTGGCAATGATTGAAATTTAGCAAAGTCTTGCAGTTTGTATGCACCTGGATGCGGCCTGACCAAAATGTGTCTGTTAGAATATGCTCTAATGCGTTTTATCTTGACACCCAACCAATGTATGGGATCTAGGGTTTTCATAGCAAAGCCGCCATCACGTTGCATGCATATCAAGATATGTCCTGATGGGCGAACAACTGGTGCATCATTTAATTTGATATTGAGTCTTGTGCTTATTTCCATCCACTTGGTGTTGTCACTGTTGTGATTGGCATACTCTGCTCGATCATAAAATGGGCCGCCAAGGCTGTAACGCAAATAAGTGCCATAGTCATCTAGATATTTCCAGCAACTGGCATCAATACACATGGTATGAAATTTACGGCGCTGTTGTTCAGCAATGATTTGTTTTCTTAAAGTGATGTTTCTGCCACCTGTGTTGGTTGTGGCCCACCCCAACATCACTGCCAGTCTACCCGGAACATAGTTGTAATCGTACTCCACTACCACACTGCCACCACGGTGTTTGACTCCAGCGGCAAAACTTTCCAAGCATTCAATTTTTCTAGAATGTTTTTGATAGTTGGCAACAGAGCTAACGTAGACTACTGCATCAATGGTCATTTAGAATCCGCCAGGCAGTGCCGTTACGCATTTCTGCTTCGGTAAACTGACAATAGGCAATGTGTCTTGCCCACGCTTCTACTTCATCTAGTGTGGGAATCTTTGGGTTTTCAATTTCACTCAATGATTGACTACACAATGCGGCAGCAGCATTTGGTCCTAGTGTGATAGCAGGTTTGCCCAACAATAATGCTTCGCCGGCTGCAATACTAGAAAATGTAACTAAACAATGTACATCTTGTGCAAGCGCCGTTTCCATAGTGTTGTCACTTACCCTAACGGAACGCCCTTGTTTGAGACGAATTACAATGGGTCGATCTGTGTGTTTTTTTATTTCATCTTGTGTTTGTTGCAACCATTCTTCAAGATTGATATCATACAAGTTTAGGAGTTTTTGACTAGGCGGTGCCAAGAGTATATTAGTGCCACGATAAAATTTATGTGGTTGAAATCCAGTTGCTTGCAGTCTGTCACCGGGTCTATCTATAATTGGTCCAAAATTTTGCACATCGTTTTTGGTGATTCTATGATAGAGTTTGCGTTTGCCGTTACCAAAATATCCTGTATCCATGTAGTAAAAATCTCTGCCGGCAGCACGACACCCTTCCATTTGTTTGCGTTTGGTAATACCACGCAACACAGCCGGAATCATGGTATCTTGTTGTTTTTCCCAAGTTGAAATTTGTCCGCCGGCGCCTTGAACAAAACTTTGCAGTAGAGGATCGTACATGTGACCTTTCCTTTTGTATCTGTATTCACTGTCTATCGCTACAATCTGATTGACTGGTAACTCTGCGATTTGTTGTGTTAATGTATCTAGTGTGATATCATAGTATAAGCCTTCGGGATCCACACGGTATTTTAAGATGTTGTCAAATATTTGTCGTATCTCTGTTGTAACTTGATCTAATATATGTGGATCAGGAGGTGGTGGAGGAGGAGGTGTTGTGAGTTCGTTATATGCTTGAATCCAATTGCCGCCGTATTCAGTTTTGACATAATTTGGAAACCAAGGTCCACCTTCTGTGTAATGTATGGCCTTTGGTTTGCCATCTTGTGGCTCATGATACCAATTTACCAACCAATTCCAAGTCTTGTCAAGGCTTCCGATTGCATAACCAGTCCATGCAAATCTATGCAAAAATTCACCGGTCTGTGAACTAACAATTTCAGGAGTTAATGTTTGACAGTCTGGATGAGCACAGTTAAACAACATCAAACTTGACCAATTTTTTCTTGGGTATTGATATTGTGTTTTGCCATCCATTTTTACTGGGTTTGTTGGCTGGTAATTGTGTTGCACTACAGAAACTGCTACGTTATCGGTTGCACATTCAAATAATTCTTTGATATCATGTTCAAACAAAAAATCACAATCAACAAATACTGCATTTCCTTGATATTTACAAAGATACGGAACCAAAAATCTAGTGAATGTAAATTCCGTAGAACTTTGTGGATCTACTTCTCTAGTGTAAATTTCTTGAGCACGTAGTTCCGTTTGTTTGAGAAAATGAATTTCCACTGGCACTGTAGCATGTTTTAAAATGCTGTACTTACAGACCTCCGCGGCTTCGGGTTCTCTGCTGTCCCATCCAATAAAAATTTTTAATGTCATCGTTTTGTTTTGATAGTGCCAACATTTTCTCGTTCGATATCGCTGTGATCAAATTCTGCCCAATACAGTTCAAACGCTATGGTGTCTTGAACTGCTTCAAATTGATGATATTCTCCCGGGGCAACTTTAGTATACTGCCCTGCTGTGAGTACAGTTTCGTCTACTAGATCGTAACCGTTTTTCCAAACACGAATAATCAATTTGCCAGACTCAACAAAAAATCCATTCCATTTGAACTTGTGTTTATGTTTGGAACACGCGCCGCCTGCCTGAGCTTCTATCCTGTGAAATTCCAACACTCCGTTGGCTTCTAGCAGTTCGGTTTGCCCCCATATTTTTCCAGCTTTCATTTTCTTTCAATGTCCTCTTCTACACAATCTTCCCCAAACTGTATTTCAATCAGTCGGAGTGGCTGATCGGTTTCGTTGCACAGTTGATGCCATTCGTTGCGATGGATCCAACAAGCTTCATGCACAGTCATATGATCTTTTAGATCTCTATCGGTGCTGGAATCCAGTGTGTATACTGTAGCCTCACCTTCTGCCACAAACCAAAATTCTGCTCGCTTGTCATGTCGTTGCATGCTCAAACATGTTTTAGGTGTAACAGTGAGTTCTTTAAGTTTGGTGTTAGCACCAACTTCGTGCAACACGCGATAGTACCCCCAAGCTCGTTGAGTCCGGGGCTTTTTCCACTCTTCAAGAATCCATGAACTAGAATTCTTTTTATCCTCGCCACCTACACCGAACACAAATTCTAAATTGGCATCTACCACATCCATTTCGGGAATATTTTTGTCAGTGCGATCGCCACCATTGGCAAACACAAGGTCAGCATCGGGATAATGCGCACGAATCTGCTGTATAAAATGACATGCAGAACCGTCTGAATCATCAAAGGTGTAAACTTCATCTACCATGGCAAGATTGTTTATCACACACAATCTTTCCGTCCACGGCATAAACGGCCGACCTTTTTTGCGTGTGAGCCATTCATCCGAATTAAGACCCACAATCAGCATGTCGCCCAGTGTGCGTGCTGCTTTGAAATAGGCAATGTGCCCGGAATGTAGCGGATCAAAGCCGCCGGTGACAAGTACGATTTTCATGCAGGTATTTACACCTGGATGTCTTCCATGCCAGCAGTTCTTAGGCGTACAATATGTCCCATTTGCCACTGCTTGGTATCCAAGCCCTTCATGATACCCAGCCAACGATTGCGTAGGTATGCTACTTCGTTGATTATGGTTTCATAGTCAATCACTTCGTCCTCACCATCCACATACTTTTCTGCATCACGTGACGTAAGCGCACGAGCATAGCCTTCCAAGTACTTTTGAAAGTGCTTTCTACGTATCTTGCGCAGTTGGATATTGAGATAGTTTAACACAGCTTCAATCTCTTGAAGCTGATTGTATCTAAACTCAGTGAGGCCAGGCAGTGTTGTGATGTTTTTTTCAACCAATCCGCCAATTCGGCAGTCTTTTTTAGCATCGTCAAGCTCACGCTCGTAGTGTGCTATGAAGTCTGGAATAGCACCAAGACTGGCAACTACTCGACTGTACCACATCAGTTTTCCCAGTCGTCTTGGTTGTAATCCTCTTCTTCAGGATCCTCTTCTTCTTCGTCTTCTGAGTAGTCTTTGTCATTGTCGAGATATGCTGTGAGTGCTCGCTTGATATCACTGTCACCTTTGAAAGCATCCCTAATGTCATCAACTTCGCTGTCATTGTCCATTAGAATTTGTACTAAAGTTTCTGCGGCTTCGGCACGATCAACGGTGTTTACAAAACGTTTAAGTTCGCCCCAGATTTCACTTACGATTGTTTCCATATTTTTCCTTTACTAATTAATCCACTTTTGAAAACTTTGTGGAAAAGCATCAAATGACAATGCTCTTCTCTTTGCAAATTCTCTTATGTATTGTTTAAACTGACTGACTTGATAATCATTGGTATCTGCATTTATGCACTGTTTTACAATGTCATCATAACGGTCATATTTACAAGAATTAACAAGTTCTTTAGTTTCGTCATCCAGTACAGATGCACTTTGGTACTCAGGGTCACTGCATGGATTGATTATGATTTTTCGATCTCCGCACCAATCTAAAAACTGTCGAAATCCTTGAACAGTGGTATTGCTGATCACACTACAAAACTGATAATCAAACCCAAGTTCTTCTACTATTTTTAAGTTTGCCTGAAACTGATCCCATGAGTTACCATAACGATTAAATTCATACAAGTCTTTGGTATTTTCTGCGCTTACTGTCAACATTGTATTACGAGGCAACTGATCTAATATTCTTCGAAATCTTGACGGACTAACACCCAATCCTGAAAAAATATTTGATTGTCTAAACACACTTACAATATCAACAAGTCCGTTGTACAAAAAAGGTTCGCCACCAGTGATTTCGACAGTGTCTGCATGTTTGTATTGCATGGCAGAATCTAAAATTCCTAGATAAGATTTACTTTCTTTGATGGCTTTCTGCCCTAGTTTAGATACAATCTTATCATTGGTATTAAGTTCAAATCTTTCTTGATCAAAATATACACCATTGGTTTCGATATCTCTCAACCAGGCGGTACTATACTGTTTACAACAATAACTGCAAGTTAAATTGCAATCGCTACCGAGAACAATGTGCAAAGTAGTTGGCGAGCATTCAATGTTGGTATGCGTTAGTTGATCACTGTGCATTACCAATCGTCTACTGATTCTTCCTTGCCTTTCTGCTTGCCAGCAAGTTGCTTCGCAACTGCTAACTTGTTTGCCCTCAAGCATGTTTTGTCTATCTTGCTGAAACTCAACAATGTTAAACAAATCTGTTGTAGTTGAACTTACTCGTTGTGGAGTGGCTGCACAACAACTGGCAACTGTACGGCGTTCAGGTTCTACTGTTAGCCACCAAAACTTTTGAGAGCAGTAAGTCAATTATTCATCAACAGCGTCAACCACTGTTTCTTCTTTGATGTTTGCAAAGTCTTTCATCACAGTGTCAAGACAGTTATCATCGTTGCGTTCCCATCCTTTGCGGAACTTCTTGATGATTTCGCCTTCTGTTGTGGTAAACACCAGACTGTTGCCTTCTTTCTTGAGAAGGCCTTTTTTCTCAATCAAGTCAACCAGTCCTGAGTAAGGACTCATACCTGTTGTGTATGGGATCTTCACTTGCACACCTTCAAAGGGTTTGGCATAGCGTGTTTTCATAACTTTACAGCCAGCACGGATACCCATTACATCAGTGATCTTGTTGCCATCCTCGTCCTCTTTCAGCTTCATCTTCTTCATGGCCACAACAATTGAGCTGGCGTAAATGAAACCTTGACCGCCGCTGATTTTATCATCTGGGTCAAACATATCCTGGCTTGCGTATGTGTGATTGGTACAAACCAACCCCACGTTGTATGAACCAAACATGTTCACACAGTTACGCACCAAGGCGGTGAGAGCTTTGGGTTTACGTCCTAGATCACCCTTCATTTCGCCTGCATCAAACTGGTTCACATCAGTGGGTGTTAGTAACATGCCCAATGAGTCAATCACAAACATGACCTTGGGACGCTCGCCGTCGGGCAAGGCCTTGTAGTCACTCATGAATGTGGAGATTGTTTTGGCCACATCATCAATCATGGCCATACTCAGTTTGAGCAATTTGCTTTCGCTGGTGTCAACACCAAGTGCTTTGAGCCAATCTTCGTCCAGCGCATTTTCACTGTCAATCAACACCACAAAGATACCTTGCTCTTGTGCGTTCTTGATAATGTTTCCTGAGCAGATATAACTTTTACCTGCACCTGAGTCTCCGGCAAACACAGTTACTTTGCCCAGTGGGATACCACGGTTAAAGTCACCGCTGATCAAATAGTTCAAGGCATAGTTGCCTGTTGAGATCCAGTCTGTTGGATCATTGAAGCCGATTGACAGTCCGTCAATGCTTTTGGTGATTTCCTTGCGGAACTTGCTTACGTCAAATGGTTTGCCCATGGTTAGTTTCCTTCTTTAAGTTTGTATAGCTTTTTAAAAATTTTGCTGCTGTCAATTTTTCGTCGAGAATCAATTTTTGCCAGTTCTTTAAATGTTGAGTTGATGTTTTTTTCAATCTTCTCAGCTGTGTAGTTTAACATCAATGCCAGTGAGTTGTAAAGAGCGTATTTGGACTCTGACTGAATCAGTTTGCTCTCAATCCTGCTTTTGATAATCTCTAGCTCAGATTCTGGTAAATTTCCTATGTGCCAGTGCTTGGGATTGTTCAAAGGATTTACAATAAAACTGTTTTCGTGGAATCCTAAATTTTGCAAAAAATCAATACAGTCTAATACACCATGTGCTGTCATGATACACCAGGTAGAGTTGAAGTTAATCTTTTCAAAGTCTTGTTTGAGTTGCTGTAGATTTGCAACAAACTGAGTCCATGATCCACCATATCGAACATATTCAAATTCTTCACCAATGCCATCCACGCTCACTGTCCAATGTACATTTTTAAATTTTTTAAGCACCGAGTATATGGGATTGTCAATAATACTCAAGTTGGTGTTGATTCGTATTGTGATATCAGGTTTGACTTTGTAGATGTGATTCAGTAGTGTTAAATTTTCTTTGATCAACAGTGGTTCGCCGCCGGCCAAATAAATGTGTTCTACTGTGTGTAGATTGCTGTAAATGTAATCCAACGATTCTTGTAAAGCACTATCATTGATATGCTGCGGCAAATTCATTTCACTGGCCCATGCACTACTCAAGTCTGGACCACAGTATATACAGGCAAAGTTACAGGTATTTTTCCAACGAAGATCTATCATGTTCAATCTGAAGTTATCAGTACGATCAAAAAAATCTAAATCGTTTATTTTCAATGTTTTCAAATACCAAATTCTGTTGCTCACGGCGTCAACACTGAACTTTTGATTTTTTTCTAGCAGGTGACAGTGGCCGCATCTCGGATGCATGACATTTTCAGTCATGTCAGTTTTTACCATCTCATTCACAGGCCCGTGTAAAATATCTTTTAAGGGTGTAGTATTAATATTGCCTAAAGTGGTGTTAGTGATAGCACAGTTTCTTACATCACCATCTGGCTGAATATAGACTCCTAGCCAAGGCAATGTACAAAAACTTTCTTTGGTAAAATATTCTTTTGGGGTCATATTAAAATGTTATTTCTTTCAGAAGAAACTTATTGCTATCAACTTGTGTCATGATATCAATCAACGTATTGACCCATGTGGTTAGTCTTTGTTGTTCAGATTCTTGAATAGGATTGCTGTAAAGGTGCATGGGATTTACCATCACAACATTTGGATAAAAACTTTTGAATGATAACTGTCGACTTGCTTCGTTTAAAGACACTTTGGCAGTGCGATATATATCCATGTTGGGATCATCAAACAAATTTTTTGGACAAACTGGCATGGTGGCCACAACACTGCCAATGTTCACAATAGTACGTGGCTGATTTTTCCAACACTTCCACAGTTCATAGAGAATGGTGGTCTGAACAAAGTCTGGTTTGGCCACATTAATAAACATATCACAGTCTTTGACTTGTTCAATCATTTTTTGCATGTTTGCCCAGTTTCTCAAGTCATATCCATTTGATCGACTGTACCCAACCACATCGTGGCCTTGTTGTTCGTATGCTTGCTTGAGTTCACGACCCAGTCCTTTGGTGTGGCCAGTAATGGCAATTTTCATGTTGTTGGTCCTAAAGAAATATCAGGAATGACCAGATTATTTGCCTGAGCCATATCCAAGGTATGTATCAATACTTTTGCCCAGTTATCTACATCTGCGGCTGGTGGTACTGTTTTATCTGTGCTGGTGGCAATGTTACCTGGTCTGACAATGGTATATTTTATACCTGGTCTAACATGGCGCAATTGCAATACAGCATGTTCCAGTGTGACTTTTTGATTTCGATATTCAGTCATCTCAAGACCGGGCAACACACTCACTGGATCTTGAGTCATCATGGTACTAATCACTATGATGTGTTTGTTTGATTGGGCCCAACGCCTGGTCATTTCAAATAAAAGTTCAGTTTGTGCAAACCCAATCTGAGCATTGTTTACAAAAACATCACAGGGTTCTATTAGATCACAAACTTTTGGAATGACTCTAATGTTATATCCTTCACGACGACTGATTCCCACAATCTCATGTCCTCTGCTTTGATATTGATTGGCAAGAGCTTGACCAATGCCTGCTGTGTGTCCTGTGATTGCTATTTTCATTTCATCAACAGGTGTGTGGGTTCTTTTATTGGCATGGTGGCTACCATAATTCTTGGATACTTTGCATTGGGCCCTGGCATGACTCTGTGAGGAATCCAAGAGTTAAACACAATAGGATGAGTGTGCATGTTGTACCTTGTGACACATGGATATAAATCCTGAACTACTTTGTGAATTTTTTCTAAGTTGTAGTTGTAAGCATCAAAAGTTTCTATGAATGGATTTTTGAACACCCCAAGTTTGTTTAACTCTTCGACTGGAATGTCATACCATTCGGTGTATACATCTTCAGTGTTGAAAATTGGAAAATTTATTTTGATGTTAAGTGGAGGGTTTCCCATGTGCAAAACAAATCCTGTATCCTTCATAGATTCGGTTAATACACCAATGGTGATTTCTCTCAAGGGAATTTTAATAGACATCATGTACTTCATCAAACTCGGACAGTGACGAGCCATGTCTACATCGTTGATCACATGCCAAAAACTTTTATCATCACACTCTGTCAAATAATTGGTATTCTTATCAACCCATTCCAAAATTTCTTCTTGTATCTTGGGCAGCACTGGACATTCTAGTTCTTGATGAGTTTTCATAAGTCGAGTATCTGCTGGGTAACCTGGATGGTTAATTAAATTAGTCATTGCCACGAATCCTTGTAATAATCCCACAGCTTGATTCCTCGCAAGGTATCTTGTGTGTTTGTGAACAGTTGAAGCTCAACTGTGTTGTCTACGTCTTGTGCCACAATAGATTTTAACTCATCTGGAACATCAGCGGTTCTTGTAAAATGATTGCTGTACTTTACACTCAACACACTGGGTTGTTCTAATAATGCATAACTGTGTTTGACAGTGTGTTGTTTGACATAAGATTGAATTTGCTTTAGGTTGCCTATGTTAAGTGATGATACTGTAGTCCAGGTATTTAACTCATACAAGTTCATTTCTTTATATGCCAAAAGGTTGCATTCAAAATCTGTCCACTTGATGGGCCATCTTATGTAATCATGCACAGCACCTATGCCATCTAGGCTGACTGTGACTGTTACTTTGACTCCACGGTCAATCAACTGATTCAAAATAGTTAACACTCGACTGCCATTGGTATTCAGTCTTAGATGTGTGACATTTGGCGGCAAATTTTGCAATAATCTTAGATAGTTTGGACTGGCACTTGGTTCGCCACCGTTGATATCTATTTTCACTATGCGATCAACAGGCAGTTGATCGAGCCGATTGCTATTGTCAATCTTGATATAATCTCTATTGGTCAAACTACCTATCTTGGTAGATAAATGTTCGTTGCAAGTTTGGCAAGCACTGTTACAGATGTTGTCTAGTACTCCACCTAAGACAAGATATTTTTCAACTTTGGCCAAGTTAGACGCATGGTCAGCTATAAAATATTGACGAATACTATTGTTGCCAACATGTTCTGAATCTTTGCATCTCACACACTCGTCGGGCCATTGATTTTGAGTCATCTTAGATTTTACAACATCAAGCCACGGGCTACTGTCCATTTGATCTAAAGTTGCAAACTGCGGTGCATTGACCATGTGACCGCAACGACTTACAGTACCGTTAGGATTGAATCTCACAAAATGATCAAGTCTTGGGCAATACATGTGCTAAGATGTCTGGATAGTTGATCTTGTAATGATCAATGAGTTCGTGCCAAGTCAACTGTTGACCATCTAAGTTAAGCAAGATTTGATCTAAATACCACCACAACTCTGCACTAGGATCATTTGCAAGTAACTTTTTTACAAAGTCTTGACTGGGGGGATCAATCTGAGCACGATCTCTAAAATCAGTCACTTTGTCAAGATCTTTCAAATCTCTAAATCGTATTTTAGCTTTGGGATTGAGATACTGACTTAGATTTGCTATCCAGTGAAACTGTGGCAAATAATGTGTGTTTAAAAATTTATAACGTTTGACAAACCAGATTGCAGTCTCAATATCAAGCTCTGGTTGATCTCGTTGAAGATGTTGCAAATAAGTGTTGATTCCACTTACATATCTAGCTTTAGGATTGCGGATATAAACATCTACAAAATTAAGTGAAAAAATTTGTTCGTTATAAAATACAGCAAGGTTATTTCTTTCTTGCTGTAATCGCAAACTGCTGCTTCCGTTTTTTTGAATCAAATAAATCCACTGATTGTGAAGTGGCATTGCTACCACTTCACAATGTTTAGGAAACAGCTCTTGATCAAGAGCTGTGAGCATTTACTGCTTGTTTTGACGTGCGCGGATCATGGCCAAGATGTCTTGGGCATTGCCGCTTGGTATGGCTTTGGCCACAGGTGCGGCTGCTGGTGCTGGCTCATCATCAAAAGAATCTTCAGCCGCCGGCGCTGCCGGAGCGGCAACTTTCAGTGCTGGCTTGGCAGCAGGTGCTGGAGTGTCATCAGTATCACCGGCAGCGGTACCACCAGGTGCGGCCACGCCAGCAGGACGGAAGTACTGACCCCAACGCTCAGTGTCGTAAGGTTGTCCGTCTACTGATGCTTCGAACATCTCTTTGATCACCTTCAACTCAACATCGCCGGGACGCTTGGGCAGGAATGTGCTCAAGTCATACAAGCCGTGAGTTTCAATCGCAGCCTGTTCAGCTTCTGTGAGTGCTGATTCTTTTCTAGCCCACTTGGAACTGTTGTAGTCAGCATAGCCACCCTTTTGAGTCTTGGTGATACGGAAGTCCAAGCCACGCATCAAG
>Ga0214919_10009633_pt1 | contig 12432 bp, 10 predicted proteins | sample LL1503_MetaG_FD_177994 | JGI IMG/M metagenome (GOLD analysis project Ga0214919, IMG submission 177994) | Freshwater microbial communities from Lake Lanier, Atlanta, Georgia, United States - LL-1503 | ecosystem: Environmental > Aquatic > Freshwater > Lake | place: USA: Georgia | collected...
TTCGCCTTGGGCCAGCGCTTCGCGCACTTCTTCGAAGAACTGATCAACCAGTTCGCGAGCCTCACGCTTGTTGAGACCCAACTGATCGAACAATGCCTCGGCCATTTCTGCTTTGGTGAGTGCCATGTGACCTATTCCCGCAACCTGGCGTCCAGATTAAGTCGCAGATCGTCGGCCACAGCAGTGACTAGCCGATCCGCGTCTTCGTCGGTGAGAGTCTTATCATTATCTTGTAAAATCAAGCCGAAAGCGATGCTCTTTCGTCCTGATTCTATGCCCTGACCCTGGTAAACGTCGAAGCAGCGTAGTTCGCGCAGCAACGTTCCGGCGGCAACCCTGACACGAGTTTGCAAGGCGCTCAAGGGGGTTTCGCGCGGCAATGTCATCGACAGATCGCGTCGAACCTGCGGAAAACGTGACACTTGCGCAGTCCGAGCCACGGTTTGACGCGTCGCTGCAATCAGATCCAGTTCGAACAGAACTGGAGCGCCAATAAAACCCATTTGTTTGGCCAACTCGGGATGTAGTTCACCCAAATGACCGATGCAAACGTCCTCGCGATACACGGCTGCGGAGCGCCCGGGATGCAGGCAACCCAATGAAATCTTATCAAAAACAAAATCTTGTGATGCATTGCTTAAGCTAATTAAAGCTTCCAAATCGGCTTTCACATCATGGAAACCGACGTCTTCGGCCTTGTCAGCCCACTGCTCTGGAACACGCAGGCCCAACGCTATACCAGCTACGCGCCGCGGCTCACTGACTGCGGTTCCGTCACGCAGGAACACCGAACCCAACTCGAACAGACGTACACGATCCTGCTGCCTGCGCTGGTTATCGAGAGCGGCCTGCAGCAGACCCGGCCACAACGACAGCCGCATGACTCCTAGATTGGCTGCAATCGGATTGGCCAACTTGACGGGCTGCATCTCGGGTAACAGGCGCTGCTGAATAACCGGGTCGCAAAACGCGTAGTTGATGGCCTCTTGATAGCCACGCACCACCAGCGTGTCGAGCACCACACGCTCGTCGACCAGCGACTCTGGTCGCTTGCCAAACCGCTGCGGAAACCGCGCAGGAACCTCTGTAATGCGATCCAGGCCAATGACTCGAGCCACTTCCTCGATCAGATCGGGCTCGATGGCAAGGTCAAATCGCCAGCTTGGTGGCGATATCCGCCAGCCTTCAGGCAGTGCCTCAACACGCATCTGCAGGGCTTGCAGTGCTTGGGCGACCTCATCATCGGAAAAGCTGACACCGAGCAACCGAATCAGCTGGCTACGACGCAGCACCAGAGAGGCACGAGGGGCATCAACGCCCTCATCCACCGCAGCTGTAATGGGACCAGCAGCACCACCACACAGCTCTATCAGCAATTGAGTTGCGCGCTCCATGGCCAGCAGCTGACCTTGCGGATCTACACCGCGCTCGAAGCGTTGACTGGCATCGGTTTGCAGACCGTGGCGGCGCGCGCGACCGGCAATGGCCGAGGGCGCAAAATAGGCAACCTCGAGCAATACGGTCGAGGTGTCTGTCGTCATCGACGAACCCATGCCGCCCATGACACCTGCCAATCCTATCGCCTTGCTGCTGTCGGCAATCACCAGCTCATCGGTGGCCAGTGCGATTTGGCGACCATCGAGCAATTGCAGAGTCTCGCCGGCAGTGGCCATACGAATCTGCATGGCTCCGTCTAATTGGCGCAGATCGTAGGCGTGTAACGGCTGTCCCAGTTCGAGCATCACGTAATTGGTGACATCGACGACGGGGCTGATTGAACGCAAGCCCGAACGGCGCAAACGCTCCTGCATCCACACCGGTGTGGTGCGAGTGTTGTCGATGCCCTCGACCACGCGAGTCAGCACGCGCGGTGCAGCCTTTGCAGCCAGCACCTGCAGTCCATGAGTGGCAGTGCTGGTAGGCGAGACCGGCTGCCATGCGGGTCGTCTTGAAGGCTGACGCAGCAGTGCAGACACCTCGCGCGACAAACCCTGGACCGACATAGCATCACCCCGATTGGGATAGATGCTGACATCGATGACCGTGTCATTGAGATCTAGGTAGGTGCGCAGGTCAACACCAAGCGGCGCATCAGCTGGCAACTCAAGGATGCCATCAGAGGTTTGCGCCATGCCCAATTCACGGGCTGAGCACAACATGCCCTGTGATTCGACACCGCGAAGTGCAGCAGCCTTGATGGCCATGCCACCCGGCAGGCTGGCGCCTACTTGGGCCAGTGCGACTTTAAGGCCAGCACGCGCATTGGCCGCACCACACACAATTTGCAGAACTTGGCCGTCACCTACCTCAACACGACAGACGCGAAGTTTGTCGGCTTGCGGATGCGGCACTGCCTCAAGCAGCGCGGCAACGATCACGCCACTGAAGTCTGCCGCAGCAGGCTCGCAGCTTTCGACTTCGAAACCAGCCAGAGTAAGTCGACTGGCCAATGCCTGCGGCGCAAGCGTGACCTCGACCCATTCCTTTAACCAGGACAGGGACACTTTCACAGGGACACCTCGACGCTAGCCGCCGCGAAACTGACGCAGAAAGCGCAGATCGTTTTCGAAGAACAATCGCAGATCGTTAACACCGTAGCGCAGCATAGCTAATCGGTCGATGCCCATGCCAAAGGCATAGCCGGTATAGCGCTCTGGATCTACATCGCAGGAGGCCAGCACCTGAGGGTGGACCATGCCGCAGCCGAGAACTTCAATCCAACCGGTCTGCTTACAGAGTCGGCAGCCCTTGCCGCCGCACTCAACACAGGAGATATCAACTTCTGCCGAAGGTTCAGTGAAGGGGAAATAGGAAGGACGCAAACGCATTGCCAAGTCGCGCTCGAAGAAGGCTTCCATGAAGCCATGCAGCACAGACTTGAGCTGCGCAAAGCTGACATCGGTGTCGACCAGCAGGCCTTCGACCTGATGGAACATAGGGGTGTGAGTGGCATCGCTGTCGACGCGATACACACGCCCTGGCGCAATGACGGCAAGCGGTGGCTTGCCTGCCCGCAGCGCGCGGATTTGCACTGGGCTGGTGTGAGTGCGCAGCAAAGCGCCCTCACCTGCATGCCCGGGCTCAATGTAAAAAGTGTCGTGCATTGCACGCGCCGGATGATCGGCAGGTACATTGAGTGCGGTGAAATTGTGAAAGTCGTCCTCGATCTCTGGGCCTTGGGCGACTGTGAAGCCAATATCGCCAAACAACCGTTCGATACGCAGCCTTGCACGCGTGACGGGATGCAGGCCACCGGATTGCTCGCCGCGACCACCGAGACTGACATCCAGTGCGCCCTGCGCCAGCTGTGCTGAGAGCGCGGCTGCTTCGAGAGAGGATTGCCGTGCAGTCAGTGCCTCTTGGACCTGCTGCTTGGCTTCGTTTATGCGTTGACCTGCGGCGGGCCGATCGGCAGCCGACAGCAATCCGAGGGATTTGAGTTGTTCGGTCAGCTGGCCTTTTTTGCCAAGCCACCGCACACGCACCTCGTCTAGGTGCGCGAGGTCGCCACTGCTGGCGACCTCGGCAAGCGCGCGCTCAACTAACGCTGGGAGTGAGTCCACGGGTCAGGCTTGCGCGCTGCGCTACAGCGCTCAGGCGACCAGCTTAGCCTTGGCCTGCTCGACGATAGCGGTGAACGCCGCCGGATCATGGATGGCCAGGTTGGCGAGCATCTTGCGGTCGATGCGAATGCCAGCCTTAAGCAGACCATTGATGAAACGGCTGTACGACAAGCCGTGCAGACGTGCACCGGCGTTGATACGGGCGATCCACAGGGCGCGGAACTCGCGCTTCTTGGCGCGACGGTCGCGGTAGGCGTATTGGCCTGCCTTGATGACCGCCTGCTTGGCGACGCGATAGATCTTGCGACGGGCGTTGTAATAGCCCTTTGCCTTATGGAGAACTTTCTTGTGACGGCGACCTGCGGTTACGCCGCGTTTAACTCGTGCCATGGTGTATTACCTCGAAGTGTGGATGTCAGTGGTTCGGCAGCAGTTGCGTGACGCGACCGACATCGGACTCGTGGACCAGGCTCGAGCCGCCCGAACGCAGGTGACGCTTCACCTTGCGGGACTTGTGACCGAGATTGTGCCGGCGACCGGCGGAATAGGCTTTGAAGCCTTTGGCCGTCTTGCGGAAGCGCTTGGCTGCCGCCCGGCTCGTTTTCAACTTGGGCATTGCAAACTCCTTCGACGTTTATGTTGCCCCGTTCACAGGAACGCCTTGTAGGACGCTTCCGTTTGCGGGCGGACCCCACCGGCCGCGAAGGCCGGACGAAGTCACTTCTTTTTTGGCGAAAACACCATGACCATCTGCCGGCCTTCCATGAGCGGGTTCTGTTCGATCACGGCATGGATTGCCAGATCGCCAGACACCCGCGCCAGAAGCTTGCGGCCGATATCTTGGTGCGCCATCTCGCGGCCACGGAACCTCAGGGTTACCTTGGCCTTGTCACCCTCGGTCAGGAAGCGGATCAGATTACGCAGTTTGACCTGGTAATCGCCCTCCTCCGTACCGGGACGAAACTTCACTTCTTTGACTTGTATCTGCTTTTGCTTGCGCTTGGCAGAGTGAGCTTTCTTGTTCTGTTCGAACAGGTACTTGCCAAAGTCCATCACCCTTACTACAGGCGGCTCTGCGGTCGGAGACACCTCGACCAGGTCCAGTGCCGATTCGGCTGCCAGCGCCAGCGCTTCCGCGCGCGTCATGACACCCGCTTGCCCCCCGTCCGCGCCGATCACTCGCACCTCAGGTGATGTGATCTCGTCGTTGCGTCGGACGCGCTTGGATGATGTAGCTATAAGTCATTCCTCCAAAACAGTACGCCCGCGGCTATCGAGCTCGATGCGTAGACGTTGTTCAAACGCGTCTAACGTCATCGTGCCCAGATCCTTGCCGTTGCGGGAACGCACGGAAACCAGGTTTGCTGCCACTTCCTTGTCGCCCGCTACCAAGAGGTAGGGGACTCGCTGCAGCGTGTGCTCGCGGATCTTAAAGCCGACCTTCTCGTTACGCAAGTCCGCCACTGCCCGAAATCCCTGATTTTTAAGGCGTTCTGCGGTTGCCTGCACATATTCGTTCTGGCGATCGGTAATGGTGATCACGGCGGCCTGCACCGGGGCCAGCCATGCTGGCAATCGGCCGGCATGATGCTCGAGCAATATGGCGAAAAAGCGCTCTAGCGAGCCGAAAATAGCCCGGTGCAGCATGACTGGGGTCTGCTTTTGGCTATGCTCGTCGATAAAATGCGCGCCCAGACGCCCGGGCAGGTTCAAATCCACCTGCAGGGTGCCGCACTGCCAATCGCGACCGATGGCATCTCGCAGCACAAACTCCAGTTTGGGACCGTAAAAAGCCCCCTCGCCCGGATTCAGGGTGTATTCGATGCCTGCGGCTGTTGCGGCCGCCATGAGGGCAGCCTCGGCCTGATCCCAGACAGCATCCTCGCCCACGCGCTTGGCGGGCCGATCCGAGAATTTGATGCGTACATCATCGAAGCCAAAGTCTTTGTAGATGTCCAGGATCAGCCGCGTGACCGCTACTGACTCGGCGGTGATCTGGTCGGCCGTGATGAAGATGTGCGCATCGTCCTGGGTGAACGCACGCACACGCATCAGTCCGTGCAATGCCCCCGACGGCTCATAGCGATGCACCTTGCCAAACTCTGCAAAGCGCAATGGCAGGTCGCGATAGCTGCGTATGCCATGCTTGAAAATCTGTACATGACCCGGGCAGTTCATCGGCTTGATGGCGTACAGGCGATCGTCCGGAGTACGGGTGAGAAACATGTTCTCGCCGAACTTCTCTAGGTGACCCGATTGCTGCCAAAGCACGGCATCCATGATCTCGGGCGCGTTGACCTCTTGGAAGCCGGCGGCTTCTTGAGCTTGGCGCATATAGCCGATCAGACGCTGAAAAATGGCCCAGCCCTTGGGGTGCCAAAACACCGCGCCTGGTGCTTCTTCCTGCATATGGAACAGATCTTGATCGCGGCCGATTTTACGGTGGTCGCGCTTCTCAGCCTCTTCCAGACGCTGCAGGTAGTCAGCCAATTGCTTGGCATCGGGCCAGGCCGTGCCGTAGATGCGCTGCAGCATCTCGTTACGAGAATCACCGCGCCAATAGGCACCGGCGACTTTCATCAACTTGAATGCTTTGAGCTTGCCCGTGGACGGCACGTGCGGGCCACGGCACAGGTCTTCCCAGCCATCTTGTCCGTACAGGCCGATGGCCTCGCCTGCGGGAATGGAACCGATAATCTCAGCTTTATAGGCCTCGCCAAGCGCTGTGAAATGCGCCACAGCCTCATCACGCGGCAGTACGCGTCGCTGCACCGGATGATCGGCCTTGGCCAGCTCGGTCATGCGCTGTTCGATGGCTGTGATGTCTTCGGGTGTAAACGGGCGCTGATACGCAAAGTCGTAAAAGAAGCCATCGTCGATGACCGGTCCGATGGTCACTTGCGCATCCGGGTACAGCTGTTTGACCGCATGGGCCAGCAAGTGGGCAGTGGAATGCCGGATAACCTCGAGGCCGTCTGCATCTTTGTCGGTGACGATGGCCAATTGCACATCGCTATCGATGAGGTGCGAGGTGTCGACCAGCTTGCCATCTACACGGCCGGCTAGCGCAGCCTTGCGCAGGCCCGCGCCAATACTGGCTGCAACGGCATCGACTGTGACCGGCTGGTCAAAGCTGCGTTGGCTACCGTCGGGCAAGGTGATGACAGGCATGTGTAGTCCCCAAAAAAACTGGCGCAAGTGTGGCGGCGCGCTGCGTCGCGCGTCAATCGATGCAGGCGCTGTATAGAGTGCCTACCAGCGTTTATTAAAACCCACCGAAAAGCCCTGGGGCAGTACGCCCAGCACCAACGGCACATCGCGCTCGTGCATCAGGTAGCCCATCGTCGCACCCAGTGCTACGCCAGCCAGCACGTCTGTCTGCCAATGGCCCCAGCTCTTCATCCGGGCGATCCCGTCGTACACCGGCAGCAGAGCCAAGGCATAGGCTGCGGGGTGGTCAGGGCCATATTCGAGAATGTATGGGGTCACAACGCTGGTGATGAGGGTGACCTCACCGCTCGGGAAGCTCTTGTTGCCGCTGCCCTGGAACCACTGATTCGGATTGGCTGAATCTACGGGCCGCACACGCGAAAAGGCCAACTTGAGCCCGGTAGCGGCTACTGCCCCCAACGCCATGGAATCGACTGCCTGCCAGCTGGTTTTACCCAGACGGGACTCTGAACCCTCCCACAGGGCCAACGCGCCGACGACTGCTACGGAGCCATATTCGAGGGCGAGCTGGTTACGACGAGCCCAAATACCGCTCTCGTCAAAGGCAACTCGCTGGTCGATGCCCAGCGGTCCACCTGCTGCCAAGGCTGGCGCAGATGGCACGCACAGCAGTAACGCCAAGAAAAAGGCACGAATCGGTGTTTTCATGGAGCCCTGCACAGGTGCGGGAGAGAGGAAGGATGGTAGTCGCGAGTGGGATCGAACCACCGACCACTTCCATGTCAAGGAAGTGCTCTACCACTGAGCTACGCGACTACAGATCACCCGTTAACGGGTCGCAAAAGATACTGCAATGAAGCCCTGCTAAGCAAGGCCCAACTCCCGCTGTCGCAGTTGGCCTAGCTGGTCCCGTAGTGCTGCAGCCTGCTCAAATTCCAGGTTACGGGCATGCTTGAACATCTCTGCCTCAAGCTTTTTGATCTCGCGCGCAATGCGTTCGGGGCTGGCATTGGCCGGCAACGCCGGCGCAGCCTTGCCAGCTCGCTTGCGGCCTGGCGCAGCCTGCTCAGGCTCCTGGCGCGCCCCTTCCATGATGTCGGTGATGGACTTGGTTACACCCCGGGGCGTGATGCCGTGCTCCAGGTTGTAAGCCACCTGCACAGTACGTCGGCGTGCGGTTTCATCTAAAGCCCGCTGCATGGAGCCGGTCATACGATCGGCATACAAAATAGCGCGGCCATTGAGGTTGCGTGCCGCACGTCCGATGGTCTGTATGAGCGCGCCCTCAGAGCGCAAGAAGCCTTCTTTGTCAGCATCGAGAATCGCCACCAGTGCCACCTCAGGCATGTCGAGGCCCTCGCGCAGCAGGTTGATGCCCACGATCGCATCAAACTTACCCAAGCGCAGATCACGAATGATCTCCATGCGCTCGACTGTCTCTACGTCCGAATGCAGATAGCGCACCGCCACGCCGTGCTCTGTGAGGTATTCGGTAAGGTCTTCAGACATGCGCTTGGTGAGAGTGGTGATTAGCGCGCGCTCACCGCGTTCAACGCAGCGATTGATTTCGGATAGCACATCATCGACCTGGCTTGCTACAGGTCGCACCTCCACTACCGGATCGATAAGCCCTGTCGGGCGTACCACTTGCTCAACCACCTGCCCCGCATGCTGTGCTTCATAGCGACTGGGTGTTGCAGAGACAAAAATCTTTTGCGGGGCGATGGTCTCCCACTCTTCAAACTTCAGTGGCCGGTTGTCCATGGCCGATGGCAAGCGAAAGCCGTACTCGACCAGAGTCTCTTTGCGCGAGCGATCGCCTTTGTACATGGCGCCGAGTTGCGGAATCGTCTGATGACTTTCATCGACAATTAAGAGCGCATTGTCTGGCAGATAGTCATACAGGCATGGAGGTGGTTCGCCGGGCGCATTGCCGGACAAATAACGCGAATAGTTTTCGATGCCCTGGCAGTAACCAATCTCTTGGATCATCTCCAGATCAAAGGTGGTGCGTTGCTGCAGACGCTGCGCCTCAACCAACTTATTGGCTTCGTACAGCTCAGCAAGCCGCCGACGCAGGTCTTCTTTGATTTCTTCCATCGCGCCCATCAAGCGGTCGCGCGGTGTCACAAAGTGCGTGCCGGGATACACTGTAAAGCGCGGAATGCGCGCGCGGATCTCGCCTGTGAGTGGATCAAAACGCGCCAAGCTGTCGATGACGTCATCAAACAGCTCTACGCGGATCGCATCGCGCTCGGACTCCGCCGGAAAGATGTCAATGACATCACCGCGCACGCGATAGCAGCCTTGGGTCAGGTCCATATCGTTGCGCGTGTACTGCATCTCTGCCAAGCGGCGCAGCAACGCACGCTGTTCGATACGATCACCGCGCGTCAGGTGCAACACCATCGACAGATAGGCTTTGGGATCACCCAGACCATAGATGGACGAGACCGTCGCGACGATAATGGTGTCGTTGCGCTCCAGCAGTGCTTTGGTTGCCGACAGCCGCATCTGTTCGATGTGCTCGTTGACCGCCGAATCCTTCTCAATGAAGGTATCGGAAGCCGGCATATAGGCTTCGGGCTGGTAATAGTCGTAGTACGACACGAAGTATTCGACCGAATTGCCCGGAAAGAACTCGCGAAACTCACCATAGAGCTGCGCAGCCAGTGTTTTGTTGTGGGCAATAACCAGCGTGGGGCGCTGCAGCGCCTGAATCACATTGGCAATGGTGAAAGTTTTGCCTGAGCCGGTGACGCCCAACAAAGTTTGTGCGGCCAACCCCGACTGCACGCCGTCGATCAGCTGTGCGATGGCCTTGGGCTGGTCGCCGGCAGGCTCGTAGCTGCATCGCAGTTCAAATCGGGCTGTGGTCTCCATGAGTGTCGCTTAATATACCTGCCTCCCCACTCGACTTGGACCTTACTGCCGTGAGTCTGCAGATCGCCCGCCGCATCCATCGCGTTAAGCCCTCGCCTACCCTCGCCATGACCGCACGGGCGGCCCAGCTCAAGTCCGAAGGCAAAGACGTCATCAGCCTGTCTGTGGGTGAACCTGACTTCGACACACCCGAACACATCCGCGAAGCCGGCATTGCTGCTATTCGCGCCGGCCACACGCGTTACACCAATGCCGATGGCGCTCCCGATCTTAAAGATGCGGTTATCGCCAAGTTTGAGCGTGACAACGGCCTCAAATACGAGCGTCGCCAGATCCTCATCTCGACCGGTGCCAAGCAGACGTTGTTCAACCTGTGCATGGCGGTGCTCGATCCGGGCGACGAGGTCATCATCCCCGCGCCCTACTGGGTGTCCTACCCGGACATGGTCATGTTGGCAGATGGCCTGCCCGTAACCCCCGATGCCGGCATCGAGCAGGGCTACAAGATCACGCCGCGGCAACTGGCTGCTGCTATCACCGCCAAGACGCGGTTGGTGATGCTTAATTCTCCCAGCAACCCCACTGGCGCTGCTTACACGCGTGCTGAGCTGGCTGCACTGGGCGAGGTGTTGCTGGACAACCCCAAGTTGCTGGTCGCCACCGACGACATCTACGAAAAGATCTATTGGGCCGATGAGCCGTTTGCAAGCCTGGCCAGTGTTGTGCCGGGTCTGTATGACCGCACCATCACCATCAATGGCTGCTCCAAGGGCTATGCCATGACCGGTTGGCGCATCGGCTACTGCGGCGGCCCGCGCGAGATTGTGTCGGCCATGGCCACCGTGCAAGGCCAGTCGACCACCAATGCCTCCAGCATCAGCCAAAAGGCGGCGGTCGCTGCGCTCAACGGTCCCGACGACGAAATGCAGCGCATGAACCAGGCCTTCAAGGCGCGTCATGATTTCTTTGTGGCGGGTCTGAACCAGTTGCCCGGCATCCGTTGCCTGCCTGGCAGCGGCACGTTCTATGCGTTTGCCGATGTGCGCGAGGCCATGAAGCAGCATGGTTTCAAAGACGACACAGCCTTCTGCGAGTTCATCCTGGCCGAGGCGCTGGTAGCCGGTGTGCCGGGTTCTGGGTTCGGTGCTCCAGGGCATTTGCGGCTGTCCTTTGCAACCAGTATGGACGTGCTGGCCAAGGCGTTAGAGCGCATTGGTGCGGCGCTGGCCAAAGGACCGTCACAAAGCACATGACAGTGGCTTGACTCTGGCGGTCACTTCCCCAAGAATCGCACCCTCTCGAAGCAGCATTCACTGCAATTCCTTGGTAGCTCAGCGGTAGAGCGTCGGACTGTTAATCCGTTGGTCGTTGGTTCGATTCCAACCCAGGGAGCCAACCCCCGCCAGGACCTCGCGTGCAGCGCACAGGTCCCGGCAATCCTCTTCGTGGTGCATCAGCAGTATGCTGACGGCGCGCGGCTTGTGCCGCCCACCACGGAGATACTCGATGACCCCGATCAAGACTCTTGTCTGCGGCGTGCTTGCCGCTGGCTTCTGTGCGACCGCGCTTGCCCAAGTGCCGCCGGTGGGCGTGGCCGATCAGCAAGCCCTGCTGCAGAGCAAAGACCCCAAGCTTGCCGCCAACAAGAAGCTGGTGTTCGACATGTGGCGCAGCATCATCCAGGCCGCGCACGTCGAGGATGCCGAGAAAATGTTCACCGAGGGTTATATCCAGCACAACCCAAATGTGACCACCGGTCGCAAGGCCATGGTCGACTTCATGCGCAGCTCGCGGCCGCGCAAGGACATCGAGCCGACGATCCACTTCCCGGTGATTTCGATCATTGCCGAGGGTGATCTGGTGGCCATTACCACAGTCAGCTATTTGCCAGACCCTGAAGCTCCCGGCAAGACCTACGCCAGCAGTCACTTCGATTTGTTTCGTATTGAGAACGGCAAGATCGCCGAGCACTGGGATAGCGTGCCGAAAGACAAAAACATGGTGAAGCGCGATCCGAATCAGGGCGCCAAACCCAAGCAATAGACTGGCGCAATAAAAAAGGCGCCAGCTTTGCAGCTGGCGCCCTATATCAATCAATTATCAATCAATCACCCCGGTGTTACCCGGGGTGCTTCGGGCTCAAGGACCGAAGTTGCGCTTGATGGTCAAACCATAGTTGCGCGGCATGGCCGGCTGACCCGACACATAACCCACCGAGGTGTGGTTATCGAACAGCGTTGTGTAATACATCCTGTCGAACAGGTTGTTCACGATGAGCGCAGCGCTCCACGCGTTGTTCTGGTCCTTCCAAGTGATGCGCGCATTGGCTGTCGTGCGTGCGTCAATCTTGTTGTACATCGGGTCGTTGATCGGAGCCGTGAAGTACTCAGACTGGTACGCAAAGTCGATACGCGGCGTGATCGTGCCTGAGCCGATACCCGAGATTTCGTATTGCGTGCCTAAGCTGGCCTTACGCTTCGGGGTGTACGGCGTGATCATGTTCTTCTGAATGCCACCGGTGTTGGCATTGGTGATCTCGCTGTACTCGAAGCCCATGGTGCTTGCCGAGCCGTCGATTTCCCAGCCGTCAGCCGGATGGGCCTCAAACTCCACTTCCAAGCCCTTCACATGGGCAGAACCCACGTTGGCAGGCAGAGCGCAAGGATTCGGCGGGTACTGCACGCCGTTGAGCGGCGGTGTCGGGCAGTAGTTCAGCGACAACTGGATGTCGTTGTAGTTGTTGTAGAACGCCGAAACGTTGAAACGCAACGAGCGATCAAACATGTAGCTCTTGAAGCCCGCCTCGTACGCGGTC
>Ga0214919_10009634_pt1 | contig 12431 bp, 16 predicted proteins | sample LL1503_MetaG_FD_177994 | JGI IMG/M metagenome (GOLD analysis project Ga0214919, IMG submission 177994) | Freshwater microbial communities from Lake Lanier, Atlanta, Georgia, United States - LL-1503 | ecosystem: Environmental > Aquatic > Freshwater > Lake | place: USA: Georgia | collected...
GTTCGAGCCCCAAGCCTGGCGTCTAACTTTCGGCCTGACAAGTGACTGTGCGCTCGAACTCTATTAGACCCGAAGCAATTAACCGCGCCCAGGGATCTCCGACAAAAGCTCTTCCACATGCGCCTTGGCTTTTTTGAGTGAAGCCATGCTGCCCGTCAGGTACATACGGCCACTGGCACCGATCATGCTGCACTCGACTAGGGTCAGATCGGGGGCGACTTTTTCGGCTTCGTTGGCCATATGGGCACCAAACAATGCTGGTGCCACTTCCATCAGCAACATGTTGTCTCCAGGCAGCACCATGCTGGCCTGGCGCGTGCGGTTCATCAGCACGGCGTGCTGATCGGTCACGTTTTCCAGAATGTCGCTGTAAAGCAGATGCGGGCGCAACTGGTCTTCAGCTTTGGCACCCATCCAGTTCAGAATGACCTGTCCAGCACGTTTTAGTGCAGCGCCATCGTTGCTGTGCAACTCCAGCACGCCAAACTGGCGCTCCACGGCCAAAATACCGGGCTCAAGCGTCGGCTCGGCTTTCAGGGCTAAATCAATCACGCGTTGAATGGACAGCCCCGGGGCGATCTCCACCAACAGCGCGTGAGTGCCTTGCATCGCCACGTAGCCACGCGCGCCCAGGGGCGAGCTCATCCACGACGAGAATTGTGGCTGCAAGTCGGTGAGCGTCAGGTAGACACGAAGCTCTGCCGCCGGTTTGGCGGGCGCAGCGGCTTTTTTACTTGTGGCCATGCGGCCTCCTTATTTAGGGCAATCGGCAATTACTTACCGTCAAAGGCTTTTTGCACGTCAGCATGCGGCCGTGGAATGACGTGGCAAGACACTACTTCACCGATCGCACCTGCAGCTTCTGCGCCAGCTTCAGTAGCGGCCTTGACGGCACCCACGTCGCCCGAGACGATGATGGCGACCAGGCCGCCACCGACTTCTTTTTTGCCAACGATATTGACGTTGGCGGCTTTGACCATGGCGTCAGCGGCAGCGAAAGCCGCAACATAACCTTTGGTTTCGATCATTCCGATAGCTTGTGACATGAGAGTCTCCTTGAGGGGTTAAAAAAAGGTTGAAGAAAGGGTTGAGGGAAAAAATACGGAAGCCATCAACGCATCGGCGTTGGGGTGTCGTAGTTGTCGAGCGATGCGATGATCAAGGCATCTGCCACTACGCGCGGGTGAGCCGGGGCGAACCACCAGGCGGCGGGCGCACCGATGGTGATCATCACGCGCTCACCGATGCCGCAGCCCATGGGGTCATAGCAAACGACGACATCTTTGGGGTAGTCCAGTTGCACCTCCAACAATGCGCCAGCAGGCAATTCGGGCAGGCGTTTGCTGGCCACGATGCGGCCAATCACGGTTCCTGTTTTCATAGGTTAGCTCCTCGGTAAATGGTGATGCCACGCTTGCGCAGGGCTTCTTTGCCCAAGGGGGTCAGGACCGCCTTGGGATGCAGCCGAACGATTTTCACGTTCGGTAGCAGGGTTTTGAGCAGTTTTTCGCCAATCACACCTTTGAGTTCGGGCATGTCTTTGGCTGTTTGATCGTGCAGCTCGCACGTGTCGCCATTGCACTCGCAGGCCTTGCCTGCATTGCACGACGAACAGCAAGCAGACGGGTCGGTGGTGGTGGTGGTGGCGGCCATAGCCGAAGTGGCGGGGCTGTCGCTGGCGGCCACGGCCTTCACAGCAGCTTCGTCTACCCGCATGTCAAAACGCAGCAGGCCCGATTGCGCAGCTTGCAGCAGTGCAGGACTTGCAGCCAGACGCTTGAACAAGTCGGTCAGGACTTGCGCCTGTGCGGCCGTTCCCACGCGCAACGGCACCACCACGCCTTGGGGCGCAGCCGCGGGGGCTACAGCAGGCAAAGCAGCAGACTTAGGTGCGCCAATTTGCTTCCAGTAAGCATCTTTGAAGGCGATCAGGCCATCGCGGATTTGATACACGTCTGTGCCGTCCAGGGTGACCGATTGGCCACCAGGCAAGGGGACGGCCACTTTGTAGTTTTGCACAACGCTTTGGCCCAGCACGTGCATGCGTGAGTCCGAAAATTTAGGCCCGGTGGGACTGGCAAATCGTTCCTTCAAGAACGCCAGGCATGCCGCCCGACCATGGAGCACGCGCGAGTCAGGCAAGGTCCACACCACGTCTTGGGCAAAGCAATCTACGATCGCCTCGGCATTCTCGGCGGCATAACCGGCTTCAAAGCGTTGCATCAACGCGGTCACCGATGCACCTGTATCATTGGCTTTGCTGGCGCCCAAAGCGGTGCGCACATGCGCACGGATTTGCTCACGCAAAGCGTCTGCGCTCATGCAGCACCTCCGGCATCGCGGATCACGGCCTCCGCCACAGACGCTGCAGCCCGCACATCTGACGCATTGCCAGACAAATAAAGGCGACCTGCAGGTCCCATGAAGCGGCAATCAATCAGTTTCACATTGGCGGCTTTTTCGGCCTCGTTGGCTACCAGCAGCGCATACGAAGAAGTGGTCATCTCCATGATGTAAAGCGACTCGCCAGGCAACAGCATGCTGCCGGCTTTACTGCGGTTAATCAAAAATGCGTGGTAGCCATCGACCCGGTCAATCACTTTGGAGGCCAGAATTTCGGGCTTGAGAACGCTTTTCTCGCTAACACCCATGGCATCTAAAACAGCTGCGCCAGCCGACTTGACCGATGATGAGGAATGGCCGTGGAACTCCAGATAACCGAACTGACGCTCGACCACGAGGTTGCCAGGCTTGACATCGTCGTGCTTGAGCGCGATGTCGGTCAACCACTCGATGTCCATACCAGGGGCCACTTCGATGACCATGGCTGCGTCGTTGTGTCGCGGCAAAAAACCACGAGCGGTGGAGCCGAGCAAACACATGAGTTGTGGCTGCAATCGGTCCAGAAAAATATAACTGCGTAAAGTGGACATGGCGGGCTTTCAGCGAAGGTGTTCAAGTTCTTCCTGCACGATGCGCAGGACGGTGGCCTGTAGTTCAGGCGTGAGGGTCGAAAGTTGCGAAGGCGATGCCCCAGACGCGAATGCTGCACCCGAAGCCATGGCCCCGGCCCAGCCGCCCGGCAGCGGAAAGGCCACGCGCTTCCAGTTGACCAGCAACTCGGGACCGACATTGCAGTCCACCGAGCTTTTGCCCGCGTAACCCGTGCCGATGGTGAAGGTGTAAGGCAAGCCGGTGTTGCCACCCGTGCTGTCGTGCACCGTGGAGCCGTTGACGACCACGCGGTAGTAGTCCAACGCTGCACTCCAGATCACTGCCTGTTCCGCGTTGGCCGAATAGATGCCCGAGGTGTGGCCGGCACCGCTGTGCTGCAGCATGAGGCGGGCCACAGCGATGGCTTGGTCCATGTCCTGCACCACCACACAGCCCAAAATCGGCGAGAGTTTTTCTTTCAATAGCACATGACCAGCTTGCACATGGACAAGGGGACAGACCAGCGCCTGACAATCCAACGGTATGGCCACGCCAGCGGCCTGTGCAATTTCATTAGCTGGGCGGCCCACCACTTTGCCATTGAACTTGCCACCGGGAAAAGCATGGTTTTGAATCTGCAGCGCTTCTTGTTCGGTGCACACATGGGCGCCTTGGCGAACCAACGCTTGCTGCATCTGCACGGCAATGCTAGCGTGCAGCATCAGCACCGAGGGCGCGGAGCAAGGACTGCCGTGGTCAAAGTTTTTGGCGCTGACAATGAGTGCAGCCGCTGCGTCAATGTCGGCACTGGCGTCCACATAAATCGGCACATTGCCCGATCCCACGCCAATGGCCGGGTTGCCCGAGCCGTAAGCGGCGCGCACCATGGGCGTACCACCAGTGGCCAAAATCACATCCGTGCGGCTGTCGCGCATCAGTGCGCTTGTGGCTTCCACCGTGGGGCGCGTCAGAATCTGCACCGCATGGGCTGGGCCACCAGCTTTTTCGATGGCCGCTTGCAACTCGTTCGTCACGGAGGTGCAGCAGCCCAACGCCACCGGGTGCGGTGAGATAACCAGCGCGTTTCGCGTCATCAGGCACATGATGGTTTTGAACAGGATGGTGGCCACGGGTGAGGTAGAGTTGGACAAGCCCACCACCACACCGGCTGGGCGGCCAATTTCAACGATGCGCAGTGCATCGTTTCGCCGCACACCACCCAGAGCCACGTTGTCCCAAGCCGTAGGTGTCAGCGTGCAAGCGATCTGGTTCTTGGCGACCTTGTCAGCCACTTTGCCAATGCGGCTTTCGCGAACGGCCCATTCGGCATAAAACTCGGCGCGCGGTAACAAAGCAGCAGCCACTTCTTTGGCCACACGCTTGGCTTCTTCGGGCGTCCACAGCACCAGGGTGGCAGCGGCTTGCCGGGCACGGCCCAGCAAGTCGCGGACCTCCTGCAAGGCGACCAAGTCGTGGTCGGCCAGGTCGATGGGGTTGCTTGAACTCATGACAGAGGGTGTCTAACGTTCAACGGCGCTGGGCAGCAGTGGCTACGGCGTTCAGGTCCACGCTTTCGAGGGCGCTGAAAATCGCTTCCACCGCTTGCTGTTCACGCGGGCTGGCCGCTTGCATGCGGGTGGTATCCAGCAGCTGTCGCATCACCGAAGCTTGACCACCTGCCGCAGCACTTGTAGCTGGGTTCAAGGTGGGCACAAAGCTGCCGCAGGTCATGCGCTGGCCTGCGCGGTAGTGCGGCGCGTAGTCAAACACGGCGTAGTGCTGCGTGGCACAGTTGTCCCACATGGCCAACGAGTCTTTTTCCCAACGGAAACGCACCATGAACTCGGGCTTTTTGACCCACTCATAAAGCATGTTCAGCACAGCCTCAGACAGGTCCATGTGCATGCCCAGCAAGCGCTTGGTCCAGATTGAGTTGACAAACAAAATCTTGCGCCCGGTATAGGGGTGTGTGATCACGGCCGGGTGCGACACCGTGGGCGTGTTTTCGATCATTTTGCACTCTTGTGCGCTGGCCGTAACCATCATGCCGCTCTTGGCCGACGAACGCTTGGCCAAGCGCTCGCTTGCGTTGATACGGCGAAAGTGCCAGGGCAGGTCGTGGTCGGCCTGTAAGCCTTCGAGCATTTGTTGCATGCCGGGGTTAAGCGCATCATACGCAGCACCTGCGTGCATCCACATGGTGTCACCGCCCGATGGTGGCAAGTCGGTGATGCGCAAGATGGAGACCATGTTGGGCTTCTTGCGAAAGGTCACGTCAGTGTGCCAGCGGTCTGTCTCGGGGGCTTCGTTACCCTCATTCGAGATCAGCTGAATTTGCGGATGGCCTGCGATATGGGGAAAGAACTCGTGCTGCTCCATCTCACCAAAATTGGCCCCCAATCGAATGTAGGCCTCAGGCTTCAAGGCCTGTTTGCGAAAAAACACCACGCCGTATTGCCACAAGGCTTGTTTGATTTCTTCGTAAACGTCTTCCGAGCGGGTGGTGTTCAGGTCAACGCCGCTGATCATGCCGCCGATGGTCGGTGTCATCGGGTCGACTTGGATGTGACGGAATTTCATTTTTTGATCTCCTAAATGTGTTTGAGCTAACTGGCTTCATTGCCAGTGCAGCAAGCGGCGTTCGATCCAATTCATCAACTTCATGATCAGCACTCCGATGAGCGCCAGATCAAAAAGCAGCGACCACACGCCGTTGACGTTGAATGTGGATCCCAAATAAGCGAGTTGTTGGCCAAGGCCACGCTCTGAGGCAATGACTTCGGCACCGACCACGCCCAGCAATGCGTAAATCACACCCAAGCGCAATCCAGAGAAAAGCACCGGAATTGCCCCGGGCAATGTGACCGAGAAAAACATCTGCCGGCTACTGGCACCCAAAGTACGAGTGAGCGTCACATGATCCTGACTGACGCCGCGAATACCAGCCACTGTGCTGGACAGCACAATGAAGAAGGTCAGCGATACGCCCAGGGCGATCTTGGAGCCGATGCCCAAGCCAAACCACAGAATGAACAGCGGCACCAGCGCAATGCGCGGCAACACATTGAAAGCAGAAACATAGGGGTCGCAAAAAAACTCGAGTTTGGGCCAGGTGACAAAGGCCAGGCCTGTGATCATGGCGGCGATGGAGCCAATGACAAATGAAGAAAACACAGCCAACAAAGTCCAGCCCAGATCTCCCCACAAGCGAGCATTCGTGAAGTTTTCCAACGTGAAAGTGATGATACCCAAGGGGCTGCCCACGAAACTCGGATCAATCCAGCCAACTCTCGCGCCCCACTCCCACAGCCCCAAAACCACGCAGAGAAAAAGCGCGTGCTGAAACAAGGTACGAAGTGTTTTACCCTTCATGGTGCACCCACCCTTCTTCAAGATGCTTCCACACTTGGGCGTAGGTGTGGTTAAAGTCATCGCTGGTCTGCAGCTCTCGGATGGAGCGTGGACGCTGCAGAGGCACTTGCACATCGGCCACGATGCGTCCAGGCCTCGAGGACATAACCACGACCCTATCGGCCAGTGCGACCGCTTCAGACAAGTCGTGCGTCACAAATAGCACAGTTCGGTTTCCATCCTGACAAAGCTGTAACAGCAGGTCCTGCAGCTGTAGCTTGGTTTGTGCGTCAAGTGCTCCAAAGGGCTCATCCATCAGCAGCAATGGAGAGGGCATGGCAAAGGTGCGCGCCAGTGCTACACGTTGTCGCATACCTTGGGACAAGGCCTTGGGTAATTGGTATTCGGCGCCGCTGAGACCAACACGCTTAAGCATCACAGCAGCCCGTTCCCGGGCCTCTGAAACGGGGACACCACGAACTTTCAAGCCAAATGCGGCATTGTCCAGCGCATTGAGCCAGGGAAACAGGCTGTCGCGGGCCAGCATGTAAGCCACATTGCGACTGCCAAGTGCAGGCGGTTCGCCCGCCACCCGCAACCGCTGGCCGACGGGCAGATCCACCAGGCCCGCGCAAAGGTTGAGCACAGTGGTCTTGCCGCAGCCACTTGGACCGGCAAGTGCGACAAACTCCCCAGCCCCGACCTGCAGGTCCACACCCCGCAACACCAGATTGGTGCCGTCAAAGCTCAGGTCGATGCGCTGTGCGTCGATCATGAATGCTGCCTTGAAGATTCGCTTGTTTCGTGATTCAAGGCAAGACTGCGGGCGCCATTTCCACTCTGCCTGGCAACAGCTTGTTTTCGGTCATGGCATTGGCAACTGCCTGAATGGCTGGCACGTTGCCACGAGCCTTGAAGTTGCTGATCGAGTTGCGCAAAGCCACCTCGGCGATTTGTTCTGCATTGGGTAATTGCAAAGCGAATGTCTTGCGCAGAATCTCTAGCGTACGGCCAAAATTGGCTGGGTTCGCAATGAAAGCTTCCGACAAGTCCAAGGTTCTGCGAATAGCAGCCACCGTTTGCGGATTGGCGGCGGCCCACTCGGTTTTCACAGCCATGGAGCCGGAGCCTCCACGAGTTGCCAATAAGCTCTTGGGTCCTTGCCCCTTGCGAGGGTCCACCACAACGCGGCAGGCCTTGAGCACCTCGCACATGCCGTCGGTGGGCGGGAAGGTCATGATCAGATCCACTTGGCCTCGAGTGAGCGCAGGAAAGGCGGTGTCAGGTGCACCCACGGCCACAAAAGTCACGTCGTTCGCGGTCAAGCCGACATCTGCCAGCATGTCAATCACCTGAAATTCTGCGCCCGAACCACGCTGCGTCACGCCGATTTTTTTGCCCTTGAAGGACTTAACCACGCCTGGATAGCCTTCTTTTTCGGTCTCCAGTTCGGTTTTTGCACCAATGGCGATAAAAAATACCGGATCGGTGAAGCCTGCACCAATGATGGTGATGGGCGCCTTGCGGGCCACTGCTGCAACTGCCACTTCGGTCGGGCCAAAATAAACTTCGATGTCACCGGAGAGCATGGTCTGCATACCTAGCGGAGCAGCCGGGATGGTTCTCAATTCGCAGCGAATGCCAGCTTGCTGGCAAAAGCCTTGCTCTTGAGCCACACGTACCATTAAATTGCCGGTGCCTGGATAGTCCTGGAAGCGCACAACTGATTGCGCCATGACGCTAGCGCTGAGCGTCAGAGCGATGACACCCAAGGTGCTGCGCACAAATGCAGGGGAAGAAAATTTCATGTCGTCTCCAATGTGATTTTTTTAACTTGATTTAAGTCAAGCTCGGGAACACGATTTAATTTACTCCAGATGCAGCAAATTGTTTCTAATGTGACAATCTAGGGGAAAGCACTCAAAAAAAACCATTTTTGAATTGAAAAATCATGCCGCTGCCCGCATCTCGAAGACCGACTAAACGCCGAAACAATGGCGAGTCCTCTGCCGTTATCAAACCGCTGGAAGCTGAAATGTCTAACCAAGCCTGGGCGCAAAATTCAGGTCTTACAACGCGTTCGATCCAAGCACTGCACCGTGTGGGGGTGCTGCGCACTTGGACCGATGGCCAGGTCTTACTCAGCCGGGGCCAACCCACCTCGGCAGCATGGCTGGTGGTCAGCGGCCGAGTACGAATCAGCATGATCACCCTGGAGGGCGAGGAGCAATTGCTACGCTGGATGTTACCTGGCGAGATTGGAGGATTGAGCTCGGTATTTGCTCAAGCCAACAATCCGGCCGACATGGTCTCTCATGGCATTACGCAGGTCTTGCACATCGAACGTGCTCGGTTGATTGAGCTGATTGGGCACGACCCGTTAGTGGCCTTGGACCTGCTGCGCATTTTGGGCTTGCGCATCAACCAACTGTTTGACAATCTGGCCGATCAGGGCATGCACAGCCTAGAGCTTCGCGTGTGGGCGACGCTGGAGCGCATCGCCAAATACAACAGCACAGTGGTGCCCGATGGCGTCATGCTGCGCGTTAGCCAGTCTGACCTGGCCCAAGCGTCTTCAGCCTCGCGCCAGCGTGTGAACCAGCAGCTTCGTCACTTTCAGGAGCAAGGTCTCATTCGCCTGGGCTACCGCAACATAGTTTTGCTGCGCAAGGATCCGCTGCGTTGAGCGCTTACTTTCAAAGGGGTCACCTCTGTGTGAGCTGACTTCAAAAATCTTACGAAATAGGCGGTCATAAAAACAAAAAAAGTGCGGCCTAGGTTTTTTCATCCCTTATTTAGCGATGGGCTGAATTTGCTCAACAGCATCGCGTCCTATTCGAAAGGCCATTAAGTCTTCACCCAAAACTAGCGGGCCTGCGTAGGTGCGACGTGTCATTTCTAAAACATCCTTTTCACTCACAGGCGGTATCTTGGCTGTACCAAGCAACACGAAGTGGTAAAAAACTGCCAATTTAGGTTTCACCCTTGTGAATACTTGACCCGCCTCTTCAGGTTTGGTGTGATGGTCTAGGATGACTTGATAAACAGGGTCCTTGAGCAGTTCTGGCTGCACTGCGGCTACTTGATGAATCAGCAGATCGACTCCGGCAGAACGTTTAATCAGATTTTCGCTGGGTTTAGTGTCACCGGACACCACAACAGAGCGTCCGTCGTAGTCAATGCGATAACCAAAGGCCGGCTTTAGCAAATCACCGTGATCAACTTCTATGGCAGTCACCTTCAGGCCATTACTTTGATAGACCACGGCCGCGTCAGTAACCTCGTTAGCCTGAACGGCAACATTTTCGGCTTTGAGGCCTTGATCGGCAATTCGTTGCGTGATGTCCCACTCATAGGCTTTCTCCAAGAAGCCCATCATAGAGCGCGTACCCGCAGGTCCCCAGATACGAAAGGGGCCCTTGCGCTGCGCATAAGCCGCCTCCAACCATCCGGTCAGCCAAAGATCAGGAATGCCAACGATGTGATCGGAATGCAAATGCGTGATGAATACAGCATCAATGGCACCTAGTTTGATCCCCAGTTGAAATAAGCGTTGTGTAACGCCGCGCCCACTGTCGATTAACAAATTCTGACCGTCAGCCTGCACTAAAACAGCTGGGCCAAATCGCCTCATGGTTGGCGGCGGCGATCCAGTTCCCAACAATGTGACACGAAATTCTTGATTTTGAAGGGGCGGGTGAATCGCTGTTACGACTTGTGCTTGCACTGAAATCAACACAATCGAATTCAATATTATTAAACCAAGCAAGGATTTGAGTTGATGACTCTTCAACGTAAACAGGCGTCTCAACAGAGCTCTGCATTTATGCTGAAATTGAACAAATGACAAAAAAAATTTCTTTAAAAATTTAAACATGCGTTGCCCAAATCAGATACGTTGTTTAATGAATTTAGACGAAGTGATTTGAAATTTCAGGATCAAATTGGCCATCTATCAGCACGAATAAAATTCTGCACATTGCACCAGATCGATTCGCCCAAGCGTGATTCGTCCCACGCTCCACCAAAAAGTCACCCGTCTTCATGAGAACTTCCTCATTGTCCAGTATCAATGTAATTTCGCCTTCCAAAATTAATGCATAGTCCACCGATTGCGTCCGATGCATAAATGGGTGTTTGGCTTTTCCTGTTTGATTTGTAGAGGCTGTGTTTGTACCTAAAGCACTCCATGCAAGCTTGGTATCTTGTGCATCTATTTTGTCAAGCCAATCACCTTCGGGGCCAAATTCAATAATTCGCACGACTGATCCATTTTTAGGCGGCTCAAGCTTTAAAGGCCGAGAGGTCGGATCGGGCTCATTGCCCACGAAAGCAGGTGATTGGTCTGTCATCCACAGCTGAGTAAGGTGGTAGCCTACTCTCTTAGGATTTGTATGGACTGAAGGCGCAAGTTGGTCCTCGGTCACCATTGAACGCCCCTGTTCATCGTGACCAGTCACAATCCTGCGAATGTAAGTTCTTGGGCTTTTTTCGCTCATTGCGGTGACACTCCAGTTTCCTTCACAATCTTTCCCCACTTTGTGAGTTCAAGTTTCAAATAGTCATTGAAATACTGTGGACTTCCCGTCTGAGCCTCGAATCCAGCAGCATTCAATTTATCGCGAAAATCGGGTTGACGTACTGCTTCATTGATGATGCCATTCAATCGATTAAGAAGATCATTCGGCAATTTCGTAGGCGCAAACAAGCCGACCCACGTATAGTCCTCAAAGTCAGAGAAACCAGATTCGGAAACAGTAGGAACGTTTGGCAAGGTATCTAGTCTCTTCAGGCTTGTCACTGCTAAGGCTTTTAATTTTCCGCTTTTAATCAGTGGCACAGCCGGCGGTAATGCAACACTTGCTAACTGCACTTGGTTTGCCATGGTTGCATTTAAAGCAGGTGCAGCACCTTGAAATGGTATGTGAATTGCATCAAGTTTACCTAGAACACGCAACACATGGTCACCCGTCAAATGAGGTGTACTGCCAATGCCTGCAGAGCCATACGAAACATTTTTCCCTTTGTAATTGCGAATAAATTCTTTCAAATCAGCAGAAGGCTCACTCGGATGGGTAACAATGATATTTGGACTGATAGCAATTAACCCAATATGCGAAAAATCCTTAAGTGCGTCATATCCTGGCTCTTTGTAAAGCGTTTGATTGACAGCCAATGAACTGGTTGTGACAAGCAACACATACCCATCGGGCAATTCTTTTGTGACAAATCGAGCGGCGATATTTCCACCCGCGCCCGCGCGATTTTCAACAATCACTGATTGACCTAATTTTTCTTGCATAGCTTGCGCTAGGAGTCTGGCAATGATGTCTGCAGGACCACCAGGCGCAAAAGCAACCACCAACTTAACTGGTTTAGTGGGCCATGCTTGTGTCTGCCCCCAAGATAATGGGGCAAACAAAACGAATATGAAAAAAAGGAAAACTCTTTTACGACTGATTGTGACCACTCTTACTCCATTTGAAAATTGACGGCAAGCTTAACTCCAGACAGATACTCAAACTGCATTCTCTAGTTGGTATAGTGAACCTCAAACAGAAATAAATTTCAATTAAGTTTAACCCTGTGTCCTTAAATTCCTGTGAATGTGGAGTTGCGCTAACTTAGTAGACGCTCTTCATAACTATTTCGCAGTAGCCGCACTGATCAGCGTTATCTTCCAAGAGTGCTTACATCTCCCGCGCCTTATTAGCGCCGACTAGATGGTTAAGGAAATAGCTGCCGCCAAAGTCGCCAAACAGGCCGATCTTGGAGAACGCGGTGGTGAGCTTTGCATTCTCAGACGCGATACGCATGTCGCAGGCAAGGGCCAACGACAGGCCGGCAACCGCCGCGGGCAAGGGATCACCGCCAGCGTGGGCTTGGGCATCTCGTGCAGCCAGAAGGTGTTCAGTCACGTTACATTTCATTGGTGCACTCTTCTAATGGATACTACCTATGAAGGCAATTTTTACACATGTTTTAATTATTCCTCGCGTTTGCTTTTAGATCAGCGCAGTGCAATGGAATTAAATCAATGAAAAATGAGAAAAACACCCAACCTGTTGCGGTCATCACGGGGGGTGCTCGCGGCATCGGCCTCGAAATTACTCAACAATTTTTAAACAAAAATTATCGTGTTGCCA
>Ga0214919_10009635_pt1 | contig 12430 bp, 10 predicted proteins | sample LL1503_MetaG_FD_177994 | JGI IMG/M metagenome (GOLD analysis project Ga0214919, IMG submission 177994) | Freshwater microbial communities from Lake Lanier, Atlanta, Georgia, United States - LL-1503 | ecosystem: Environmental > Aquatic > Freshwater > Lake | place: USA: Georgia | collected...
CACACTTGCTATTTTTAAGGGTGGCAAGGAAGTTTCCCGAATTTCAGGCGCACGTTCTGCTTCTGATTTGGCCAAATGGGTTAAGGATTGTTCATAATATTGTCAACTGGAGTAACCTGATTTGACGAAATTTACAAACCCATTGGCGCGTTGGAATGAGCGCTTCTCTTCGGACAATTACCTCTTTGGTGAAAAACCCAACCAATACTTGGCAGATAAAACACCGCTGCTCCACAAAGGCAAAGCTTTGTCCATCGCAGACGGCGAAGGCCGCAACAGTGTGTGGCTAGCGTCGCAAGGTTTTGTTGTAGACTACAAAGTCATAGACCTTCAAACATATCTCCAAGACGTAGATGAAGGCCCTGGCCACAGCGGCATGTCTTCACTTGTGGGATTCATTGGGCAAAAGCCCTGAATAATGAGTCAACAATCAGTAGCGTAGTTGGGTGGACTTTCCCCAAAACACTCGGTAGGCGAAGACGGTATAGCCAATGATGACTGGCAATACCAGCACGACGCCATAAAAAATGACCATCAAAGCCTCTGGAGAACTTGCTGCTTGCCAGATGTTGATTTTGTCGATGACCAACCACGGGAACAGGCTGTAGGCCAAACCGTAAAAAGAGAGCAAGAAGATACCCACGGTGCTAGCGAATGGTACGCCTGCCCCATATTGATTTCCCTGAGCAAAGCGTGTGGGCAATCTGGACAAGCTGCGCCTTATGACCAAAAACAAGGCAAGTGTCATGGCTGGAATGGGCAACAGCATCAACAGGTTTGGAAAGCTAAACCACTTGTCAAAAATACGAGGGCTCACCAAAGGTGTTGCTACAGAAATGGCAAACACGCCTGCTGCGGTTAACCACAAACTAGACTTAGCCCACTGAACAGCCTGCATTTGCAGCGCGCCTTCGGTTTTCATGATCAGCCAGCCAGCGCCCAATAAACGATAGGCAAATACCAAGCAAAAGCCAATCAAAGCGCTGAAGAAATACCCTGTCGTATCTTGCTGAAAACCTGTGATGAGTTGGCCCAACATAAAGCCTTGCGACCATGAGGCAAGCAATGACCCGATGTAAAAAGTTTTGTCCCACAAAGGACGGTGGTGTGTCTTGGCCTTGACCCGAAAATCAAATGCCACGCCCCGCAAAGACAGCGCCATTAGCATGAGCGCGACAGGCAAGTACAAAGCACCCAAGATGACACCATGGGCCATGGGAAAACCGACCAGCAACACGCCCACACCCAACACCAACCAGGTTTCGTTAGCGTCCCAAAAAGGGCCAATGCTAGCGATCATGATGTCTTTTTGTTCCACTGAATCGGCGCTGTCGAGCAAAGCCCCCACACCCAAGTCGTAGCCGTCTAAGATCACGTAAGCCAACATGGACAAAGCCATGACCAAAGCGAAAGCCAAAGGAAGCCAGCCCCCCGGGCTCATCAGGTCCACACCAAACTCATGCATGGCGCACTCCTTTCAGGTCGGTATTGGCTTCATGACCGCCGTCCACGGCCTTCTTGGCAAGATAAAAAACCACAGACACATAAGCACTCAGCAAAGCTGCATACAAGGTAAGGTACATGGCCAATGAAAGCGCTATGTTGCCTGCAGGCACTTGCGAGGCTGCTTGGGCTGTGGTCAGAACCCCATGCACCAGCCATGGTTGGCGACCAATTTCTGTGACGTACCAGCCCGACACAAGTGCTATCCAACCGGCAAAGGTCATGGCCACCAAGACCATGGCCGTGCGCTTGGACAAAGCATTTTTAAATTGAAGCTCATAGCTTGCAAACCAACTGACCGCCAGCATCAGAAGCCCCATACCCACCATGATGCGAAATGCCCAAAAAACCGGTCCTATTGGCGGATGCTGATCACCAAATTCTTTGATGCCCTTAACCTCGCCGTTCCAATCGTGGGTGAGATAGAAAGACGCCAACTTAGGAATGGCAATTTCATAGTGATTAGATTGCGTTGTCTTGTCAGGAATGGCGAACAATACCGCAGGGACGCCCTGCTGTGTTTCCCAAATACCTTCCATCGCAGCTAATTTGGCAGGTTGGTATTTCAAAGTGTTCAGGCCGTGTAAATCACCCACCACAATTTGCACAGGAATGAGTACTGCGGCCACCATCACTCCTGTGCGCAAAGCGGCCATCACGTCTTTAGCGCGATCGTTTTTGAGCCAGCGGTAAGCGCTGATACCTGCAAGAAGAAACGAACCCGTCAAGCCAGAGGCTATCAGCATGTGCGTCATGCGGTAAGGAAACGAGGGGTTGAAGATGACCTCAAACCAACTTGTAACGTGGGCTTGTCCGTTGATCATCTCAAAGCCGGCTGGTGTGTGCATCCAGGAGTTGAGGGCCAAAATCCAAAAAGCTGAAGCAGTGGTGCCTAAAGCCACCAACCAAGTGGCCAAGGTGTGCACGCCTTCGCTCACACGCCCCCGGCCAAACAACATGATGCCCAGGAAAGTGGCTTCCAAAAAGAATGCAGTCAGCACTTCATAAGCGAGCAAGGGTCCAGCCACATTGCCAACCGTGTTCATAAAGCCTGGCCAATTGGTTCCAAACTGAAAACTCATGGTGATGCCACTCACCACACCCAAGGCAAAGGTAAGCGCAAAAATCTTGACCCAAAACTGGTAAGCGTCCATCCAATGCTGCTCGCCCGAGGCAATAAATCGAGTTTTGAAAAACAGCAAAAACCACCCCAAGGCGATGCTAATGGTGGGAAACAAAATGTGGAACGTGATGTTGGCTGCAAATTGCAACCTTGCTAAAACAATGGGATCAAGAGCGTCCATAACTAACACTTCCATTTGACATAAAAGGGGCTTAAAAGTTACTCAAAGGTAGTTGCAGCAGGTTTATCAACATGAAAACCTGCAGCTTGCCAGGCATCAAAACCGCCAGCGATCGAGCTGACATTCAGGTAACCCATTTGTTTCAATGACTGAGCACACAAAGCAGCTCTCCCACTAGTTTTGCAATACAAGGCAATTTTAAGGTCATGCGATTGAAATTGCGGATTAGCGGCTAGCTTGAACTCCAGCATGCCACGTGACATGTGAATTGCGCCTGGCAGATGACCCGCCTGATACTCTTCGAACTCACGAACATCAATCAATACATCACATTGAGCGATGATTGCAGGCGCTTTGTCAATTGAAACTTCAGTCGTAGCTTGCTTGGCTTGAAATACTAAATCACTAGGTGACTTCAACATAAATGATCCTTTTGCAAAGGTAAACCCTGACTTAATAATACCCTAAGGGGTATATGATTGTCAAATCTTGATCAACCATCTTGGAGTGACATCATGAGCAAAATTGTGATCTTGGGTGCTGGTATTGCTGGCCACACTGCTGCAAGGTATTTACACACATTGCTGCCAGCAGAACACCAAATCGTGGTGGTCTCGCCAAATTCCCAATGGAACTGGGTTCCATCAAATATTTGGGTCGGTGTAGGGCAAATGTCGGAAAAAGAAGTTTCTTTTGATTTGGCTGAAATTTACAAAAAAACCAGGATCGACTTTAAACAGGCTAAAGGCATTGCCATTCATCCAGAAGGAAGTAGCACCCAATTAAAACCCTATGTCACCATTGAATCGACTTTGGCTCATACCGCAAGTCAAATTGAGTCGATTGAATACGACTATTTGATCAACGCTACCGGCCCTAAGCTGAACTTCGGTGCCACTGAGGGACTTGGCCCAGACCATGGGCATACGGTTTCAGTTTGCACGGCAACTCATGCCAGTGAAGCCAATCACAAATTGCAACTCATCATTGAAGCCCTAAAGCGAGGCGAAAAGAAAACCATTGTCATTGGAACTGGGCATGGCACTTGCACTTGTCAAGGCGCTGCATTCGAATACATCTACAACGTTGACCATGTGCTTCGAGAAGCGGGCGTACGTCAACTTGCACGCCTTGTTTGGATCAGCAACGAGTATGAACTGGGTGACTTTGGCATGGGAGGCGTTCACATCGAGCGCGGTGGTTATATCACCAACGGTAAAACATTTGCAGAGTCTCTCATGGTGGAACGAGACATTGAGTGGGTCGTTAGGGCACACACGAAAAAAATTGAAGCTGGCAAAATCCATTACGAAACACTGGACGGCGCGTTCCATGAGCTAGATTTCGATTTTTCCATGCTCATTCCACCCTTTAGCGGTGTAGGACTAAAGGCCTACAACAAAGCTGATGAAGACATCACTGCGCAAGTTTTTGCAGCCAGTGGGTTTATGAAAGTAGATGCCGACTACACAGCTCGTCCCTATGCAGAGTGGAGCGCGGGTGACTGGCCTAAGACTTATCAAAACCCCTCCTATCGCAACTTGTTTGCGATTGGTATCGCGTTTGCACCACCGCATCTAATCAGTAAGCCAATGCAAAGCGCTAATGGCACACCCATCAACCCAGCGCCTCCAAGGACGGGAATGCCTTGCGCAGCTATGGCCATTGCGGTAGCAAAAAGTATTTGCGACATGATCAATGGTGCAGAAGGACCAACCCACACAGCATCCATGGCAAAAATGGGGGCTGCATGTGTGGCATCAACAGGCGCACATTTGCTCAGGGGCTCTGCTGCCACCATGACTGTGTATCCCATCGTTCCAGATTACGAAACCTATCCGGAATATGGCCGCGATTTGGAGCTGACCTTTGGAGAAATTGGTCTTGCAGGACATTGGCTGAAAACCCTGCTGCACTACACATTCATATACCAAGCACGTCTGAAACCTGGATGGCGTTTTTTGCCAGATTAAATTGAACGGCTTACAAACAAGGAATCAACATGACAAAGTCAATCAACAAAGAGCCCTATCAGCAAGCCTATTACCCGCCTACGCCAACTGGCATCACGAAGTACATGCGATCTAACATACTTTGGCAATTGGTTCGATTTGCAGTGATTAATCTCAAAATGCTAAAGCTCATGCGAAAGTCACACTGATCAAACTCCGCGTTTCCGATTCAAGCCTTTAATCTAAATCAATACCAGATGCCACTAAAGGTTCAAGATGTGGCTTAAGGAGGAAATATTCCTTCAAAAAATCACATACGGAGAAATCATGAAACTGTTGCACGACTTGCTCTTCACTGACTATGGCCTAATGAGCTTGATTGGGCTTGTTTTCATGCTTGGAATGGGCGTATTTTTTCTTCGCTTATTTTTGTCAGGTGAAAAGACACATCCATAAGCTTTACAAGCACTGACGCCTTGTCAGTGACTTCTTGCTAATCGTGAGTGTTAATCAATGTAACTTGACAGTTGGATTGGCCTGCTTTGAAAGCATCCTGGCGAGCGTGTAAAGGGCCGTCTTTAAAAAACCATGAATAGACAATTCGTGTAACTTGTACAAAGACAAATACATCAACTTCGCAAAATAACCTTCAATCATGAGGTTCTTGCCAATCAGACCGCCCATCATGTTACCGACGGTGCTGAATTTTCCAAGAGAAACCAAAGAGCCGAAATCTCGGTAGTGAAAGGATTTCAATGGCTTGTTAGCAAAGCGTCTTTTAATTTGATGAAACATGTGCGTGGCCTGCTGATGCGCCGCCTGCGCCCTAGGCGGAACAATACCACCACGTCCACCCTCTTCATCTGTACAAGGACAAGCCGCGCAATCACCTAAAGCAAAAATATCAGGATCTAAAGTTGTTTGCAAAGAACTGTTCACAACCAATTGATTCAACCTGTTTGTCTCAAGCCCGCCAAAATCTTTCAAGTAATCAGGCGCCTTAACACCTGCGGCCCAAACCACAAGCTCAGACTCTATCAATTGGCCATCGCTCAACCTAACACCCTTTGGCGAAACTTCCATCACTTTGGACTTTGTCAGTACCTTCACACCCAATTTGGTAATCAGCTGCTCCGTCGCATTGGAAAGCCTGGGATTTAAAGCAGGCAAGATTCTGTCCGCCGCTTCGATTAAGCTAATTTTCAAATCCTTGTCTGCATCAATACCATTTAAGCCAAACGCCACCACCTCACGTGTGGTTCTGTGCAGTTCAGCAGCTAGCTCTACCCCAGTTGCACCAGCGCCAATAATCACAACGTGAAGCTGACTTTGATCAATCAGTTCAGATTGGTGATGCGCACGGATACATGCATTCACCATTTTGGAATGAAACAGCTTGGCATCCGTTTGATTTTCAAGTTTGAGGGCGTGTTCCTTCACGCCTTGCGTTCCAAAATCATTGCTCAGGCTACCAATGCAAATGACCAAGGTGTCATAGTCAATTTTTTGAACGGGCGTGACAGGGGTATTTTCGACATCCAAGTAAGGCGCTAACTCAATGGTCTTACTTAATCGATCCAATCCCTTAAGCTCTCCGATTCTGAAAATAAAATGATTCCAATGGGCATGGGCCATGTAATCAACTTCATGATCACCAAAATCCATACTGCCAGATGCAATTTCATGAAGCTTTGGCTTCCAAATATGGGTGCGATTTTTATCTACCAAAGTGACACTGACTTTTTTATCACGTCGGTATGCCTTACCAAGACGAGTAGCAAGCTCAAGACCCCCAGCACCCCCCCCCACAATGACAATTTTATGCATATGAAATTATGCCGCAAAGTCACCCGCTCGAGGCACCGTCATACTAAAATCGCCTTTTAGCTCCTGTGAAACCAATTCATTGATCCAAGATTCGCATGCGTTGTCATCACGGACTTCTGGGAAATGCTGCATGAGTTGAAACTTTCGCATGATGTAGCTGCTCTTGAAATAATCTAAACCGCAACGAAGTCCTGTAGAGGCAGTTTGAGATGGCAGCACATAGCCACATGAATCACACCTAGGATCTGCTTGTTGAATGACTTCCTTTGGAGAGTGGTTTTGAGACATATTTAACTTGGCACTAAAAAGTCAGCGCTGATCGATTCACCGATCACGTTGACTTTATCAAGGTACTGCGTCAAAAACGCATGGAGTCCTGTATCCATAATTTCTTCAATTTGTCCGAACTTAAGTTCCGACAAAAGCTTGCCTGCTTTGTGCTGCGTGCCGCTTCTTAGGTTGTCGCTGACAATAGTCAAGTTGCTGACAACTTCTTCCATACAGGCGTGCAAGGAGCGAGGCATATCCGAGCGCAATATCAATAGTTCAGCCACACGGTCTGGACGAATGACGTCACGGTATACCTTGCGGTAAATTTCAAATGCGCTAACGCTTCTCAAGATAGCGCTCCAATGATAGAAGTCATATTCTTGATCTTTGCCATTGGCTTCACCGAAAAAATCACTCTCAATTGCTTTGTATTTCACATCGACCAATCGGGCGGTGTTGTCACCGCGCTCTAGATAAGTGCCCAAGCGCATAAAGCTGCGTGCTTCATCTTTGAGCATCGTGCCGATGGTGACGCCTCGTGACAAATGCGAGCGAAACTTCACCCACTCAAACAGCTTGGCAGGGTCATGAAGAAAATTGTTTGCATGTATATGCCGTTGAACCTCTAACCAGGTTTGATTTTGTGTTTCCCACAACTCCGTTGTGAGAGAACCTCGAACAGCACGCGCATTTTCGCGTGCAGAGCGCAGACACGAGATGATTGCTGAAGGGTTGCTTTCATCGCTCACCATAAATCTCATCACATTGGCTGCCGTGACTTCCTTGTATTTCGACTTGTATAAAGGCAATAGCTCGCAGATTGACAGCAAACCCTGCCAACCCATCTGAGCAACAGGCGCAGATTGCGGCAGCAGCGACATTTGGTAACTAACGTCCAACATCCGCGCAGTGTTTTCTGCCCGCTCGGTGTAGCGGGACATCCAAAATAAATGGTCTGCAGTTCTACTCAACATGGCTAACTCCTGTCCGACTCCAATACCCAAGTATCTTTGGTGCCGCCGCCTTGGCTGCTGTTAACGACCAAAGAACCTTCTTTCAATGCCACGCGTGTCAGTCCACCGGGAACCATTTGCACTGTTTTGCCAGACAACACGAATGGACGCAAATCAATGTGCCTCGCTGCTACCCCGCTTTCAACATAAGTAGGGCAAGTAGACAGGCTCAATGTAGGCTGCGCAACATAATTACTGGGATTTGCAAGCAAGGCTTCGCGGAAAGCTGCAATTTCTGCTTGAGTCGAAGCAGGTCCTACCAACATGCCATAGCCTCCTGCACCATGTACTTGCTTCACCACCAAGTCTGGGAGGTTTGCCAAGGTGTATTTCAAATCGTCCGCATTTCTACATGTGTAAGTCGGTACGTTGTTCAATATGGGTTTTTCACCCAAATAAAACTCAATCATCTTTGGAACAAAGGGGTATATCGATTTGTCATCGGCTACACCTGTACCGATTGCGTTGCATACCGCCACATGCCCCGCCTTGTAGGCCTCCATCAAGCCCGAACAACCCAAAGTGGAATTGGCCAAAAATACTGACGGATCTAGAAAGTCGTCGTCAACTCGGCGATAGATCACATCAATGCGTTTAGGGCCTCGAGTGGTGCGCATGTAAACGTAGGCGTCTTTGACAAACAGGTCTTGTCCTTCTACCAATTCCAAGCCCATCTGTTGGGCTAAAAATGCATGCTCAAAATAAGCGCTGTTGAACATACCGGGTGTAAGCACCACAACCGTTGGTTGCTCTACATCTTGAGGGCTCGCATTGCGAAGGGTCTCTAGCAACAAATCGGGGTAGTGCGCAACAGGTGCTACTGAATAAGATCGGAATAACTCTGGAAACAGTCGCATCATCATTTTGCGATCTTCCAGCATATAACTCACCCCACTAGGAACGCGCAAGTTGTCTTCCAACACAAAATACTCGCCCTCACCTTGTGCATTGGGAGCTCGCACAATGTCAATGCCACTGATGTGCGAGTAAATGTCATTCGGTACATTCACACCCATCATTTCAGGACGAAACTGCGAGTTATTGGTCACTTGTTCAGTGGGTATGACCCCAGCCTTCAAGATCTCTTGATCATGGTAGACATCATGCAAAAATTTGTTGAGTGCCGTCACACGTTGAATGAGTCCGCGTTGCAATGAATGCCACTCGTGGGCCGGAATAATGCGGGGAATCAAATCAAACGGAATCAAGCGCTCTGTGCCAGAGCCGTCTTCGTCTTTTTCACCGTAAACCGCAAAGGTAATGCCGACCTTGCGAAAAATCATTTCGGCTTCAATCCGATGGGCTTGCATCGATTCCGCCTGTTGCCTTGAAAGCCAATCTGCGTAATTTTGGTAATGGGCGCGCAAGCCTGCATTTGCTTCAAGATGCATTTCGTCAAACCGGTGCATGCATAACTCCTAACCCATTAATTTCAGTCTAGTTTCTTAAGCAAAGATTGCGCCACCTTTCGATCTAGGACTTGGCTCAGGTCTTGCTAGTAACGAAATATGGCAGATCGCCTGTTTCGAGAGAATTTTGCGTATGTCCATCCACGTAGCACTGAACCATATCACCCACTACCAGTACGACCGATCGGTAGCTCTTGAACCTCAAGTGGTCCGATTACGGCCTGCCCCTCACTGCCGTAGCAAAATCATTTCGTATTCTTTGCAGGTTGAGCCTGTTGGGCACTTCATCAACTGGCAACAAGATCCCTTTTCCAATTACCTTGGCCGTCTGGTTTTCCCCAAAAAAACGAAAGAGCTCAAAGTCACGGTGGATCTTGTGGTCGAAATGTCGGTCTACAACCCTTTCGACTTCTTTCTCACCCCAAGCGCTGAAAAATACCCTTTCAAGTACACAAGAGGCGCAGAAATAGAACTCGCCCCCTATTTGGTCACTGAAAGACTGACGCCGCTGCTCAAAAAATACTACCGAACGATTGACCGCTCAAGCATGCGCACCATTGATTTTTTGGTGCAGATTAATCAGCGATTGTTCAAAGATATTCGATACCTCATCCGCATGGAGCCCGGCGTGCAAACGTCAGAACAAACGCTCAGCAGCGCCAGTGGTTCGTGCCGAGATTCCGCTTGGCTCATGGTGCAACTTCTTCGTCATTGCGGCTTGGCGGCTCGATTTGTGTCTGGTTATTTGATCCAATTGAGCCCCGACGTGAAATCACTCGATGGCCCTAGTGGAACCGAAGTCGACTTCACCGACCTGCACGCTTGGTGCGAGGTTTATTTGCCAGGTGCAGGCTGGATTGGCCTTGACCCAACTTCAGGCTTGTTAGCGGGTGAAGGCCATATTCCACTGGCGTGTACGCCACAACCCGCCTCTGCGGCGCCGATTGAAGGCGCGATCGAGAAGTGCGAGGTGGCGTTTGATCACCATATGTCTGTTACCCGGATCCATGAGTCCCCGCGCGTGACAAAGCCTTATGACGAGACCGCTTGGTCTGCCGTCATTCAATTAGGCAAAGAAGTCGATGAAAAACTCCTTGCTGGTGATGTCCGACTCACGATGGGAGGCGAGCCCACTTTCGTGGCGACTAGCGACAGAGATGCACCAGAATGGAACACAGAAGCTCTTGGCCCCACCAAAAGGGGGTTTGCCACTGAATTGGTGCATAAATTACGGGCTCAATATGGCGATGGTGGATTTTTACACTTTGGTCAAGGAAAGTGGTATCCAGGCGAGCAATTGCCTCGCTGGGCTTTGTCCATCTTTTGGCGAAAGGATGGCCAATGTATTTGGAAAAACCCAGCCTTGTTTGCAGATGAGCGCAACCCCAAAAAATACACTGCCAACGATGCTGAGCAATTCACGGTCGCTTTAAGTCGCAAACTGGGTCTTAGTTCTGATTACATCACGCCCGGTTATGAGGATGTTTGGTATTACTTGTGGCGTGAACGTCGTCTGCCCGTCAACGTCGACCCGTTTGACTCCAAACTCGATGATGAGATGGAACGGATTCGTCTGCGTCGTGTGTTTTCGCAAAAACTCGATAGTGTGGTGGGTTATGTGCTGCCTTTGCAACCCGAATCGCATCACCCATTGCATGGCACAAGCTGGACCACGGGCCCTTGGTTTTTTCGCGATGAACGCATGTACCTCATCCCAGGCGACTCCCCCATGGGATATCGCTTGCCACTTGATTCATTGCCGTGGGTGAATAAAAACGATTTTCCTTATCTGATCGAACCAGATCCTTTTGCGCCACGCAATGAATTGCCAAGAGCAGCGCCTTTACCAAGTGCTGCGCCTTTAAAAAGGCAATCTGAAACTGGCAAAGCTTTATCAGCCGAATCTGCGGCAGCAAGGAGCTCAAAGGGTTCTGCAACATCTAAAACCAGTTCAACAACAGAGTTACCCAGCCCAAAGTCTCAAGAATCTGCTCACTGGCTCACTCGCACTGCTTTGTGTGTCGAAGCCCGAGACCCTATGCGCGCCAATGGCCCAGAAGCCGAAAAGAATCATGGCGGTGAAAATGGCGTGTTATACGTCTTCATGCCGCCATTGGCCAATCTCGAAGACTATTTAGACCTCTTGCATGCGGTGGAAGAAACTGCCGTTGAGCTTGCTTTCCAAATCGTTTTGGAAGGCTATCCGCCTCCGAGAGACCCGCGCCTCAAAATGCTGCAAGTCACACCAGACCCCGGCGTGATTGAAGTCAACATCCATCCAGCGCACAACTGGGAAGAAGTGGTGGACCACACTGAGTTTTTGTACCAAGCTGCTTTTGAATCGCGCTTGTCTGCAGAAAAATTCATGACCGACGGCAAGCATACGGGTACGGGTGGCGGCAACCATGTGGTGATTGGTGGGGCTACCCCTGCCGACAGTCCTTTTTTGCGACGTCCCGAATTGCTAGCGAGTTTATTGCTGTATTGGCATAACCACCCATCACTGAGTTATTTGTTCTCAGGCATGTTCATTGGCCCCACCAGCCAAGCACCGCGTATTGATGAAGCACGCAATGACCAGCTGTATGAGCTTGAAATTGCCATGCAGGTGATTCAAACAAACCGCAAAAAGCACGGCGACAACATGCCACCATGGTTGGTAGATCGCACATTGCGCAATATCTTGGTAGATGTCACTGGCAACACGCATCGCAGCGAGTTTTGCATTGACAAACTCTATTCACCAGACAGCACAACCGGTCGATTGGGTTTACTTGAGTTGCGCGCTTTTGAAATGCCGCCGCATGCACGCATGAGTATCGTGCAACAGTTATTGATACGCGCTTTGATTGCGCGTTTTTGGGACCATCCCTATACAGCACCTGCAACGCGTTGGGGCACAGAGTTGCACGACCGCTTTTTGCTTCCCAATTGGGTCAAGATGGATTTCCATGATGTGATGGCAGAAATGCGGCAAGCTGGTTTTGCTTTTGACGAAGCTTGGTTTGAACCACACTTTGAGTTCCGTTTTCCACTGATCGGACAAGTCAGCTCAATGGGCGTGTCCTTGACATTGCGCAATGCATTAGAACCTTGGCATGTGATGGGTGAAGAAAGCACTTCAGGCGGCAACGTGCGCTATGTTGACTCTT
>Ga0214919_10009636_pt1 | contig 12428 bp, 10 predicted proteins | sample LL1503_MetaG_FD_177994 | JGI IMG/M metagenome (GOLD analysis project Ga0214919, IMG submission 177994) | Freshwater microbial communities from Lake Lanier, Atlanta, Georgia, United States - LL-1503 | ecosystem: Environmental > Aquatic > Freshwater > Lake | place: USA: Georgia | collected...
CTTGGTGCGGAGTGACTTTATAAAACCGAGCTAAAAGCACACCCAGCGGAATCAACACACTCCACGCTAGCACCATCAGACGTGCGTGCCAAGCTACTAGCGGCGCAATCTCATGTATGAGTGCGCCGCTAAGAGGTGCCAATAACCAATTAAAAATCGTTTGAAGTAATTCCATAGTTTGACCGTATTTTGACAAAGAAATACAAACCAATCGCACGTGTTATTCCACGGTTTTCACTACTTAGGCTTTTCAAAATATCAAGTTCGACTTCCGAACGTAGATCCGAACATATGTCCACAACTGATTCGAGCCCCGCGCCTGCTTCAAGTTAATTTATTGCAACTCTCTGATAGGAATTAGGAGTAGCTGTGCCGACAGACTGAACTTTTGCGGAAATCGTGCTTGAAATTGAGTTTAGTTTATGCTTACTGTGACAGAACCACTTTTAAACATCACGGAGTTTCATATGAATAAAAGTTTATTGTTTAAATTTCTATCAATTATTTTGCTAAGCATTCAGAGCCCCCTTGTTTGGGCTCAAACTGGCCCTATCAAAATCATAGTGGGTTATCCCCCAGGAGCAACGTCAGATTTGCTCACCAGGATTTTGGCGGAAGCAATGTCTAAGAATTTGAATCTTCCTGTATTTGTGGAGAATAGAGCTGGCGCTGCTGGCCAGTTAAGTAACCTCGCCGTCAAGGCAGCTGCTCCAGATGGAAACACTTTAATGATGACCCCTGTGGCAACGATGTCCATATTTCCTCATAGCTACGCTGGACAAATTAAATACGATTCGATAAAAGATTTTGCCCCTGTAGCCCATTTAAGCAACTTTCAAATTGGCCTTGGTTTAGCCAATAAAGTACCTGCAGATAATCTTAAAGACTATGTGAATTGGGTTAAGTCCAACCCCAGTCAAAACGGTTTTTATGGCTCTGCAGCCTCTGGCTCTCTTCCTCACTTTATGGCAGTGATGTTTGCAAAGACTGCTGGCATTAATTTAGAACACGTTCCCTACAAAGGCACTGCTCCGGCCATGCAAGCTCTAGCTGCTGGTGAGATATCAGCACTTTCAACAGTAGCGGCTGATATTCAGTCCTTAGTTGATGGAAAGAAAGCAAAACTTATCGCCGTTGCCGGTGAAAAGCGGAGTAACAGCTTCCCAAACGTTCCTACTTTTAAAGAACAAGGTTACGACTTAGTAGCAATGCCTTGGTACGCCTTGTTCGCGCCGGCTGGAACCCCAAACGTAATAATTAACAACTTGGCAAAAGCAGCAATAGACGCTATCAATGATCCAGTAATAAAGAAAAAATTGATTGACATGGAATTGGAGCCAACTGGCTACGGGCCAGAAAAATTAGGTCAAATTTTAAAAAGTGATCTAGATAAATGGGGCCCTCCCATTCGAGAATCAGGGTTTAAGCCTTGATAAATTAGGTTTGTTGAAAATCTTCAGCCTTACCAGCCATATTGAATTAAGTAAACGATTTTTTCGAATTTAAATTATCTCTGCGGCATATCCTTTTGTGAATAACCTAGGCTTACTGTTGCGTCCTCAGGGATAGCAGGAACAGTCTTGTTCCAAGCAAGCCATTCTTCACGCAGTAAATTAAAAAGTTCTGGATTTCGATGAGCTAAGTTAGCCCTCTCTCTAGCATCGGCCGTAATATCAAACAGGTATTCATGTTCGTCGACCTTAAGATATTTCCACTTACCTTTGCGAAGAGCGCGCTGGTGGCGATGATTCATCCGCCAATACAAGTTGCGCTCGAATTGTTGAGCTGGGTTAATGAGTACGTCGGCAATTGAGACACCATCAATCGGGAAGTCTGGGTGCGGGCTGCCACCGCCAATTTTCAACATCGTTGCAGACCAATCCATTGTCATGCATTGTTGTTGGCTAGTAGAACCAGCAGGAATAACGTCAGGCCAGTGGGCAATCCAAGGCACACGAATTCCGCCCTCGGTCAAATCCATCTTTCCGCCAACCAATGGCCAGTTATCTGAATAACGTTCACCCCCGTTATCGCTTGTAAATACTATGAGTGTGTTATCCAACAACCCTTGTGAGCGCAGCGCATCTACTAAATTGCCAATTCCCTCATCCATATGATGGATCATGCGACGGTAGCTGTGGATGCTCCCACCGTCCAAATGAAAAAGATTGCTTGCTACATCAGTTGCGATATTCGCATCGTCTCGTGTCTCCCAAGGCCAGTGAGGCGCAGTGAAGTGAAGACTCAGAAAAAAAGGCTTGCCAGCTTTACTTTGCTGCGCATTTTGTTGCACGTATTCCACCGCACGCTTAGAAAGTACGTCCGTTAAATAGCCAACTTCGCGGTGAGAGTTTTCACCCATATAAAGGTCATGGTCCCCTTTACTAGAACAATGCGTAAAGTAGTCCACACCACCGGCCATGATTCCAAAAAACTCATCGTAACCAGATCGAAGCGGACCAAAGGTTGGTGGATAGCCAAGGTGCCACTTTCCTATAAGAGCTGTTGTGTAGCCAGCTTCGCGCAATAGTGAAGGCAGCGTAGGAATATTTGTAGGTAGCCCCAGCAAGGTACTCCCCTTACTCTTGCTATTTATCGGCTCTTCCAAACCGCCGCGCAGTCTGTATTGGTAACGCATGGTCATCAGGGCAAAACGAGTCGGTGAGCAAACTGGGGAATTTGAGTACCCATCAGTGAACCTCATGCCGCCAGCGGCCAGTGCGTCAATATGAGGTGAGACTAGACCAAACTCAGCCGCTCTGCCGCCATAACAACCTAGGTCTGCGTAGCCGAGATCGTCAGAGACGATGAAGATTATGTTTGGTTTCATTAGTTATTAACTGGTAGATGTTTTAGCTGAAGTTAATTTAATTAAATATTGGCATACTTTGAAGAGTTTAATGCGGATGGATTAGACACTGAATAATATAGAAAGACGGGATAGTATGATCTACAAAAATTTATTATCTTATTTGTGTATTAGCTCCTAAAGTGTAGTTTTTTTACATAATTTTGAATTAATAGTTTCTAAGTTACTCTTCATAGGAAGTCATGGCAAAAGTAAAAAATATTCTATTTATCATGGCAGATCAACTCAGGCGTGATTACTTGAGTTGCTATGGTCACACTTTTTTAAAGACACCAACCATAGACGCCTTGGCAAAGCGTGGGGTTCGATTTACGCAAGCCGTGACAAGCTCCCCTGTGTGTGGGCCGGCTCGCATGTCTTTGTATACGGGTCGAACTGCCTTTAGTCATGGTGCGTCTTGGAATTTTGTTCCACTTCAAATTGGTGAATACACCCTGGGAGACTATTTAAGACCGCATGGAATTCGTGTGGCTTTGGCAGGTAAAACGCATATGCGTCCAGATATAGAGGGCATGCAGCAACTTGGTATTTCAGCTGGTAGTGATTTAGGTATTTTGGCCAGTGAGTGCGGATTTGAACCATGGGAACGAGATGATGGTGAACATCCCAATCAAAAATTTAATCCTGATTTGGCTTACAACAAATGGTTGAGAAGTCGTGGGTATGAAAGTCCAAATCCTTGGAATGATTTTGCAAATTCAGGAAAAGGCCCAGAAGGTCAACAAATGACTGGATGGGCTTTGCGTAACTCTATTTTTCCAGCGAGAATAGACAAGTCACATTCGGAAACTGCATATATGACGCAACGCGCCATTGACTTTATTGATGACGCAGGAGATAAGCCTTGGGTCTTGCATTTGTCCTACATAAAGCCACATTGGCCTTATATTGCGCCTGATCCTTATCACAGCATGTATAAAGGGGCTGAACTCCCGAATGCTAATAAACATATTAAAGAAAAAGAAACAGCCCATCCTGTGTACCGCGCCTTTATGGACATGGAGGTGGGTAAGACATTTTCACGCGATGATGTTCGTCAAACTGTATTACCTGCATATATGGGATTAATCAAAGAAATCGATGATCAGTTAGCGCGAGTGATAGAGCATTTAAAAGAAAATAAATTACTAGAAAACACACTCATTGTTTTCACCAGCGATCATGGCGACTATATGGGAGACCACTGGTTAGGCGAAAAAGAATTGTTTCACGAACCTAGTGTTTCTGTCCCGCTCATCATCGTCGATCCAGACGAAAAAGCCGATTCAACTCGCGGACAAGTCGATGATCGATTGGTTGAAGGTATTGACGTTTTACCAACTATGCTCGATGCATTGGGTATTGATGTTCCATCTCAAAGAATCGAAGGACAATCATTACTAGCAAAGATTCGTAGCCATTCAGTTGTGCAGCCATGGAGAGACGCCGCCTTCAGTGAAATCGATTACTCTTACTACCAAGCTAGACTTGATTTGGGTATAGAGCCCTCACAAGCGCGAGCATATATGCTGAAGACTCGCGATTGGAAGTATGTTTATTTCAAAGGGTTTCGTCCACAATTATTTGATCTCAAAAATGATCCATACGAGCTTGAAGATCTAGGCGAATCACAAAATACACAATCTATAAGAAGTGATTTTCAAGAAAAATTACTTGAGCGACTTACTGATAGAAGAAGCCGAGTAACTATTTCTGACGATGTAGTTGGAGACCGTACAGCAGGCGCCGAAAAAGTAGGGATCATTATTGGTAGATGGTAAAAAACTATTTCTTTTTTAAAAATTAGTTCTTTTTCACGTAAGAGGAAGAAAAATAGATCTAGTCCCTTCTTTCAAATAAGTAAAACAGTTGGTACCGCACTTTACAAATCAGATTCTGAAATACTTTTCAGACGTTAAAATTTTCTAAGATTTTACGTTCGAAGACAATTAGCTCTTGAGTGCAAGTTCGATTTAAAACATTTTCAAAATGTATCAAACATTTTTTAAAGATATTCACATCAATATCAAACTGTTGAGCCCTTCGGAAACACCAGAAAAAGTAAATATCTGCACAAGAAAAATAATCAAAAAACCAAACTTTTTCATGCAACATATTTTCTGCAATTGAAAAATATTCAATCAGTAATTTTTGCGCACATTCCTTAACATTCTCAGCCGTATTTGGCAAACTACAAAATCGCTGCGGCATTGCATTTGGCGTTAAAGCTGGATGAATGCTTGATGCACACCATGCCAAAAAAGATATGGCTTGCGCTCTATGCATTGAATGTTTCGGAAACAAATTAGCGTGCGGAAAATTATTATCGATCCATAATAATATGGCTACATTTTCTGTTAGTGGCTCACCATCAATCAGTAAAACTGGGACTCGGTGTTTAGGATTAATTTTGAGATATTCCTCAGACATTTGCTCTTTTTTAGCAAGGTTTACTGGATGAATATCAAATTGAGCTCCCGCTTCTTTCAGCGCAATATATGGTACCAATGAACATGCAGTGGGCGCATAAAAAAGCTCTAATTTGATCAATTAATTCACCTCAATCTAATTTAACTTTTTTAGAAAATTCGGACCATATTTTGAGTTCATTACTAAAGAGTTTTACAAAATCTGCTTGATTACCAGAAGCTTGTGATGCCCCCATAGCCGCAATAACGCTCTTCACTTCATTACTTTCTCTTGCTCTAATCAATGCATCTGTCAGAACCTCGGTTACTTCAACTGGTGTGCCACTTCGAACTGCTAATCCTTGCCAATCTCTAACCAGAAAATTAGGGAAACCAGCTTCGGACATTGTGGGTATATCCTTGAAGTTAGCCAATCTTTCAGGGCTCGATACTGCCAAAGCTTTTAATCGACCACTTGTAATGAAACCTGTAACAGGAGCAGTTGCAGCAAACATAAAGAGGTGTTGTCCGCCAACTAGATCGTTTATAGCCTGAGGTAGTTGATTGTATGGAGTGTGCAAAGCAGTAACCTGCGCCTGCACCTCAAACATCTTACCGGCGACCTGTGCTGGCGTACCCGACCCACCAGAGGAATAAGAATATTTACCAGGCTCAGCTTTTAATTTTTCAATTAATTCTTTGACCGAACTGACACCAGAATTAGAAGGAGTTACCAAAATATTGTAAGACCATGCTGTTTGAAGCAGTGGTTGAAAGTCTTTCATTAGATCGTAGGAAGGATTTTTTTGAAGTGCGTTAGCTACAGTAATAGGCAAAGCAAATGCAACAAGCGTGTAGCCATCGTTTGGCAATCTTAAGACTTCCTGAATAGCAATAACTCCGCCTGCACCAGGACGATTTTCGACAACAACTGGTTGCTTCAAATCAAGCTGTAACCGATTAGCAATGACTCTTGTAAGAGTGTCAGCTGGTGTACCCGTTGAAAAAGGGATAAGAATTTTGATAGTTTTATTTGGGAAATTTTGTGCACTTGCAGTTGAAGCTAGAAAAAATATGCCCAACATAAACCAAATTTTCGCCAAAAAGGGGGAAATATAGTTAACGATGGGTAGTTTTATTGAATCCATTTATTGTCTCCTTTTAGAAATATTTAACGATTAACTCAACACTTAATGTAATAGCCGGCCAGTAAGAGCTGATATGCAGTTGGAAATGTTTGAACTACTAACCATACCAGAATAGACATAATGGTCGGGACGAACGATTACACCAATACATCCAGCATCATTTAGCCATTTTCGAAGAATTCCCAATGTTTCGACGACCTCAATAGAGGATGATTCAGTTGGTGCTGCACAAGAACCATCAGGTTTTAAGATGATGATTTTTATACTTGAAGAAATTGCTTGTTGACTTATTTTGTGCAACTCACTTTTACTTATCTTCTCCTCCAAAATAACCAAACGAAAGCATGACTGTGTCACTTCATCCAGCAAAATATTTGAGTTATCAAATATACGCACTACTGGTTGAGGAAAAACACTTCCAGCAAGTGGAGAGCTTAAATCAATCAAACCTGAATCCAATGGTGGAATTAATTCTTGACGCAGTATGAATTTAGTATCTCCATTGTTCTCAGCCAGCATTTTTTTATCACGTTCTATTGCTTTTTGAGGGTCACGCTCTGAAATAATAAGACCACATTCCTTGGCTAGTTTAGTGGTTGCAAGCACATTGGGTCTTCTCTCTTGCGTATAAGTTTTAAGCAAATTTTCATCTGCTTGGTTTGAAATGACATGCTTTAATTTCCAAGCAAGATTACCTGCATCACGCAAACCCTGACACATACCCTGACCCAAGAAAGGTGGTGTTTGGTGAGCACTATCACCAGCGAGAAAAATTCTTTTATCATGCCAATCATTAGCAACTAATGCATGGAAACGATAAGCAGCAGCACGCCATATTTCAGCTTGACTTGGATTAATCCAAGGCTTTAATAATTCCCATATGCGATTCTCTGAGACTATTTCCTCAAGGTTGTCACCAGGAACGGTCATGAACTCCCATCTCCGATGATTACCAGGACAGCAAATCATGGTGCTAGGTCTTTGAGGCTTGCAGTATTGAACATTCACATTGGGTAATTGCTTGAGGAATTCTTCTTTTACTAACATGTCAACAACTATCCAATGCTCGTCGTAATCAAAATTTTCCATTCCAATTCCAACTTGACGCCTTATAGGACTCGATGCCCCATCACAACCAATTAAATACTTTGCTTTGCAAATGTTAGATTGATCATTACTACCTTTAATGTGCAACTCTAAGTGATCCAGTGACTGTTCAAATTTTATGAACTCAGCCCCTAAAGCGACATGCACATTTGGTAAATCAGCATTAGCGTCACGAAGAACTTTCTCAATGCTCGGTTGATTACAAGTGAAGTGTGGATTCCAGGTCAATGGATAAGGTTTTTCCATGTGCTTGAAATGTTGCAATACTCGATCATCTGCACCCACATAAATTTCTTCACGAAAGGGCTCAATATGCGGCTGTATCAATTCACTAATACCCAGCCGCTGAAAAAGTCGCATTGCATCATGATCAAAACCTACTGCTCTTGGTTTTGGATAAATCTCCATAGATTTTTCAAATACTGCAACACTTAAATCTAGTTTTCCAAGTAACCCTGCTAGGGTTGCCCCTACCGGTCCATAGCCAACTATCGCAACGTCGTACATTAAAAACTGCTCCATATCTTAGAGGTGCTTCTGTTTAAACATCTACAACTCTATAAGTTCAAACAAAGATTAAATTATCTTTACTCCAAAACATAAGAGCTATTATGGAAAACTATTATCGATAAAAATTAATTTCTCTGTATATTATCGATTTAATCGTTACAACTTTTAAAAGCCAACTAAACGCTAACGATCACAGAAGCCGCCATGCGCAGTTTTGCCACTGCCACTGCCACTGCCACTGCCACTGCCACTGCCACTGCCACTGACACTGACACTTACATGGGAGGAACGTATCGACCAACGTTTCGATATATTGAACAAAGTGCAGAGCTCAATGCCCTTACTCGACCCTGATCCCATTCACCATTGGATTTAGATTTAGCACTAGCAGTTGCCGCTACTAAATCACTTGGTGCATTAATAAAAAGGGCTGAAGCACCTTAAGACTTGAGAAAACTTCTCCCCTTTATAATCGTATCTAAATTTATAATAAATTAGCTTATGCAACTCTTCGATAAAAGCATTTACTTAGCCTCATCGCCTACTGTTGCTCAATCTTCGCGCTAGAAACAATCTTTTGATACTGCACTATCTCAGAAAGAACAAACTTACGAAACTCTTCGGGACTCATCTGCTTTGAGCGGATTCCAGCCTTTGTATATGCATTCATAACTTCACGATCCTGAAGTGCAAAATTAATGTCGGCATTAATTTTTTGAGTAATTACAAAAGGCGTGCCAGTCGGAGCCCAAAGACCAAACCATAGACTCATTTCAAAAATAGGATATCCCTGCTCAGCAATAGTGGGAATATTAGCTGCCACATCAGATCGAGATGAAGTTGTTACTCCTAATGCTCTTAATTTTCCAGCATTAACTTGATTGATCGCTGTGTCAAACGCAATCATGAAATAAGCAACGCGATTAGCAATCAAATCTTGCATAGCATCGGGACCTCCTTTATAAGGAACATGGGTCATCTTAATTCCAGCAATTTGATTGAAGTATTCAGCAACTAAATGGGTTGAACTTCCAATCCCCGCAGATGCAAAAGGTATCTCTCCAGGTCTTTCCTTAGCGGCACTCACCAAATCCTTCAGCGTTACATACGGACCTGACGGTGAAGTTGACATCAAATAGGATGTGATTCCGAGCAAACTCACATCTATCAAAGATTTTGTTGGGTCATATGGTAATTTTTTATAAATTGCCGGATTAGCAGCATACGAGGCAGATTGAACCAATAGGGTATATCCGTCAGGATCGGCATTCACTACCGCACTAGTACCAATTAGCCCGCCAGCTCCTGGTCGATTTTCAACAATTACCGGCTGTTTCCAAATCTCACTTAGATTCTTAGCAAGAATACGCGCAACAATATCTACACCGGAACCTGGGGTTAGCGGCACAATCAGTTTTACAGGTTTATTTGGATAGGTTTGTGCGTGAGCTAATACGCATAGTGAACATATGCCGATGAAAATCAATCGCATTAATTTAAATATCATAAACATTCCTATCTTAAGGGCATATTTTTCAGGGAATAAACTATCGTTACATTTGCATCATTGCCCAACTTCAAATGATTTGAGACAGAAGGTAGCCCACCAGCCTACCAACTACAAACCAATTGCACGACATATTCCACGGTTTTTAATTCCGATGCCGCTCAAATCATCAAGTTCGAGCCCCGGATGTAGATCCGAACTTCGGCCCTAACTGGTTCAAGCCCCCCGCCTGGCTTCAAATTTCCACGTGCAAAGTGACGCCGTGCATGATGATGCCTAGTCTTTGTGTTGTCATATTTCTTAAATGCCTATCAGTTGAATGATTGGAAATTAAGTACTTGCATAGACTTAAATTCGGGTTTTGCATTTGTCGCAAATCCAGCACAGTCAAGTGATCTCAAGTCAATTTTGCCGTTCAGTATTTTTAAGCGGACTGCACCATGCGATTTCTCATAAAGGCCTGAATGAGCATGTAAAAAAGCAGCTTGCTCTGATTCAGACAAAGCCGCCATGCCATTCACATAGTGATGACCATTTCTTTCGACGTGTTGAATGCCAAGTAAGTTCACAAGCGCCAGATCTTGTTGAACTGAAATACCGGCTTGCGTTGTCAGGTCCTCACCCGTCATGAAATAATTGAATGCATTGCCAGCTTCATTCCAACGACGACATCTAGCACCATTCAGGATTGACTTGTAAATTCCTTTACAACTTTTGCTAGAAATACCAGCATACCCACAGTTTTTGGCCAGCAAGAAACTGTCAAGTGAATCGTCAGACTCATCAATGATGACAGCCAAATTAAGTTTGCTAGAACGAACATCGGCCGACAAAGCAGATTGACGATTAATTGGCTGTTCAATGAAGAGGATGGAAGAAGTCAACCGTTTTAGTGCTGGCGCTTCACGCATATGGGAAACTAATTCAGCAATTTGGTTGACGTTTTCATATTGCTCGTTGCCATCAAGGGATGCAAAGTAAGGATCCTGTGATAGATCTAAAACGGAAGCAATTGCTTTCAAACGCTCTAAATCTTCGCGCAAATTTCCGCCTACTTTCAGCTTAAAAAATGTATGTCCATATTTTTCAACCACTTGGTCTAAAGATTCAGGTAACCCGTCATTGACTGATACTTTGATATCGCTTCGGGTAATTGGATCAACCATTCCAATGGTATGCCGCGCTGCAATGAAACTTGAAGGCTTTAATTCAGCCAAAAAATTTTCAATATGTAAATTTGAAAAATCTTTGACAAATGGTTGAGATTCACTTTCAATACCAACCCTATTTTGACGAATCGCCTCGTAAACTGAGCATTGTTCTGAAATACATAGCGCATCTAGGATGGCCCGATCAATTAGCGCAGGGCCATAATTGGCAAGCAGAGCGTTATAGCCAAACTTTGCGGACTGAAGCTGATGATCAGCGTAGTTTGCGGCAAAGAAATCAAATGCGGTACTTAAAGTACTTTTCGCGAGATATGCATCGCGAGCTAGAAGCAATACATGTCTTAATTGATTAAAGTTATCTTCGTTTGTCAGGGCCAGGTTTTTATCAAACCATTTTGGCGCCATCATTTCCGCTGAGACACCTTCAAAAACTTTACCTGCAACCGTCTCTATTCTTACGCGAACAAAAGCTTGCGGGCACTGGGTTAGAGTGACTACACCAAATCTAAAAGGCAAACGCAATAAAACAGGTCGCTCATATATTTCTACGTCGATCAGCTTGAACAGGGGAAATTGCGAATTCATAAAACCAATCGAGTCTTAATGATCCAATGATCCTTGAGAATAAAAATGTGCCCTAATCTGTTTAGCGTATTGAACAAATTCCATCGAGGACATGACATCCAAGGAACGAGGTGACTCCAAGGTCCGCTTCAAATTAATGTCGTAAATTGCATCAATCTTTCCGGGTCTTTCACTCATCACAATGACTCGATCCGACAAGAAAACAGCCTCTGGAATACTGTGCGTTATAAGCAATACAGTTTTCTTTGATTCGAGCCAAATACGCTGCAACTCCATGTTCATTTTTTCTCTGGTCATCGCATCTAGCGCGCCAAAAGGCTCGTCCATTAGCAATACTTCTGGGTCATGAAGTAGTGCTCTGCAAATAGAGGCACGCTGTTGCATGCCTCCTGACAATTGCCAAGGAAATTTTTTCTCAAATCCTGTCAACCCCGCCATTTTGATGAGTTGCAGCGCTCTAGCCTTCGATGGCTCCATTGGCATATGGCGAATTTCAGCTTGTAAAAGAATATTATCTAAAACGTTACGCCAAGCAAGGAGCACTGCGCTTTGAAAAACGATTCCAACATTTTTTTGTGGGCCATCTATGTTTTTACCAGCAAGTTTTAAATTACCACCGCTAATGGGCAATAGCCCAGCTACCAATTTAAGTAAAGTACTCTTTCCACAGCCTGAAGGGCCAACAACCGATACAAACTCACCTTCATTGATATGAAATGAGAGGGGCTTTAAAGACTCAACTGGCCCGTCATTAGTCTGGTAAATTTTTGTAACATTTTCTAATTCAATTAATTTTCGTGAGTTCACGGTGTCAATTTTGTAATTCATTAATTAACTTAAAAAAATCAAATTTATTCAACTCAGTCAATTCAACAGACTGCAAGGCAGTCTGTTGAAAGCTGCAACTTAAGGCAAGAATTCGTTGGTGTAGTAATCATCGGCTTTGCCAGCAGACTTTTCCAAACCACCATATTCGAGTAACAAGGCAAAAGAATCATTCATGTCTTTTGGTGAGACACGGAAAGGACGCAATTTCTCGGTCTCAGGTGTATGGTAAAGAGGCGTTGTCAGTTTTAAACCAACAATTAAGGAGTCTCTTTGACCTGCTTTTGCATTTTCTTTCAACATCGCATCAACTGCTGCTTC
>Ga0214919_10009637_pt1 | contig 12428 bp, 8 predicted proteins | sample LL1503_MetaG_FD_177994 | JGI IMG/M metagenome (GOLD analysis project Ga0214919, IMG submission 177994) | Freshwater microbial communities from Lake Lanier, Atlanta, Georgia, United States - LL-1503 | ecosystem: Environmental > Aquatic > Freshwater > Lake | place: USA: Georgia | collected 2015-03-15
TAGAAATGAATAATTTTTATATATTAGATAAAATTAAACAATATAAAAATGGTAAACATAGTTGGCGGAAAAATGATTATGAATTTGATCATTACAAATGCACATATTGTGAAAAATAAACAAATTTTAGTTTTAGATATTATTTAATATTTATCAAAATATCAAATAATATAAATCTATATAAAATAATTCTAAAAAATTTTTACCAAAAAAAAATATAATATTATAATTTATAGATTTTAGAACCATTAGTAAAATATACAGGACGACCTTTTTTTCCATTTTTAAATTTATGATAATAATCAGTATTTCTATCTAAAATATAATCAATACCTTTAATATCATAAATATCACTAATATCTTGATTATTTAAAATATAATAATTATTAAAATCGATTTCAATTTCATTATGATGTTTTAAATATTTATAATTTATCATGGTTTTTAATAATGTATTTCTTTTATTATTTTTTTTAATTGTATCATTTAATAAATTAATATCTGATATAATAGTTACTTTAGCTTTTGCTCTTGTAATCGCAGTATATAATAATTTATTATTTAACATAATACTAGGGGTTAATATTATTAAAATATTATTATATTCTTGCCCTTGAGATTTATGAACAGATATCATATAACTTGGTAAAAAATAATTTAATAAGTTTTTATTACCATCTTCTAATAAATCGATAGTATATATTTTATTATTATCCTTTCGTTTTATTTTTAAGGTTTTATCATTATATATTTTATAAATTGTTGCAATCATACCATTAAATAAATCTTCTTTAGGTTCGTTGTGTATACAAATAACATCATCGTTAATTCTAAATATAAATGTTTGTTTTTTACATTTATTATAATATTTGATTTCATTTATTTGTTCATCATCATTATGTAATAATGGATTTTTGATATCTCTAATAATATCGGTATATTTATATATATTATTATTTATAGGAGTAATAATAATATCATTATCTTTACAATTACTTTTAATATGATCAGTATAATCATTATTATTATTTGGATTAATTAATATAAATTCTTTAGAATCATTAACATCTAATTCATTAATTTTTTGATTATTTAATACTTTATTAATTATTTTTTTTAAAGTTTGTTTTTTATCATATCTATAAGTTTTAATTAATTCAGTAGATGGTATTTTCCCTGAAAATATCAAATCGTATAAAAGATTTCCTACAGGTATGGACGGTAACTGTCTATAATCTCCTAATAATATAATTGTACAATTTAAAGATTTTATTAATTCTAAAAATATATTCATTAATTCTATATCAACCATTGATGTTTCGTCAATAATTAAAATATTATATTTATTTAATTTAATTAATTCATGCGATAATCTTATATTAAATCCTTGTAATGTATAAAAATGATATTTTGTAATATCATCTCTTATCTCCGAAATAATATCTATAATACGCATCTTAGCTTTTGCAGTAGGTGTAAGAAAGAATATAGATAAATTGTTATCTATATTTTTATTAATATGTTCTTCAATAGTTTTAATTAGACCTTTTAATAAAGTACTTTTACCAGTTCCAGCTTGTCCGTGGATTATTGATATATTATATAAAAATGCATTTACAATACCTTGTTTTTGTTCATCGTCTAACATATTACCATCGTCGCCATAATCATTTAAATAATTATCAATAGTTTGTTTTCTTAATTTAAATAAATTTAATAAAGAATCATAGTTTGAATATAATATATTAATTAAAGTTTCAGCAATTGATAATTCGATATTATATAATTTCTTACAACATAAAATATTATCATTAATTTGAATAATCATTTTTTTATTAATTAAATTTTCAATAATATTATTAAAATTATCCTTTGAAATTAAATTAATATCTTTAGTATATATAATTATTTCATCTAACCAATCATTATAATTATATTTTTTATAAGTATGACCGTTATCATTATTATTAATAATACAATAAATAATTAATATACTAATATTTTCAATTGAGAATTTCAAACCATTAGCGATCATCATTATAGTTTTATTACCAAATCCTTTAATATTATATAATAATAATATATCATCTATTGTCCACGATGCAATATCAAAACCAAATTGCGGATGCGTGTATAAAAACATATATTGTTTGTTATTTAATTTGATATTATATTCATTTAATTTTTTTATAAATGGGTCAATTAATGAATCGATATAATTTGTAATATGTTCAATTACAATATTAAAAGATGTATCAATATTAGTATCTTCAGAAGCTTGTAAATCTAAATATAATTTATAAATATTAATCCAAAAATTATTACCAAAAGTGAATTTATTATATGAATTAATTAATTTATTATTGCCATTAAACAACTCTAATAATCTAATTTGTTGCATATTTTCATTATTAGGTAAAAAAAATTTAGTATCTTTTTTAATAAAAGTATACTCAACCTCATCATATTTTAAACTATTTTTTTTTTGTGTTAAATTACATTTAATAATATCGCCCTTGATTGGAGTGAAATCAGTATATCCACATATTTTTTTATTATTAGATTTACAGATTAAATAATAGTCTTTATTATTTTTTGTTTTTTCACAATATATTATTTTGGATATTATATATTCTTCCATTAAAAATATAATAATTATATTTTTAAATAATAATTAGTAAAAAAATTTGTAATACAAAAAAAGTTATAAAAATAATGATATAAAAAAAAGAATATATAATAATAATAATGGCGTTAGAATTAAAGGTATTGTCAACAACCAGGAAAAAGACATTAAATTTTTATAATAAATATAAGAATATAGATTTTGAACAGATAAATGAACAAATAATAGATGTATTAGAAAATATAATAAATAATATATCTGGTGAAATGTCCAACTCAATAACAAAAGATTTAATATTATTAATAAAAGATCAGAACCATCAAATAACAACATTAAAAACAGATTTAGATTTGATGAAAAATAATATAGTATTGAAATTATATGATATAAAAAAGGAATATATGGATGATATGAAATTATTAATAAATAAAAATGATAATGAAAATATTATTAAAATTTTAGATAAAGTTGAGAAAGAAAATAATAAATTAATATCAGAAATTATACCAAAATCAAATAATCAATATTATAATCAATATGAGAATTTAATGAAAACATTTAAAGAAGAAATAAAAAAAGAAAATGGCCACTCAGAGCTAGAAATTAAATATAATACTTTAATAAAAAATATAGAATCATCATTAATAAATTATATATCAAAGACGGAAGATAGAATACAAACAAATATAACAGAAATTAAAAATAATGATATAAAAAATAACGAATCGCAACAAAAAATTAATGATGATTTAATAAAATATTTAGATAAATATAAAAATTCATGTCAAAAAGGAACAATAAGTGAGAATCATATTGAGAATTTATTAAATTCATTATATAAAACAGCAGAAGTGATAAGAACTACAGATGAATCGAAATCGGGAGATTTTATAATGAATAGAACTAAAGTAGACGGGAGTGAATTACCGTCAATATTATTTGAGGTAAAAAACTATAACGGAAATGTGCCATCACATGAAGTGACAAAATTTGTAAGAGATATAAATGATAAAAAATTATGTGGAATAATGATATCAATATCATCAGGGATATGTAATAAATTAAATTATGAGATAAATATAACAGAAGAAAATAATATATGTTTATATATTCATGATATGAATTATGATCCAGATAAATTAAAATTAGGAGTAGATATTATAGATAATTTATATTCTAAACTAAAATTAAATGTAAAAAATCCAAATGAATATAAAATAAGCATTGAAACATTAGAACAAATAAATAAAGAATATAATACATTTATAGAAAAGAGAACATTAGCGATAAATAATTTCAAAGAATTATCAAAAAAGACATTACAATATATAGAGGAATTAGAATTAATGAATTTAAATAAATTATTAAGTTCAAATTCATCATTTAATAATACAAGTACATTAAAGTGCCCATATTGTGAATTTGTAGGAACGAATGTAAAATCACTAGCGGCACATCAAAGACGATGTAAAAATAATAAAACAATTGTTTCAAATGAAGGATCTAATATAAAAATCGATACATGTAGTGATGATAGTACACCCAATTGTTATGCCATTGGTTCTAGAACAGAACAGGTGGATACAGATACTGAGAATAAAAGTATAGAAGAATGTGAAAATGAAATTGTAGAAAAAGATAATAAAACAAAAAAACAGAAAACAAATAAAAAAATAATTATAAATGATAATGAGAATAAAAGTATAGAAGAATGTGAAAATGAAATTGTAGAAAATGATAATAAAACAAAAAAACAGAAAACAAATAAAAAAATAATTATAAATAAATAGTAATAATTTTGTTAGATGATTCGTTACATAAATCATCTAATTCTAAACGATTATCAATAGGATGATCAATAATTAAAACGTATAAACCTTCATAATCATTAGTTAAAATGATTTTATTTTGAATTAATTCAACTAATCCATCATAATCATTATGATTAACATCTTTAATAGTTATATAAATATTATTTTCAAAACACGGGAATTCAATATTACAACAATCATCATCATCATCAATATCTACAATATCTTCATGATATGATGGCCCAATAATTAATTTTTGAAATAATAATGTTAATTTATCTTTATCTTTATCTTTAATATTATTAGTTTGTAAATTAATACGACTAGGGGTTCTAAAAAATTTAAAAACAAAATCCCAAATATAATAACCGACAAAATCAATTACTATATTAGGAAATATTAATGGGTATGAAATAAATCTTTGAGTTCCGAAATGTTTAATAAAAAGTTTTGATTTATATATATCATTTAATATTTCTAATTTTTCATCAAAATTAAATAATTTATTTAGAATATTATATTGTATATCAGTATTTTTAAATTTATCTAATAGTTTATTATTAAGTTTTTCAGTTATAATATTAGTTGCTTCATATTTTAAATATTGTTTATAATTATTATGATCAATATCACGATAATCTTCTAAAACTTGTAAAATAGTTTTGCCAGAATCAATAATAATAGGTAACATAAAAACCATTATATTTATAATTAATATAATATAAATTATAAATATAAACTTCAATTTTTTAAAAAAATTCTTGACACAAGCCATTTTTTATTTATAAATTAATATTTAATATAATATTTTTTTTATATATAATAGAACTAAGAGAATCTTGATAATCTAAATTTTTAATATTTATTTATTATATAATTTAATTTTCTTACTAGGATATGTTGTCAAACAAAAAAATTTGACTATTTGAACTAAAATGACAAAATAAAAACTATGTTTTTATTTTATTAAGTAAAAAAATTATAAATTTTTTGCTTGACTAAGATTATTAAAGATACATTTGTCTTATAGCTAGGTCGTTGTCAGGAAAACAGTCTACATATTTTTGTTTTAGCTCCGGAGCCATAGTTATATTACTATTAATATGCGTACGTATTGACATGATTATATCAACCATACGTTGCGTTACTAGAACAAATGTTTCTTGTGAACGTAAAGCAGAGTTTGAGACACATGATAATAATAATATAACTGTTAATGTAACAGATTTTGGAGTCCAACCAAAACCAATATAAGAACAGATAGAATTATAATTAACAATAAAATCAAATAATTTTTTTGCTATTAACTGAGTATTCTTTATATCAAATAAATCTATAGATAGGTTTTGCATAGATTCATTTTCTGGACTATCCAAGTCTTTTAGATATGGTTGTAATTTCTCTATAATTATATTTAAATTTATTTTATCACTTTCTTCTTTATAATATTTATAAAGATCAGAATTTTTATTTTTTAAAAAATTTAATATAGATTGATAATATCTCTTACTATTTATAATAAATGGAAGTATATGACGCTTAATACAAGTCATTAATAGTTTATTCGACTGTGTGTTTTGTGTTGATGCTATATTACACAAATCAGATAGTGTTGGTATTTGTGCTATTTTTACAATTTGTTCAACAGTTAATAAATTAGTTAAGTCATCCTTTTTTTTTTGGATATTAGGATCATCAGGATCATCAGGAAATAATGTAATTTGTTGTGTAATATATTGATGTATATCTTTTGCTATAAGTAAACCATCAGACTCCACAGCTGTATGACTACCACTAGACTCCACACCTGTATTACTACCATCAGACTCCACAGCTGTATGACTACCCCCAGAACTCTTTAAATTTATTAAACTATATTTTTTTTTATATTTTATATATTTCTCGAAATAATTACTCATATATATATATTATAAAAAAAATAATCTAAATTACATATACACTATCATGATTTCTTTTAATAAAATTGCGTATTTAAACTATTGTACTCTTGTACAAATTTTGTTAATTATTCAAATGAATTGAAGGAATTATATAAATATTAATATCATTTTCCGTATCAAAAGTAAATGAGGTGGAAAATAAAAAACAAATAAATTTATAGTAAATTTAATTATTTTAAATAAATAGTTAAAATAATAAAAAAATTATAAATTTATAGTAAATTTAATTATTTTAAATTAAAAATAAAAAAATTATAAAAATTTATAATTTTTTTGGGGTGACACAAAGGAAAAATTGTGAAACAGTGCAACCCCCTGTCTTGTGGGGGGTGAAACAGGGTAAAGCCTAAAAGGAAACCACCAATCTGCATCCAGAAGCGTGAAGGCAATCAAGAGATGTTCGAACCTCTCTTGCAACACACTAATGTCCAAGTTCCAAACTCGGTATCGTAAAGCCAACCTAACGCCACCAGCTACCAACGCCGAATAGCTCCATTAGGATGGTGATAATGCAGATGATGGCCACGCCAGAGGGAGAAAGCGTTCTATGTGCTCTCACAGCACAACCCCTCAATAACTATCAGCTATGCAAACAGCACAACCTAGGTTACTCGGCCGGAAGCGTGTACACGGTTTGTCTACCTCTAGTTGTGTCGAACACACTACACTAGAGACGAACAAAAAGAAATATATGGAACTAATAAACATTAAAATATTCAATTTTATATTTATAAAACATTCGCAGTTGCACAAGCAAATTTATATTTATAAAAAATTCCATGATAATTTTACTTTGTCTGAATAAATTTATTATAAAAATCTACAATAAAATTATAATATTATAAAATTAAGGAATTATAAAATATATAATTACAATAATAAATTTTATATAATTTATTAATTATTTATTATATAATTTAATTTTCATATCAGAGTAAGTATCATTATAAGTTTTATCTGGATCATTGTTTAAAGTAGATAACCATTTTTCATATCCTTTACAAAAAAATTGTTTATTATCTTTTAAATCATTATATTTATCTGATGTTAAGTCAATTTAAAAGCAAAGCTTTTAAATTAATAAAATAAAAACTTTGTTTTTATTTTGTCATAACATTTATCAATAATAGTAGTTAATATATCATTGCATTTAGCGACATCCCATTTATAATTTTGAAAGATTTTAATTAAACCAGATCTTAAATTAGTTAACATGATATTATGATTTTCTGGTTTATTGGGATTTAAATGAACTTTATCTATGTAATCAAATACACAACCAAAACCTTTTTTAATCATATCAGTGATATCTTTTTGTGTTAAATGTGATAAATCTTCATCACCGAAATTATTTATTTTAATAATAATATTTGTATTAGTTATATTATTATTAATATTTGTATTATTATTAATATTATTAATATTATTAGTTGTATTATTATTAGTTGTATTATTAATAATATTATTTTTAAATTTACAAGATTTTATTTTATGTTTAGATTTAGATTGTCTTGTTGCAAATACTTTATTACAATATTCACATGATAAAGAATTTTTAATAATTATATTTTGTGGTTCTATTGGGATGACATTTTGGATATTTGGGATGACATTTTGAGAATTTGGGATGACATTCGAATTGGTATGAAACTTCTTCTTATGATTGCAGAAACTATTTTGAGATGCATAGAATTTATTACAAATATTACAAAAAAAATTAGTTTGAATCTCACTTTTTTTAACTTTATTTTCCATATTATAATATAAAATATATTAATCTTTAATTAATTTTAAAAAGTTAAAAAAAGTGACTCACTTTTTTGGGGGGAGAGATCATATAAAAAAAAAAAATTCTAATTATAAAAAAAAATCTACAATAAAAATTTAAATATTATAAAATTAAGGATTTATACTAGATAATTTATATAATTCTAATTTTAATTGTATTGTTTTATATTCTAATTCTAATTGTTTTGTTTTCTCTTCTTCTATTTTTAATTGATTATTATTATCTAAAATTTTATTATTAACATCTAATGAGAAATCATCTATCTTTTTTATCACATTATCTAAATCATTATTATTTACTTTAAACATCTCTTTGTGATTTGTATTTCCTAAATTATAAATTATATTTATATTTAACGATTTTGTTAGTTTTATTATTTTTTTCTCTAATTTTATTGCATCATTTATATTTTTCATTTCATAAATTTTTATTATTTTTTTATAATCAAAATTTGTTTCGACAAAATAAAAAATTATAAATTTTTATTTTGCCTTAATAATTAATAAAAAAAACTTTGTTTTTTTTATTAATTGTTTCATGTGTTTGTAATCTTTTAAATAAGTGTGATGTGTTCCCATATTTATATATATCATCTTTAATATGAATAACATAAACACAATCGATACCATAATATTTATCTAAATCTTCTTCAATATAATTATTAATAATACTATATGATCCATATTTTCTAATTGACGGTAATACTTCAGATGTAACCCATCTTCTAAACTTTTTAGCTTCATCTTTTTTAGATTTTAATATTATAGTATAAAATCCAGATTCATTAATATATATAGTTTTAAGATTATCTTTCTTTAAAAGTTCACCAATTATAATAATATCTTCGTCATCGACATTTTTTCGGATAGCTTGATCAGTATCAATATAATCTAACATTAATGCGATATCAATACCTTTAAAAAAAATTTGATCATTATAATAAAAAAATTTAATAGGTTTATCATTAAATCTCATAAAATTTTTATTAAGATCGACAAAAAAATTATTATCATTACTTTTTATTATTTTATTATTAATAACTATATCATTATTTGATGTATTATTTATTTGTAATGTTTTAGAATGTATTTTAGTTGTATTATTAATAATATTATTTTTAAATTTACATGTTTTTATTTTATGTTTAGATTTAGATTGTCTTGTTGCAAATACTTTATTACAATATTCACATGATAATGAACTAATAATATTTGTATTATTAGTTGTATTATTAATAATATTATTTTTAAATTTACATATTTTATGATGTTTATATTTATTACTTTTATCATTAAATATTTTATTACAATAATCGCAATTGTATGTTTTTTTTAAAGTACCTTCAAGTACCCCTGGGGTACCCCCATTAGAAGTATGAAATTTTTTGTTATGATTACATAAACTACTCGCAGATCCATAAAATTTATTACAAATATTACATAAAAAATCTGTAGGAATTGAACTTTTTTTAACTTTGTGTTCCATATTATAATATAATTATTATTAATCTTTAATTATTTTAAAAAGTGTAAAAAAGTGAATTGACTTTATACAGAGAGATCATATAAAAAAAAAAATTCTAATTATAAAAAAAAATCTACAATAAAAATTTAAATATTATAAAATTAAGGATTTATACTAGATAATTTATATAATTCTAATTTTAAGAAATTATAATATGATTATTAAAACTAACTACCTAAATAAATAATATATATAAAATAAAAACCTTGTTTTCATGTTTTAATAAATAATATATAAATAAAATATATATTATTTATCATATGTATATATAATATGATTGATTATTATAAATATAAAAAGTATAAATTAAAATATTTAGAAATAAAAGGTGGAGATGGTTCTATACATAATTTAAAAAAATATAAAATAAAATATAAAAAATATAAACAAAAATATTTAGCCATTTCCACAATTTATCAAGATGGTGGTACTCAACTACAATACAGTGAAAATCCAGTTTTTAAAGACCATATACCAATTCTAGAAAATATACAACAACAAATAGTAGAGGAACTTGATAAAATTCTCAAGTTAACCACATGCAATTCTAAAAAAATCACATCGATGGGAATTTCTGGTATAAAAAAAATTGCAACACTACCAACTGATTGTATGACATCCATCCGGGATGAATTTATGAAATATCAAGAATGCATGGATTCCATAAATAAAAATAATATAATAAAAAAAAATAAGTTTTTAGAAGAAATTAAAAATATCAACTCAGTAATTGTAACAAATATAAAAAATATTTTATTAGCTACTACGCAACTATCCACAACAATAGAACAACAACCTTGTGATACAACTTGCTTAATGCACCGTCCAGCACCTGATGAAAGTCACTCCCAACCTAAAGTCTCTCCGCCACTACCCACAACAATAGGACAGATTTCCAATCAACAACCTTGTGGTGCAACTCGCTTAATGCACTATACAGCATTTGATGAAAGTCACTCCCAACCTAATGTATCTCCGCCACAAAGCTTTCAGCTTACAGTATTGGAAGAACTACTATTACAAGTATATTATACATTAGAATATAATTTAAATTTAATCATATTACGACCCTCTTTAAATTTAAGAGCTAATATACATCGTTTACTAACTGCAATACCAGAAGACACTATTGACATATTAATAACAGGAGGCATGTCAGGAAATATACAAGAAATAACAGAAGATGAATCGCGAAATGGAATCATAATAAATCTCATGAATGACTTTATTGGTTTTATGAATAAAATAAAATGTGATAATAAAATGATATTAACCTTATGTACAAAAGGACTTGATGATATTAAGACTCTCTTTGAAAATGCAATTAGAGCTTGTGTCAGTAATGAAAAAATAGAAAAATGTGAAGAAACTACAAGATCATGTTTTAAATCAAAATCATGTTTTAAGGAGTGTCTTACAAAATATAAGATATTTACATATAAACAATATAAAGTTACCCGTACTAAATTGGATACATGGGATATTGCATATAATGAAAAAAATCAGATAGTGTATATAGAAGAAGATAAATTAACTGACAAACACATAAACATATCTAAATCAATAACATATACTGATTTAACACAGTTACTAGCTGCTAATGAATTAATAAAAAACCAAAAACTAACTGAATTAAATAAGATAAAAAGTGACATAAACAAGTTAAGCGCTGCTAAAATAATAACTACTGAACTAAAAGGTCAGACTTCTGGAATAACACACGGAAGCAACCAAACGCCAAAACAAGCATGGGGGGCGACTCTATAAAAAGATATAATGATTATTAATAAATATTATTTTCACATCATTTAGTTGGATTAATGTTTATACAAAATCCAATAAAAGTCCATTAAAAAATTAAAAATAATCCAATTATATAATACTAAAATATAAATAAATTATAAATAATCCAATTATAAAATATAATAATAATTAATAAATTATAAATAATCCAATTATAAAATATAATAATAATTAGTAAATTAAAAATAATCCAATTATAAAATATAATAATAATTAGTAATTAAAATAAAAATTATATAATACTAAAATATAAATAAATTATAAATAATCCAATTATAAAATATAATAATAATTAGTAATTAAAATAAAAATTATAAAATATAATAATAATTAATAAATTAAAAATAATCCAATTATAAAATATAATAATAATTAGTAATAAAAATAAAAATTATATAATACTAAAATATAAATAATTAAAAATAATCCAATTATAAAATATAATAATAATTAGTAATTAAAATAAAAATTATATAATACTAAAATATAAATAAATTATAAATAATCCAATTATAAAATATAATAATAATTAATAAATTATAAATAATCCAATTATAAAATATAATAATAATTAATAAATTAAAAATAATCCAATTATAAAATATAATAATAATTAGTAATTAAAATAATCCAATTATATAATACTAAAATATAAATAAATTATAAATAATCCAATTATAAAATATAATAATAATTAATAAATTATAAATAATCCAATTATAAAATATAATAATAATTAGTAATTAAAATAAAAATTATAAAATATAATAATAATTAGTAATTAAAATAAAAATTATAAAATATAAATAATTAAAAATAATCCAATTATAAAATATAATAATAATTAGTAATTAAAATAAAAATTATATAATACTAAAATATAAATAATTAAAAATAATCCAATTATAAAATAT